>Ga0214921_10000716_pt1 | contig 59812 bp, 58 predicted proteins | sample LL1505_MetaG_FD_177992 | JGI IMG/M metagenome (GOLD analysis project Ga0214921, IMG submission 177992) | Freshwater microbial communities from Lake Lanier, Atlanta, Georgia, United States - LL-1505 | ecosystem: Environmental > Aquatic > Freshwater > Lake | place: USA: Georgia | collected...
AATACACGGCGTTGCGACCTTCACCCTCGCTCAGTGAGATGACTTTGCCTTTTTTAACTTGCGGTGCAGCCCAGATCAAAAAATCGTTGGCTTGCTCGCCATAGGCATATGCAGCGGTTGCGAAGCGCTTGTCCCAGTACTCGCTGCCTTTATGGATTGGCGTCATGCTGCATTTTGGGGTTCATTGTTCATTCAAGGGGCTTCAGGTCGATCTGAAAGAACGACCTTGGCACAATGATTGAAAGTTTACTTGATGAAGGCCTTGGGAAAGGGTATTTCAAAAAAGGTCCTAAGCGATTTTTAACAAAATTGAGTGCGATGATCAGTTGTTCTCTTTTAAAAATTGAATCAAAATCAGGCATGGTTCAAAATTGAACTGTGAGGATCTCATGAAATTCGTGATTGTGTTGGCCCTGTTATTTGCATTCAATGTTCATGCAAGTGACGCACCTAAAAAAGGCGATGACAAAAAGCCTGTAGAAAGGTCAGCCGTGCCTGAACGCATCACCAGGCCTAAATCTACGCCAGACTCGTTGCCTCAGCCCGTAGAGAAGCGGGAGACGGGAGAGGCGTGCAGCAAATTCGAATACAAAGAAAAGCCTGCAAAAATTGTTTGCCTCAATAAAGCGACAGGCGAGAAGCCCAAGGCCGCAGCCCATTGAGATGAAAAAAATAGCCTAATTTGCCAAACCGACGAAAACGTTTTGGACGTCGTCGTTGCCGTCTATGGCGGCCAAGAAGTTTTCGACTTCATCCAGTTGTTCGGCAGTCAGGTTGGCTGGATTCACGGGGTTTTTTGGTTTGTAGCCCAATTTGTTCGAAAGCACGGTAAATCCGTGGTCCGGCAAGGCTTTGCTGACCAAGTCCAAATCGCTTGGGTCGGTGATGAAAACAGTAACGCCGTCGTCGTCAGCTGCTTCAAAATCTTGAGCACCTGCTTCAATGGCCGCAAGCTCTGCGTCTGACCCCGCTTGGGAGGGCTCGGCTTCAATCATGCCCACATGGTCAAAATCCCAAGACACGGAGCCCGACGAGCCCAGTTGTCCTTTGCGGAAAAGTACGCGTACCTCAGAGGCAGTTCGGTTCAGGTTGTCGGTCAGTGCTTCAACCATGACGGGCACTTGGTGCGGCGCAAATCCTTCATAAATAACGCGCTCAAAATGAACAGCGTCGCCCAACAAACCAGCCCCCTTTTTGATGGCACGCTCAAGTGTTTCTTTGGGCATGGAAACTTTGCGAGCTTGCTCTACCACCAGTCGCAGCTTTGAGTTGGCAGCGGGATCGGCGCCACTTTTGGCAGCCATCATGATGTCTTTGGCCAAGCGTCCGAAGAGTTTGCCTCTAGCGTCTGCGGCTTGCGCCTTGCCTTTTGCTTTCCACTGCGCGCCCATGGGATGTACTTTCTGTGTGACCAAATGAAGCTGACATTTTAAGTCATGCCTCTTGCCTCAAAAAAACTAGACAGTGATGTCGACATTGCCGCCTTTGGGCTTGCTCTGATTGGCTTCATGCTTGACAAGCTCACGCTGGGGCTCAGTTTTTTGGGGTGCAACTTCTTTGTCCTTTTGTTCGGTTCTGACAGGCCGCTCTTGTTGCACTTGAGGAATGTTGGGACGGTTATTGGCAGGTCGAATTTCAGACATGTCTAGGTACTCCGTTTGGCTTACAAGGCTTGTAACACTCGATCCGGTGTCAACGGCAAGGTTCTAAACCGCACGCCAGTGGCATCAAAAACCGCATTGGCCAAGGCAGCGCCAGTGGGGCCTTGGGAGGCTTCTCCTGTGCCCAAAAATGGCTGACCAGGCCGGTCAATTAAGACCACCTCTACAGGCGGAATTTCTGAGAATGTCAGAATGGGGTAGCTGTTCCAGTCGCGCGACAAAACACGGGTGTTGTCCATCTGGACTTCTTCTTTGAGAGTCCATGACAGTGATTGGATCAAACCGCCCTCAATTTGATTGCTGATGCCGTCTGGGTTCACCATGTGACCGCAATCGGCGCTGGCCACCGCACGCAACACACGAATGCGGCCATTTTGTCGATTGACTTCTACTTCCAGTGCGACAGCACAGTAGCCAGCAATGTTTTTGTATTTAGCAAAGCCAATGCCACGTCCTCGGCCAGGCGTCTTGCGCCACTGCGACCAGCCAAGTTTTTCGGCCGCTTTGACAATGGCATCACGCGCACGCTCATCTTTCATAAAGCGCAATCGGTATTCCACAGGATCGGCACCGCTTGCGTGCGCCAGTTCATCTATGAAAGATTCAATGGCAAAAATATTGGCATAAGCCCCAAGACCGCGGGTTGAAGAAACGCGCAAGGGCATCTCAGTGATGAAGTGCGTGGTCACGTTGTGGCCAGGAAAATCGTACAAGGCAATGGCATTTCGATCTGCCGCGTAATTTGGCCCACCGCCATTGACTGGCTTGGGCATCGCAAAGGGCTTCTCAAGGTAGGCCGCTGACAAGAGATTGCCCGGTTGTCCACTGGGCCTTGTACCGTGTGGCGTTGACCATAGAGTGAAATCCCAATCAAGCACATTACCTTGAGCATCAAGGCTGGCCTTGGTTTTCATCAGCATGGCAGAGCCATAAGGCTCCCAAGCATGTTCTTGTTCGCGCGAGTATTGCAGGCGAACAGTTTGCCCAGGTACTTGCATCGCCAAAAGTGCGGCATCCGCAGCCGCATCATCGGCCATGTTGTGGCCATAGCAACCAGAACCCTGCACGTGTTGCATGCGAACTTTTTCTTTGGGCATGCCCAACATTTTGGCAATGGCCTCGCCCGTTTGAAACACAGATTGGCTGTGCGTTTGGACGGTCAACACACCATCATTGCCCAGACAGGCCATACCGGCCGATGTGCCAATGGAAGCATGCATGTGATAGGGCCGGTAGTACTGAGCTTCAACAACGCGGGCAATGGGCGTGTTGGCGCTGCTTGAGTTGGCGCGGGCTTGCTTTTTGGTCGGAATGACAACATCGGGTTTTGTTTGAAGCAGCCAAGTCGGCATGTCTTGTGTCTTTGGCAAGTTGTTGGGAACTTGCCATTGGCAAACATTTTGCAATGCTTGCGCGGCTGCTTGAGCCTGAGCTTCGCGTTTGGCAATGACCCCTAAAAAACTACCATTGCGGACGACTTTCACCACGCCTGGCATTGTCTCGATGCTGCTCAAATTGACAGATTGCAATCTGGCGCCATGGCTAGGGGGTCGAACAATTTGACCAAACAACATGCCTTGCGGCCTTTGTTCTTGAACAAAAATAGCGTCGCCCATGACCTTGGCTTGAATATCGGGCCGCGGCACTGAGCGGCCGATGTAGCGATGCTCACTGAGGGGCTTGGGTTTAACGAGGCCTGTGGCTTCACGGTTGAGCGATTCTCCAATCACCAGATCCCAATAACTTGTTTGCGCACCATTGCCCGCACGGATCAATCCATTTTGTACTTTCATCTGAGCCGCGGCCTGGCCCAATTTAATTTCTGCCAAGCCAAGCAAAATGGCTCTGACTTCAGCAGAAGCGGCCTGCACTGCTGTTGCGCAATAGGGCATCGAGAAAGAGCCGGCAGTGACGCCCTCGTCGGGCACGAGTGCCGTATCGCCAGAAATAATGTTGACTTTGGAAAAATCCACATCCAGTTCATCTGCACAGACTTGGGCCACAGCCGTCAAGATGCCTTGACCCAACTCTACTTTGCCAATTCGCAATTCCACGGTTTGAGTAGCGCTGTCAATGCGAATCCATGCATTGAGTTTTCTGTGGATTTGCAAGTCGCCTGCCAACCTAGGCTTGTCTGAAGCAGGCGCAGATTGAGAATGAACATCCATCAAAGGGATGCCAAAACTCAGAGTGAGTGCCCCTGATGTTTTGAGAAATTTCCGACGTGAAGTTTGTAAGGCGGTCATCTCAAACTCCTTGCGCGGCGCGCATCACGGCACGCACAATTCTGTTGTGAGCGCCACAGCGGCAAAGGTTGCCATCTAGCGCCGTTTTCACTTCGGACTCAGTAGGCTTGGGATTTCGGTCCAGCAAGGACTGGGCTTGCATGATCATTCCCGAAGTGCAGTAACCACATTGCGCAGCCTGCTCGTGGATAAACGCTTGTTGGAGTTTGCTGGGTTTGCCTTGGGTGGCCAAACCTGAAATGGTGGTCACAGATCGGCCTTGAACCGACGACAAAGGGGCAACACAACTGCGCAAGGGGTCTCCATTGACTAAAACCGTACAAGAGCCACATTGCGCCAAGCCGCACCCAAATTTAGGACCATTGACCCCTAAATCGTTGGCCAATATGTGCAACAAGGGTTCGGACTGATCGGCATTCGACTGAGTCGGTTTACCATTGAGTTTGAAACTGATCACAAAGTCTCCTCGATTTGATTTCGATCTAGCTTAATCAATATCAATTTCTTCTTCAATAGAGTTAATCTCATGCCGCATGCTTTACCCACCTTCGATGATGTTTTGGCAGCAGCTGCACGTTTAGAGGGCGTTGCTCACAAGACGCCCGTTTTGCAGTCGAGTTTGTTGAATGAACAACTGCGCGCGAAGATCTATGTGAAGTGTGAAAATTTTCAGCGCATGGGTGCATTCAAGTTCAGAGGAGGGTTCAATGCGTTGGCCCAATTGAACCCCTCGCAAAGAAGGGCCGGTGTGGTGGCCTACTCTTCTGGTAACCATGCACAAGCGGTGGCTTTGTCGGCGCGCATTCTTCAAATTCCTGCCACCATTTTCATGCCGCATGATGCCTCGCCCGCTAAGTTGGCGGCCACGCAGGGCTATGGCGCGAAGGTCATTGGCTATGACCGATATTCAGAGGATGCCAGCGCCTTGGCCACAGCCTTGGCCCAAGCGCAGGGTCTGACGTTCATTCCTCCCTTTGACCATCCTGGTGTCTTGTCAGGTCAGGGAACAGCGGCCTTGGAGTTGTTCAAGGAGGTGGGTGAATTGGACGCTCTCTTTGTGTGTTTGGGTGGCGGTGGGCTCTTAAGTGGCAGTGCATTGGCCGCTCAGGAGCTCTCGCCCAGTTGTCGCCTCGTGGGTGTGGAGCCTGAGGCAGGCAACGACGTACAGCAATCATTCAGAAAAGGTGAGCGAGTCAAAATAGCGACGCCAGTGACCATTGCCGATGGTGCTCAAACGCCCATGGTGGGTGCCATCACTTTTGAAATTATCAAAGCGCTGGTGGACGACATCCACACCGTGACGGATGCGCAACTGGTTGACAGTATGCGCTTTTATGCAGAGCGCATGAAGATGATTGTGGAGCCCACAGGCTGCCTTTCGTTGGCTGCTGCCATTCAGGCAAGCGAGTCCTTGAAGGGTCAAAAGGTCGGTCTGATCATCAGTGGCGGCAACATTGACATGGCGAGATTTTCACAATTGATGCAAGCATACCCATGAAAAAAGTGCAAACGTTTTCGAAGCCCCTGACCCCCACATTCGCTTGCTTGATTGCACTGGTCTTTTCTCTTCAAGGTGCTCTGGCGCAGACCATGCCCTTGGTTTCAGAAAACTCATTGGGCATGAAGTTTGTTCGAGTTCCTGCAGGTGAATTTTTGATGGGCAGCAATGAAACAGTGGGCTCTATGCAAACCAGCTTTCCTCAATTGGAGCTCAAACGATTGGATGAATTGAGCGATGAAATGCCTTTGCATCGCGTCAAAATATCGCGCGCTTTCGATTTAGGTCAGACGGAAATAACAAGGGCACAATTTGAGCAATTCTTAAATTTGTCGGGCTATGTTCCCGAGTCCATTCAAGATCAAACTGGGGGCTATGGCTACAGTCCGGAACACGATCGAGATCGTCCTGAAAAAGCAGATGCCTTTGCAGGCCGAGATCCTGTCTACAGTTGGAAAAATCCTGGCTTTGAGCAAGGCCCCAACCACCCGGTTGTGAACATCACGTGGAAAGATGCAATGGCCATGGCCAATTGGCTCAGCCAAAGAGAAGGCAAAGTTTATCGCCTGCCCACGGAGGCAGAATGGGAATACGCATGCAAGGCGGGCACCAACACACGATACCCCCATGGCAATGAGCCCCAAGAATTGTTCAAATGGGCCAATCTTTTTGATGCGTCTGCCACACCCCATTGGTTGCGTTGGAAGGACAAAGCCTTGGTTGGCAATGATGGCTTTGCTTTCACGTCGCCTGTTGCAAGCTATGCGGCCAATGCATTTGGATTGCACGACATGGTGGGCAATGCTTGGGAGTGGGTGAGTGATCATTACGACGAAAATTACTATCAACAATCGCCAAAAATCGATCCCCAAGGACCCTCAAAAGGGCATTTGAAAGTAAGGCGTGGTGGGTCTTGGCATACTTGGCCAATCTATGCTCGTTGCAGTTATCGAAATATCAACGCGCCAGACAGCCGTTACACCCTATTGGGCGCACGCTTATTGCGCGAAGTTGCACCTTGAAGGTTTAGTTTCTGCGCTCAAGCAATTGCGAGGTCAAAGCAATCAGTGCGTCTTTGTAGGGGCCGTCGGGCAATTGCTTCGCCGCATTCACCGCCCTTTGTGCTTCTGCCATGGCCGCCCTGCGGCTGCCATCGAGGGCCCCCGTTTCGCGGACAATCGCAATCACACTGCTCAGTTGGTCGACTGAGCCAGTTTCAATGGCATTCTGAATGAGCTCACGCTGCCCACTGGTGCCTCTTTGCATGGCCAAAATGAGGGGCAGGGTGGCTTTGCCTTCGCGCAAATCGTCGCCCAGATTTTTCCCCATTTCGGCTGCATTGCCTTCGTAATCCAAGACATCATCGATCACTTGGAAAGCTGTGCCAATTGCTTGGCCGTATTCGGCACAGGCAGCCTCTATTTCGGGCGATGCATTGGCCAAAATGGCCGCCAAACGAGAACTGGCCTCAAACAAAATGGCGGTTTTGGAGCGAATCACGTGCAAATAGGCTTCCTCGTCCAAAGAGGCGTCGTGCATGTTCATGAGTTGCTGAACTTCACCTTCTGAAATGATGTTGGTTGCATCGGCCAAAACTTGCATCACGCGCATGTTGCCCGCTTGCACCATCATTTGGAAAGCACGGGAATAAAGGAAGTCACCCACCAACACACTGGCAGGGTTGCCAAAATTTTGGTTGGCGGTGGGCCGACCACGCCGCAAAGTGGACTCGTCCACCACATCGTCGTGTAGCAAGGTGGCTGTGTGAATGAACTCCACCACTGCTGCAGTGCTGTATTTGTGCGCTTCTTGGTAACCCAATGCGCCACTGGTGAGCAACAAAATGACGGGCCTTAGCCTTTTGCCACCTGCCGAAATGATGTATTGGGCGACTTGGCCCACGAGGGGAACCCCAGAACTCAGGCGATCGGCAATGACCTCGTCGACCAAGGACATGTCTTGCGCCACCAGGGCCAAGGCCGAGGCGAGAGAGGCTTGAGGGGGTGGCGCAGAGCTGGACAAAATGACTTTAAACAACAAGGTTCATGTGGCAGAAAACCCTCCAAACTTGCATTTTGGTCGTCTTTTCTGTGGATGTGAGTCATTATAGAGAGCGAATGCACGCTTCGGATCCATGGTTAATTCTGCATTCAAGGGCTTGTCAAGTCTTAAAAGTCCGTGCTAAAATCCGCGGTTCCTTAGGGTTCGTCCTAGGGAAACTTCCATTTAAGAGGTCATTATGTACGCGGTCATAAAAACCGGTGGCAAACAGTATCGTGTTGCTGCTGGCGAAAAAATTAAAGTAGAACAGATTGCTGCGGACGTGGGCCAGGAAATCGTGATCGACCAGGTTCTGGCAGTCGGCAACGGCGCAGATCTGAAGGTTGGCACGCCCCTGGTGTCCGGCGCAACAGTTACTGTCACAGTGTTGGCACACGGCAAGCACGACAAAGTGCACATCTTCAAGATGCGCCGTCGCAAGCACTATCAGAAACGTCAAGGTCACCGTCAGCAGTACACAGAACTGCAAATCGGTGCAATTGCAGGCTAAGGAGCTAGGTCATGGCACAGAAAAAAGGCGGCGGCTCTACGCGAAACGGGCGCGATTCAAAGCCCAAAATGCTCGGTGTAAAAGCCTTCGGCGGTGAGCTCATCAGCGCTGGCTCCATCATTGTTCGTCAACGTGGCACCAAGTTCCACGCTGGCACCAATGTCGGCATCGGCAAAGACCACACCTTGTTCGCTCTGGTTGACGGCCACGTGTCGTTCGGCACGAAAGGTGCTCTGAACAAGCAAATGGTGAATGTGACTGCTGCTTAAACAGCGTCAGCCATTGCGCAAAGAGCCCCGCCCAGTCGGGGCTTTTTTGTTCCAGAGCTTTGCGTTAAAAAGTTAAACTGGAATCCCTACTGGACCGACCATGAAATTTGTTGATGAAGCCTACATTGACATCGCCGCGGGCGATGGCGGGAACGGCTGCGTCTCGTTCCGGCATGAAAAGTACAAAGAGTTTGGCGGGCCCAATGGCGGCGACGGTGGCCGAGGCGGTCACGTGTTCGCCGTGGCCGACCCCAATCTCAATACTTTGGTGGATTTCCGTTACTCTCGCCGGCACGAAGCCAAACGCGGCCAACACGGCATGGGCTCCGACATGTTTGGCGCCATGGGTGACGATGTCACCCTCAAAATGCCTGTGGGCACCATCATCACCGACGCCGAAACCGGCGAAGTTTTGTATGAGTTGCTCCAACCGGGCGAGGTCATCATGATTGCCAAAGGTGGCGATGGTGGTTTTGGCAACATGCGCTTTAAAAGCGCCATCAACCGAGCGCCGCGCCAAAAAACGCCCGGCTGGCCTGGTGAGAAAAAAGAACTCAAGCTTGAGTTGAAGGTTTTGGCCGATGTGGGTTTGTTGGGCATGCCCAATGCGGGCAAGTCCACCCTGATTGCCGCCATTTCTAATGCACGTCCCAAGATTGCAGACTATCCCTTCACCACTTTGCACCCCAATTTGGGAGTGGTGCGAGTTGGCCCTGAGCAAAGCTTCGTGGTGGCCGATGTGCCGGGCCTTATTGAAGGCGCCTCCGATGGGGCTGGCCTAGGTCACTTGTTCTTGCGCCATTTGCAGCGCACACGATTGCTTTTGCACATCATCGATTTTGCCCCTTTTGACGAAGCGGTCGATCCTGTGGCGCAGGCCAAAGCCATTGTGGGCGAACTTAAAAAATACGACAAAGCTTTGTATGACAAACCGCGTTGGTTGGTGCTGAACAAGCTCGACATGGTGCCCGCTGAAGAGCGCGAAGCCCGCGTCAAAGATTTCATCAAGCGCTTCAAACACAAAGGACCCGTGTTTGAAATTTCAGCCCTCACGCGTGAAGGCTGCGAGACTTTGATCAAGACCATTTTCCAGCACATCAAAGCACAGCAAATCAAAGAGCAAGAGCCAGTCTACATAGATCCTCGCTTTGTAGAAGAACCACCACAATGATTGAATTTGCCTCAGATTGACCAAACCTGTTGTGACATCGAAGACCATGAGTCAGCCGTTGAAGTCTACTGTTTTGCGCGATGCGCGCCGCATCGTGGTGAAGGTTGGTTCCAGCTTGGTGACCAATGAAGGCCGCGGACTTGACGAAACCGCAATCGGTGAGTGGTGTCGTCAGATGGCCCTCATGGCCAAAGACGGCCGCGAGGTCATCATGGTCTCAAGTGGTGCCATTGCCGAGGGTATGAAGCGATTGGGTTGGGCGACACGTCCTCAAGAAATTCATGCCTTGCAAGCTGCAGCTGCTGTGGGTCAAATGGGCTTGGCACAAATGTACGAAACCAAATTGCGCGAGAACGGCTTGGGCAGTGCTCAAGTGCTGCTCACGCATGCCGACTTGGCCGATCGCGAAAGGTATTTAAACGCACGTTCCACTTTGCTCACCTTGCTGCAACACAAAGTGCTGCCCGTGATCAATGAAAACGACACGGTGGTGAATGACGAAATCAAGTTTGGCGATAACGACACCTTGGGTGCCCTGGTGGCCAATTTGGTCGAAGCCGATGCCTTGGTCATCTTGACAGACCAAAAGGGTTTGTACACCGCCGACCCCCGAAAAAACCCAGCAGCCGAATTTGTGCACGAGGCCCGCGCAGGCGATCCAGCTTTAGAGGCGATGGCCGGTGGCGTAGGTTCCAGTATTGGTAGCGGCGGCATGATCACCAAGATTTTGGCCGCCAAACGTGCTGCAGGATCTGGCGCTTCTACGGTCATTGCTTGGGGCCGAGAACCTGATGCCCTGATTCGATTGTGCAAAGGCGAGCCCATTGGCACTTTGTTGGTGGCTCAAACGCAAAAGCAGCAAGCCCGCAAACAGTGGATGGCCGATCATTTGCAATTGCGCGGGGCGGTCACAGTCGACTTAGGCGCAGCTTCCAAATTGTTGGCCGAAGGCAAGAGTTTGTTGGCCATTGGCATGACGCAAGTTGAGGGTGACTTTTCCAGAGGTGATGTGATCGCCATTCGGGATGTCAGCGGGATGGAAATTGCGCGCGGTTTGGCCAATTACGCCAGTGCCGAGGCCAGACTTATTTGCCGCAAGCCCTCTTCCGAGTTTGAGAGCTTGCTGGGCTACATGGCTGAGTCTGAGTTTGTTCACCGTGACAACTTGATCTTGACGCGGTAAGCGATCTTTTTCATTGCCCCTCAGCTTTGGGATTGTCCAAACTGTTTTGCGGATCGGGATCAAAGCTGCCGCCTGGTGGTAACTCCATGTGAATTTGAGTTTGCATCAAACCAAATTGCAGCGTCATCGACATGTCCTGACCCTGAGGGGGGGCACTTTCTTGGTCGTTTTGACGTGGTCTAGGCGCACTGCGGTAAGTTCTACCTCGGTTGTCATAACGGGGCAAGAAACGCGACAACTCAGTGAGCGCCATTTCATAGACGCCTCGCTTGAATTCGACCACCACATCGAGCGGCACCCAAAAGTCGTTCCAGCGCCAAGCGTCAAACTCCGGGTGGCTGGTGGCACGCAAGTTGATATTCCAGTCAGGCTCTACCATTTGGAGTAAATACCAAATTTGTTTTTGGCCCTTGTAATGGCCCCTGGCGTCTCTTCTGATGAAACGATCAGGCACTTCATAGCGCAACCAATCTCGGGTACGGGCCACAATGCGCACATGCTCCGGTAGGAGACCCACTTCTTCGTGCAGTTCGCGGAACATGGCTTGCTCGGGGCTTTCACCTCGGTCAATGCCGCCTTGCGGAAACTGCCAACTGTGGGTTCGGATGCGCTTGCCCCAAAACACCTGATTTTTCTGGTTGAGCAGAATGATGCCGACGTTAGGCCTAAAGCCTTCGCGGTCAAGCATAATCAAACCCCAAATTTTTAAACTGTGTCCATTATGCACGGACAGTTCCGTGCAACATTAGGACTCACCCTGAGTACGCTTGGAATTAGCCCATGAAAGCCAGTCAATTTTTAATTTCCACTCTCAAAGAAGCGCCCGCAGACGCCGAGGTGGTGAGCCATCAACTCATGATGCGCGCCGGCATGATCAAGCGCTTGGGCGCCGGCATCTACAACTACATGCCCATGGGCTTGCGCGTGATTCGCAAAGTAGAAGCCATCGTGCGAGAAGAAATGAACCGGGCTGGTGCCATTGAAATGACCATGCCGGTGGTGCAACCCGCAGAGCTTTGGCAAGAGACCGGTCGTTTTGAAAAGATGGGCCCAGAGCTCTTGCGCATCAAGGACCGCCATGGCCGAGACTTTGTGGTGCAACCCACCAGCGAAGAAGTGATCACGGATGTGGCGCGCCAAGAATTGCGCAGCTACAAGCAACTGCCCAAAAACTTCTACCAAATTCAAACCAAATTCCGTGATGAGCGCCGTCCGCGTTTTGGCTTGATGCGTGGCCGCGAGTTCATCATGAAGGACGCCTACAGCTTTGACCGCGATCAAGTGTCTGCCAAGCAAAGCTACAAGATCATGGCCGATGCTTATCGCAAAATTTTTGATCGCTTTGGTTTGAGTTACCGCGCCGTGGCTGCCGACAGTGGTGCCATTGGCGGCGATTTGAGCGAAGAATTCCAAGTGATTGCGGCAACCGGAGAAGACGCCATCGTCTATTGCCCCGAAAGCGATTACGCCGCCAACATGGAAAAGGCAGAGGCTTTGGCGCCTGCGCAGGCGCGTCCTGCCGCCTCCAAACCCCAAACGCTCACACCCACACCAGGCAAGAGCACTTGCGAAGATGTCGCGGCATTATTGAACGTTCCTTTGGCCACCACAGTGAAATCTTTGGTCTTGGCCACCGACGAAACCGACGAACAAGGCAACATCAAGGCGTCCAAAGTTTGGTTGCTGTTGTTGCGTGGTGATCACGACATGAACGAAGTCAAAGTGGGCAAGTTGCCAGGCTTGAATGTGGGCTTCCGTTTTGCTACCTTGAGTGAAATTGACGAGCACTTTGGCTGCAAGCCCGGTTACCTTGGCCCCTTGAATTTGCAGAAGCCCTTGAATGTGGTGGCCGACCGCGAAGTGGCCGTCATGGCCGATTGGATTTGCGGTGCCAACCAAGCTGACCATCACATCACCGGTGTGAACTGGGGCCGTGATTTGCCCGAGCCCATGATGGTGGCCGATTTGCGCAATGTGGTAGCAGGCGACATGTCGCCCGATGGCAAGGGCGCGTTGGCCATTGAGCGAGGCATTGAAGTGGGACACGTGTTCTATTTGGGCACCAAGTACAGTCAAGCCATGAATGCCACGTTCTTGGACGAGAACGGCAAACCACAATTCCTAGAAATGGGTTGCTACGGCATTGGCGTGACGCGCTTACCTGCTGCCGCCGTTGAACAAAACCACGATGCCAAGGGCATTATTTGGCCCGATGCCATTGCGCCTTTTACCGTGGTCATATGCCCCATTGGTGCCGACCGAAGCCCCGATGTCAAAGCTGCTTCAGAAAAACTTTATGAAGACCTCATGGCGTCTGGCGTCGATGTATTGCTTGACGATCGGGGTGAGCGTCCTGGTGCCATGTTTGCCGATTGGGAACTCATCGGTGTGCCGCACCGTGTCACACTGGGTGACCGCGGTTTGAAAGAAGGCAAAGTGGAATACCAACATCGCCGCGATGCGGCAGCCACACCTGTTGCGGCAGCTGACATAGCCGCTTTTGTATTGGCCCAATTGGCCAAATAAGCTTTTAAAAAAGACGCACGGAAGACCCCCTGAGAGATTCAAGCATGGATTTGCAGCGACGCAAATTTTGGCGACAATCAGGTTGTGTGGGTTGGGTCGTCATCCAAACGCCCCTCTCTATGGCCTGGGCCGGCAATCAAGCTGAAGAGGCGCTGTCAGATTCTGTTCGCACGGCCCTGAGCCAGGCCGTGATGCAAAGCGGCCCCCCTGTGCCCGTGCTCCATACGGCGCACGAGAAACACCAGTTCAACGGATGGATGGCCACAGCTTCACTTCGCCTGAGGCAATGGATGAAACATCCTGACGATCGACAAGAGTTTCTGCATACCCTGTGGTACGAGGCCAGGCGCGCAGGCTTGTCCTTGTCTTTAGTGCTAGGCCTGATTGAGGTTGAAAGCGCATTTAGGAAATACGCTATTTCAAGCGCTGGTGCACGAGGTTACATGCAGGTGATGCCTTTTTGGACACGCAGCATTGGCGATGGCAATGAGAGTGTGCTGTTTCACACGCAAACCCAACTGCGCTTTGGGTGCGTCATATTGCGGCACATGATAGACCGTGAAAATGGCGACCTGTATTTAGCGCTAGGACGTTACAACGGCAGTCGAGGGCAGGCTGCATATCCTCAAGCTGTGATGGCGGCGAAAAAAAAATGGTTTCAGTCGATAGACTGAAACCAAGTGATAAGCCACCTTGGTTGAAGGCCAAGCTTGACAAGGCAGCTTAGGCCTCCCCATTCAGTGTGATTATTCTTTGGGTGTGGTGCCCAAGACTTGAATCAGTTCGCCCGATTCGTACATTTCCATCATGATGTCAGAGCCGCCCACAAATTCGCCCTTGACATACAACTGTGGAATGGTCGGCCAGTTGCTGTATTCCTTGATGCCTTGCCTAATTTCAGCATCGTCCAGCACATTGACCGTCTTGACAGCCTTGGGGTCGACGCCACAAGCTTTCAAAATTTGAATAGCACGGCCAGAGAAGCCGCACATGGGAAAACTGGCGTTGCCCTTCATGAACAGCAGTACTTCGTTTTGCTTCACCAAATCATCAATGCGGGCTTGTGTATCGCTCATGGGAAATCCTCGTTAAATTCAATGGGGTGATTATTTCATGTTGTCGGGGCATTTGCAGGCACGGGTTTATTTTTGGCCGCCGGAGCAACGTTCAATGCCTGCCAAGTCTTGTTTGGACTGTACCTGTTTGAATCCTGCCATTTCAAGAAGTCCCCTGACCGCCGCGGCCTGCTGCCAGCCGTGCTCGATGAGCAACCAGCCGCCTGCCTCCAAGTAGTTTGGCGCATTTTCAACGATGTTGCGGATGTCTTGGAGGCCATCGCCCCCGCTTGTCAAGGCTTGAAGGGGTTCATGGGTCAGTTGCGCCAAGTGGGGGTCTTGGTCTTCAATGTAGGGTGGGTTGCTGACCACCACATTGAAGGGGCCTTGAACTTCAGTGAACCAGTTGCTTTGAAGGAAACTGACATTCAAGGCCAGTTTTTGGGCATTGAGGGCTGCAAGGCTCAAAGCTTCTGGGCTTGCGTCTACCGCCAACACCTCAGCATGGGGACTTTGTGATTTCAGTGCCAAAGCAATTGCTCCACTGCCTGTGCCCAAATCGAGGTAGCTGGGTCGCTCGAGCCCTTGCGCACACGCCAGGGCCCATTCAACCAATACTTCGGTGTCTGCTCTCGGGTCAAGCACCCGTTTGTCGATGGTCAGAGTGAGGCCATAAAACTCTTTTTGTCCCACGATATAGGCCACGGGTTCATGGTGCATTCGACGCTGTGCCAATGCTTCAAAGGCTTCAAACTGCTCTGGCGGAACCTCATCGGTGTCATGCGCCAACAACCATGCCCGGTCGTGCAGTGATTTGCCCACGGCATGCAAGAAAAGAATCTGCGCTTCCAATCGGGGCAGTCCTAAGACCTGGCCATGCAACAAACATTGCGCCACGTTCATGATGGCAAGCTTGATTCCAAATCAGCCAACTGCTCGGCTTGTCTGGCATTTTGAAGAGCTTGGGTGACTTCTTCCAAGTCACCCTCCATGATGAAACTCAGCTTGTACAAGGTGAGGTTGATGCGGTGGTCTGTAAGCCGGCCCTGCGGAAAGTTGTAGGTTCGAATGCGATCTGAGCGGTCACCACTGCCAATCAAACCTTTGCGCAAAGCCGCATCTTTGGCCGCCCGCTCGCTGCGATCTTTTTCTTGAATTCGGGCCGACAAAACCTGCATGGCTTTGGCTTTGTTTCGGTGTTGACTGCGATCGTCTTGGCACTCAGCCACAATGCCCGTAGGAATGTGTGTGATGCGCACCGCAGAATCTGTTTTGTTAATGTGCTGACCACCCGCGCCACTGGCGCGGTAAGTGTCAATGCGCAAGTCGGCAGGGTTGATGGTGACGGCTTGGGCTTCATCGGGTTCTGCGAGAACGGCTACTGTGCAAGCGCTGGTGTGAATTCGGCCTTGTGTTTCAGTGGTCGGCACGCGTTGGACGCGGTGGCCCCCCGATTCAAAGCGCATGGTGCCAAACACGTTGTCGCCCTCAATGCGAATGACCACCTCTTTGAAGCCACCCAACTCACTGGCAGACTCCGACATGATTTCTGCACGCCAGCCCTTTCGTTCACAAAACTTGGTGTACATGCGAAGGAGGTCGCCTGCAAAAAGTGCCGATTCGTCGCCACCCGTGCCCGCTCTGATTTCTAAGAAAGCGGGGCGAGCATCGTCAGGATCTTTGGGAAGCAACATGCGTTGCAGCTCAACTTCCAGTTCGCTCATCTCTTGCGAGGCATTCTGAATTTCTTCATGGGCCATGGCGATCATGTCGGGGTCATCGGAGCTTGTTTCAAGCATGGCATGGGCGGCAACTAGATCGCTGCTTCGCTCAACATAGCGCGCATAGCGCTTGGCCAAGGCACTGACCTCAGCATGCTCACGAGACAATTTCAAGAACTGATTCATGTCGGCCATGATGTCTTCGCGCGATAGCAAAAAGTCCAGTTCCTCCAGACGCTGTGCATAACGCTCAAGCTGATGACGTAAAAAGGGTTTCATGAATCTTTGCGAGAAATTGAAGGGAGCATTGAGACAGTCTCAATGCGGCGCAGGCTTTGGCGAAGTTTGCTAGCGCTCTTTGCGCAAGAAAAGGCGTTGCACGGCTTGAGTGGCTTGAGCCACGTGCGCGGGGTCTGCTTCTCGAAGTTCTGCCATTGCGCCATGCAGCATCTTTTGGGTCAAGCCACGTGAAAGTACTTCCAGTACTTTTTCTGGATCCTCACCCTTGGCCAGCAGTTTTCGGGCACGGGCCATTTCTGCCTCTCGCCATTCATCGGCTTGCGCATTGAGTTGTTGAATGAGGGGCACACTGCCCCGCTGGTGCATCCAGTGCAAGAAACTTTGGACACCAGCATCGATGATGACTTCTGCTTCAGCCACGGCTGCTTGACGATGAGCCTGACCGGTTTGGATCACGCTGGCCAAGTCGTCAATGGTGTAGAGGTAAACGTCTTGCAAGGATTTAACTTCAGGCTCAATGTCGCGAGGCACGGCCAAGTCGACCATGAACATGGGACGATTGCGCCGCTTCTTCAGGGCACGTTCTACAGCGCCCAGACCAATCAAAGGCAAGGTGCTGGCGGTGCAACTGATCACGGCATCAAACTCGTGCAAGCGATCGGGCAGCTCAGACAATCGCATGACCTCGGCACCATATTGATCAGCGAGTTTTTCACCGCGGTCCATGCTGCGGTTGGCAATGGCCATACCGCGCGGGTTTTTGGCCGCAAAGTGAGTCACCACCAACTCAATCATTTCTCCTGCGCCCACAAACAACACTTTGATTTTGCTGAGGTCTTCAAACAGTTGGCCCGCTAAGCGAACGGCAGCGGCAGACATGCTGATGGAATGCGCGCCAATCTCGGTCGTGGACCGAACTTCCTTGGCGACCGCAAAACTGCGTTGAAACAATTGGTTCAAGGTGCTGCCCAAGGCTCCTGCCTCGTCCGCGGCTCTGACAGCATCTTTCAATTGCCCCAAAATTTGAGCTTCGCCCAAGACCATGGAGTCAAGACCACTGGCCACTCTGAATGCGTGCCTGGCCACGTGGCCTTCTTCAAGCAGGTAGGTGTGCCCACGGAGTACTTGGGCAGAGACTCCGCCGGCTTGTGCCAACCAATTCAATGTCCCTTCAACCACAAGCTGATCTGCAGCACAGTAAATTTCTGTGCGATTGCAAGTTGAGAGAATAGCGGCCTCGGGTTCGCGGGCTGTTTGTGAGGCCAAGTTGCCTCTGAGTTGGTGCAAAGTAGGCTTCAATTGGTCCACGGCAAACGCAAACCGCCCGCGCAAATCGAGCGGAGCTGTTGTGTGGTTTAACCCCATTGCCCAAACTGCCATGTTTCGGATTATAAAACCTGTACCAGCAGGAAAGGAAATGAATGACTTGGGATGACTTATTTTGGCATTTGGCAAATTTTGGCTTGCCGGCCCTGGTTCTTTCCTTGGGTATCACGCTCTGGGGCTCGTTCCAGTTCAGGCGGCAAGCTCAAATCAAGTGGTTTTGGCGTTGGCTGATGAACGCTGTTTGCGGCTTGGCCGTGCTGGTGGTTGGCCTCGTCATGACGGGAAACGACGGCAAAATGGCAAGCTATGGCGCGCTTGTATTGGTTTGCGCCACCCTAGAGTGGGCTTTGCAAATGCGCTTTAAAGTGCGGGGCTGAATGCGTCAACACGGTCGGTGATGATGCCATCGGTACCCAATGCCATGAGATGCTGGGTGGCCCATTCGTCGTTCACGGTGTAGCTGAGGCAGCGCATGCCTGCGCTGTGAACCGATGCCACCATTTCGGTTGTCCACAGGGCATATTGGCAAACGACGGCGCTGCATCCCAAGGCTTTGGCAATGTCTAGCCAAGCTTCAGGCAGCTGGTGCAGCAACAAGCCTCTGGGCAAATGGGGCGCGGCTTGTTGAGCGCCTTTTAAAGAATCAACTTGAAAAGAAGTGAGCAGGGGTGGTACTTCTTCATGCTGCCAAAGTAGGGCGGCTTGTTGGGCCACGATTTCACCTGTTTTAAATTCAACGCCAGGCGTTGGTTTAATTTCGATGTTCAGAAAATAACGATTGCGAATGCAGTATTGCGCCAAATTGGTCAAAGTGGGCAGAGGCTCACCACTGAAGTGCCTTGAGTGCCAACTGCCTGCATCTAACTGCGACAGCTGTTGCCAGCTGAGTTCGCCGCCAATGCCTTGGCCGTTGGTGGTTCGATGGAGGGTGGCGTCGTGCATCAAAAACACCACATCGTCAGCACTGAGTTTGGCGTCGCATTCAAACATCCGGTAGCCGTATTCAGCGCCTTTGCGAAAAGCTGCCAGCGTGTTTTCAGGGGCCAATGTGCCAGCCCCTCGGTGCGCAATCCATTTTGGATAGGGCCAAGTCTTGAGCAAGGGAGCCGTATTCAGGGTCACAAGCGTTTTCCTGTTTGAGCATTGAAATGATGAATGCAGCCCGCTTTGGGCATGGCATGGAAAAGCTCGCCAATTTTGGGGGCTTTCAAACTTGCATCAAGCCTCAAAGTGAGGGCTTCATTGCCCAATTGGGCGTGCACCAAGCGCTCTGCGCCCAGCAGCTCGACAGTATCTACTTTCATGGCCCACCCGTGCTCGGCAATTTCGAGGTGTTCTGGTCGAATACCCAAAATTTGCCCTTCAGCAAGGCCGGGTGCGTGCTTGAGCAAGTTCATGGGGGGAGAGCCGATAAAGCTGGCAACAAAGGTACTGGCAGGTCGGTTATAGACTTCTTCAGGCGTGCCAAATTGCTCCATCACACCACCGTTCATGACAATCATGCGCTGCGCCAATGTCATGGCTTCCACTTGGTCGTGCGTCACGAACAAGGAGGTGATACCGAGTTCGCGGTGCAATTTTTGAATTTCTAAACGGGTTTGTGCACGAAGCTTGGCGTCCAAGTTGGACAAGGGCTCATCAAACAAAAAGACTTGGGGTTGGCGCACAATGGCACGACCCATGGCGACTCGCTGGCGTTGGCCGCCTGACAGCTCGCGGGGCTTGCGTTGCAACAAGTGGCTAAGCTCTAAAATGTCTGCAGCCTTTGCAACACGCGCCTTAATTTCATCGAGGGGCTTGTTGGCAATCCTCAGTCCGTAAGCCATGTTGTCGAAAACGCTCATGTGAGGGTAAAGGGCGTAATTTTGAAACACCATGGCGATGTCTCGCTCAGAGGGCTCGACTTGGTTGACAACGCGGTTGCCAATTGAAATTTCGCCCTGGGTAATTTCCTCCAGGCCCGCGACCATGCGCAGCAGGGTCGATTTTCCGCAACCAGAGGGCCCCACAATGACCACGAATTCACCATCCATGATTTCTGCACTGAAATCATGAATCACTGTGTTGCCTTTGGCGCCAAGGCCATAGGTCTTTTGAATGTGCGTGAGGGTAATGGATGCCATATTTTATTTCTCGGTATCTACCAAGCCCTTGATGAACCATTTTTGCATCAGCACCACCACCAGCGCGGGTGGTAGCAGCGCCAAAATGGCGGTCGACATGACCAAATTCCATTGGATTTGGGAGTCAGCGCCAGCGGTCATGCTTCTAATCCCCATCACGATGGGGTACATGCGCTCCTCGGTGCTCATTAAAAGTGGCCAAAGGTATTGGTTCCAGCCGTAAATAAATTGAATGACAAACAAGGCGGCCATGCTGGTTTTTGACAAAGGCAACAGTACATCCCAAAAGAATCGCATGGGCTTTGCGCCGTCCATTTTGGCGGCTTCTGTCAGCTCATCTGGCACTGTCAAGAAAAACTGGCGGAATAAAAAAGTGGCAGTGGCTGAAGCAATCAGGGGAATGGTCAGGCCTGCAAAACTGTTCACCATGCCAAAGTCTGCAATCACTTTGTAGGTGGGAACGATGCGCACTTCTACAGGCAACATCAAAGTGACGAAGATGCCCCAAAAGACCGTTTTGCGAAACGGGAACTGAAAATAAACGATGGCAAACGCACTGAGCAATGAAATGGTAATTTTGCCAAAGGCAATGCAAAGTGCAGTGACTAAACTGACCCACATCATTCGGGAAACTGGCAGTTGCGTTGTAACGCCGGGTCCTTCACCCATGAGAATGGTTTTGAAGTTGGTCAGTCCTTCACTGCCAAACCAAACGGGTATGGGAGATTGAGCCATCTCTTGGGAGGAGTGAGTGGCCCCTACAACAGCAAGATAAATTGGAAAAACAACAACGATCACACCGATGCAAAGCATCAAATGAGTGAAGACGGTCAACCAAGGATTGCGTTCAACCATATCAATAATTGACCTTGCGTTCTACATATTTGAACTGAATGACAGTGAGACTGATGACGATGAACATCAAGATCACCGATTGAGCCGCAGAGCCACCTAAATCCATGGCTTTGAAGCCATCAAAATAAACTTTGTAAACCAAGATGGCAGTGTCTTTGCCTGGGCCGCCCTTGGTGGTGGCATCCACAATACCGAAGGTCTCAAAGAATGCGTACACCGTATTGACGACCAACAAGAAGAATGTCGTGGGTGTGAGGAGTGGCAGTTGAATGGTCCAGAATCGTTTCCAAACGCTTGCGCCATCGATGGCCGCGGCCTCGATGAGGGACTTAGGAATACTTTGAAAGCCCGCTAAAAAGAACAGAAAGTTGTACGAAATTTGCTTCCAAACGGAAGCAATCACAATCAATGCCATGGCATGGTTGCTGTTGAGAAGGGCATTCCATTGAACCCCCAATTTTTCCAGCATATAAGAGGCCAAACCAACGGATGGCGAAAACAAAAACAGCCACAACACACCTGCCACTACGGGCGCTACAGCGTAGGGCAATATCAAGAGCGTGCGGTAGACCCAAGCGCCGCGTGTGATGCGGTCTGCAAAAAAGGCCAAGAACAATGACAGAGAGATGCCCAGGCCTGCTACAAGAATAGAAAATATGGCAGTGGTTTTGAAAGAAGCCAAGTAAGTGTCATCGCGCCACAGAGACGCAAAATTCTCAAGACCATTCCACTCGACATTGGTGCCAAAAACATCTGACTGCTGAAATGACTGAATCAATGCTTGTGCAGCAGGCCAGAAGAAAAAAACCAAAATGATGAATGCCTGGGGTGCAATGAGCACCCAAGGCAACCAACTTGATTTAAAGATAACTTTTTTATCGCCGTTCAAAATCAATAAACCCAACGAGAGCATGCTCTCGCCGGGTTCCTTATCTAGTAAGGCCTGAAATTCAGGCCACAAAGCAACAGGTCAAATTATGACTTGTTGGCCTTTTCGAACTTTTCCAGCAACTCATTGCCGCGCTTCACAATGCTGTCCAAGGCATCTTTGGCTGACTTCTTACCAGCCCAAACTTGTTCAAGTTCTTCGTCCTCGATGGTGCGAATTTGAACATAATTGCCAAGACGAATGCCGCGTGACTTGTCTGTGGTTTTGCGAATCATTTGATTCACGGAGACATCGGTGCCAGGGTTTTGTTTGTAAAAACCTGAATCTTCTGTCATTTTGAAAGCAGCCATGGTGACGGGCAAATAGCCTGTGCGCTTGTGGTTGACCGATTGAACGACGGGATCAGAGAGGTAGTTGAAGAAGGCTGCTACGCCTTTGTATTCTTCTGCTTTTTTACCTGCCATGGTCCACAAGCTGGCACCACCAATGATGGTGTTTTGCGGTGCGCCTGCAACGTCAGGGTAGTAGGGCAAAGTGCCAACTGCAAACTTGAACTTGGCATTTTTGCTCACGCCAGCATAAGCAGCGGAAGAGTTAAAGCTGATAGCGCATTCGCCAGATTCAAAGTTGGCGCCAGCACTGCCCGCCCGACCTTTGTAAACAAACAAGCCTTGTTGGGCCATATTGCCCAAGTTCTCGATGTGGCGAACATGAAGGGGTGAATTCACCACCAAACGGGCATCCATACCGCGCATGCCGTTACCTTTGGTTGCCAACTCGGTGTTGTGCCAAGTGGAGAAGGACTCAAGTTGAGTCCAGCCTTGCCAGGCGGTGGTCACAGGGCACTTGTGTCCACTGGCTTTGAGCTTGGCCGCTGCCAAAGTGACTTCAGGCCATGTTTGTGGCAATTTGTCGGTCGAAATGCCAGCCGCTCTCAGTGCATCAAGGTTGACCCACATGACAGTTGTTGAGCTGTTAAATGGGAAAGACATCATCTGGCCGTTGGGCGCTGTGTAGTAACCTGAAACCGCAGGTACGTAAGATTTAGGATCAAACTTGTAACCAGCGTCTTTCATGATTTGCTCGACGGGGACAACCACGCCTTTGGAGGCCATCATGGTGGCCGTGCCAACTTCGAACACTTGCAAGATGTGGGGCGCGTTGCCAGCCCGAAATGCTGCAACTGCAGCTGTCATAGACTCGTCGTAGTTGCCTTTGAAAATGGGCACGATCTTGTAGTCTTTTTGTTTGCCGTTGAAATCTTTGGCAATGTCACCCACCCATTCGCCAAGAGCGCCCGACATCGAGTGCCACCATTGGATTTCAGTTTGGGCTTGCGCGCTGAAGCTTGCAAATGCGGCCACAGCGACAGTGGCGAGTGTTTTTTTGTAGTTCATAAGTACTCCTTTGGAGGTTGGTTCAAGCATGAGCATAAGTTCATGGTTTTTGAATCCTATTACAGTGTCATGAAGTTTTAGTGACAACCCGAGCTTTCCATGACAAAGCTCAAATCCCAAGGGCACTGCCCCCACTTGCGGCGCGTGATTGAACCCCTGAAGTAAAATGTGGCATAAATCTCATGAACGCTCCTACCACCCTCCAACACCTCTTGCAGGCCGACGATTCGTCACCCCGCTTGCGCGAAATACCCTACAACTACACAAGCTTCTCCGACCGAGAAATTGTGATTCGTTTGCTAGGCGCGCGCGCTTGGGACCTGCTCAATCAACTTCGCGACGAACGCCGCACAGGCCGTTCTGCACGCATGCTGTACGAAGTCTTGGGCGATGTGTGGGTGGTTCAGCGCAACCCCTATTTGCAAGATGACTTGCTAGACAACCCTGGCCGCCGAAAGTTGTTGGTCGAGGCCTTGCAACATCGCTTAGGCGAAGTTCAAAAACGCCGCACCCCCGAAGCCGATGCATTGCGTGATGACTTGGTGGGCGAGTTGTTGGTATTGGCTGGCAATGCCGTGAAGGTGTTTGATGAGACCTTTTCAGCCATGGCCCAGTTGCGCAAAAAAACGCAAAAGGGACTTGGCAAGCACACTGCCAAAGACAACATCAAATTTGACGCGCTGTCTCGCGTCAGCCATGTCACAGATGCCACAGACTGGCGCGTTGAATACCCCTTCGTGGTTCTGACGCCAGACACTGAAGCCGAGATGGCCAATTTGGTCAAAGCTTGCTTCACATTGGGATTGACCATCATTCCGCGTGGCGGCGGCACGGGCTACACCGGCGGTGCTGTGCCCCTCACTTGGAACAGTGCCGTGATCAACACGGAAAAACTTGAAGCCATGTCGGGCATCGAGATGCTTCAGTTGCCCGGACTCGACAAAGAAGTCCCCACTTTGTGGACCGAGGTGGGTGTGGTCACGCAGCGCGTCACCGACGCGGCAGAGCATGCGGGATGGGTGTTTGCGGTTGATCCTACTTCAGCAGAAGCCAGTTGCATTGGCGGCAACATTGCCATGAACGCGGGCGGCAAAAAAGCTGTTTTGTGGGGCACGGCCCTCGACAACTTGGCCAGCTGGCGCATGGTCACCCCCGATGCGCAGTGGTTGGAAGTCACACGCCTGAACCACAACCTGGGCAAGATTCACGATGTGGCTGTGGCCAGTTTTGAATTGAAATATTTCGAAGCCAATGGCACCACCTTGGTTCGAGAAGAACGTTTGGACATTCCAGGTTCCGTCTTTCGCAAGGAAGGCCTGGGCAAGGACGTGACCGATAAATTCTTGGCAGGTTTGCCAGGCATTCAAAAAGAAGGTTGCGACGGCCTGATCACCAGCGCACGCTGGGTCTTGCACCGCATGCCTGACCACACTCGCACCGTGTGCATGGAGTTCTTTGGCAACGCCAAGGATGCTGTGCCCAGCATTGTCGAAATCAAAGACTTCATGTTTGCTGAGCAAAAACGCTCTGGCGTTTTATTGGCCGGTTTAGAGCATTTAGACGATCGTTATTTGCGTGCAGTGGGCTACACCACCAAGTCAAAACGCGGCGGTTTCCCCAAAATGCTTTTGCTGGCCGACATTGCAGGCGACAACGCCGACGACGTGGCCAAAGTCACCTCAGAAGTGGTGCGCATTGCCAACTCGCGCAGTGGTGAAGGCTTCATTGCCATCAGCCCTGAAGCGCGCAAAAAGTTTTGGCAAGATCGCAAGAAAACAGCGGCCATCAGTCGCCACACCAATGCCTTCAAGGTCAATGAAGACGTGGTCATTCCATTGCCTCGCATGGCAGAGTACACCGACGGCATTGAGCGCATCAACATTGAGTTGTCCATGCGCAACAAAATCAAGTTGTGCAATGAGTTGGAACTCTTTTTAAGCAAAGGCAATTTGCCTTTGGGCAAAGACGAAGACACCAGCGAAATTGCTTCTGCCGAATTGCTCGAGGAGCGCGTATCTCAAGCTTTGGCCGTGGTTCGTGATGTGCGCGATGTGTGGCAAGGCTGGTTGCAAAACGTGGAGACTTTGTTTCCTCAGTTGCAAGATCACACCTTGCGTGCCAGTTGGAAAACGCAAATCAAAGCTAACTTCCAAACGATTTTCTCGGGCGCAGCCTTTCAGCCTATCTTTGACGAATGCGTGGCCATTCACAAGCGTGTGCTCAAAGGCCGGGTGTGGGTCGCGTTGCACATGCACGCCGGTGACGGCAATGTGCACACCAACATTCCGGTCAATTCAGACGACTACGACATGTTGCAAACCGCGCACGAAGCAGTGGCACGCATCATGGTTTTAGCGCGCAGCCTCGATGGCGTCATTTCGGGAGAACACGGCATCGGCATTACCAAGCTTGAGTTTTTAAGCGATGCTGAGCTGAAGCCATTTGCAGATTACAAGCAGCGCATTGACCCAGAAGGCCGTTTCAACAAAGGCAAGTTGATGCGCCGTGTGAAGGGCCCAGAAGGCATGGACATTCAAGCCGACTTGACCAATGCCTACACGCCCAGTTTTGGCTTGATGGGCCACGAGTCGCTCATCATGCAACAGTCCGACATTGGCGCCATTGCCGACAGCGTCAAAGATTGTTTGCGCTGTGGCAAATGCAAACCCGTGTGCGCCACGCATGTGCCACGTGCCAATTTGCTGTACAGCCCCCGCAATAAAATTTTGGCAACCTCATTGTTGGTAGAAGCCTTCTTGTACGAAGAGCAAACTCGCCGCGGTGTGTCCATCAAGCATTGGCAAGAATTTGAAGATGTGGCTGATCACTGCACGGTGTGTCACAAGTGCCTCTCACCTTGCCCTGTCAAAATTGACTTCGGCGAAGTGTCCATGAACATGCGCAATTTATTGCGCAAGATGGGTCAAAAAACATTCCGTCCTGGCAATGCTGCAGCCATGTTCATGTTGAATGCAACCAACCCTGACACCATCAAACTGGCGCGTGCTGGCATGGTGGGCGTGGGCATGAAGGTGCAGCGTTTCGCGCACGATTTGCTCAAGACTTTTGCCCGCAAGCAAACCAAAGCGCCGCCTGCCAGCATTGGCGCGGCGCCCATCAAAGAGCAAGTGATTCACTTCATCAATAAAAAGATGCCGGGTGGCTTGCCCAAGAAAACCGCGCGGGCTTTGCTAGACATTGAAGATCAAGATTACGTCCCCATCATTCGCAACCCGAAGGCCACCACACCCGAAACAGAAGCGGTGTTTTACTTTCCGGGTTGCGGCTCTGAACGCTTGTTCAGCCAAGTGGGTTTGGCCACGCAGGCCATGCTGTGGCATACCGGTGTGCAAACAGTTCTGCCACCAGGGTACCTCTGCTGCGGCTATCCGCAAAAGGGCAGCGGTCAGTTTGACAAGGCCGAGAAGATCATCACCGACAACCGTGTTTTGTTCCACCGCGTGGCCAACACCCTGAACTACCTTGACATCAAAACCGTGGTGGTCAGTTGTGGTACCTGTTATGACCAGTTGCAAGGCTATGAGTTTGACAAAATCTTCCCTGGCTGCCGCATTGTGGACATCCACGAGTATTTGCTTGAAAAAGGCATGACGCTCAACAACAACGGTGCCTACCTTTACCACGACCCTTGCCACAGCCCCATGAAGTTGCAAGATCCTATGAAGACCGTTAAGTCTTTGTTGGGCCCGCAGGTTTTGAAGTCTGATCGCTGCTGCGGCGAGTCTGGTACGCTGGGCGTCACACGTCCTGACATTGCAACGCAAGTGCGCTTTCGCAAAGAAGAAGAACTTCTGAAGAGTGAAACTCAAATGCGCAGCACTGGCATGGTGGGCGAAAAAGAAAACATCAAAGTCTTGACCAGTTGCCCAAGCTGCTTGCAGGGACTGTCACGCTATGGCGAAGATTTGCAAAACGGCTTGCTGGAGGCCGATTACATCGTCGTGGAAATGGCCAAGCACATTTTGGGCGAACAATGGATGCCGGAGTATGTGGCCGCTGCCAACGCAGGCGGCATTGAACGCGTTTTGGTTTAACCCACAGCATCAAGAAAGAAGCCTTATGGCCGGACTGACAGCAGGCGCCCCGATGCCACAAGCTCTCACCCTGCACGGACAAAGTCGTGTTTTAGAGGTGAGTTTTTCGGATGGCCAAACTTTTCGAATTCCTTTTGAGCTGATGCGCGTTTACTCGCCTTCTGCAGAAGTGCAAGGTCACGGACCCGGGCAAGAGGTTTTGCAAACGGGCAAGCGTGAAGTGGACATTGTTGAGCTGGCTCAGGTTGGCAATTACGCCGTACAACCTACGTTTTCAGATGGCCACAACAGTGGTATTTTTTCTTGGGACTATTTGTACCATTTGGGCTCTGACCAAGACGGCCTCTGGACCCAATACAACGAACGGCTAAACGCTGCTGGTGTGCAACGTGACGACCCCATGCCTGGCGCGGCAGGTGCAACATGCGGCCATTCGCACTGATTGGAGTTAAAAATGAGTTCAACCCATTTCGGTTTCAAAACCGTTGACGAACAAGAAAAAGCCAAACACGTGAGGGGTGTTTTTGATTCTGTGGCGTCGAAATACGACATCATGAATGACCTCATGTCGGCGGGTTTGCACCGTGTGTGGAAAGCCTACACAGTGCAGGTGGCCAACCTCAAGGAAGGCGATCAGGTGCTTGATATTGCGGGTGGCACGGGCGATTTGTCTTGGGCGTTTTCAAAAAAGGTCGGAGCGACGGGTCGAGTGGTTCACACTGACATCAACGAGGCCATGTTGCGAACAGGTCGGGACCGATTGGTGAACGAGGGTGTGATTTTGCCCACCCTGGTTTGCGATGCTGAAAAACTGCCTTTTCCAAATGATCATTTCAATGTGGTCAGCGTGGCTTTTGGGCTTCGCAACATGACCCACAAAGATTTGGCTTTGAAGGAAATGTGCCGAGTTCTAAAGCCCGGTGGCAAACTTTTGGTTTTGGAATTTTCTAAAGTAGCCAAACCACTTGAAAAAGCCTACGACTGGTACTCCTTCAACATCTTGCCCAAGCTGGGCAAATGGGTGGCCGGAGATGACGCAAGTTACAGATACTTGGCTGAATCGATTCGCATGCATCCTGGGCAGGAAGAACTGAAAGCCCTTATGAAAAATGCCGGTTTTGGACATGCTGAATTTCACAATTTGAGTGCAGGGGTGGTAGCCTTGCATCTCGGCATTAAATGTTGATTGGTTTTTTCTGATTTTTTCGGAGTTTCAAGTGAACAATTTTTTCGGCTTAATCTTGACCTTGGTTCTCGCTTTCAGCTCCTTGAATGCTGAAGCTGCTCGTCGCATGGGCGGCGGCAAATCGGTGGGACAGCAGTCCAACAATGTCACTCAACGTGAAGCGGCTAAACCTGCGGCACCTGCGGCGCCTAGTCAGGCTGCAGCACCTGCCAAACCTGCAGCGCCCGCAGCGGCTCCCGCTGCGCCTGCCAAACGCCCATGGGGCGCTATGCTGGGCGGCTTGGCCGCTGGCCTGGGATTGGCTTGGTTGGCGCACAGCCTTGGCATGGGTGAAGCCTTTGGCAACATGCTCATGTTTGCCTTGCTCGCCATGGTGGCAGTTGGTGTGATCGGTTATTTTTTGCGCTCACGCAAAGGCGGCTCATCGCAGCAAGGTGGACTTGCTTACCAAGGTGCTGGCCAAACAGCCGAGGCACCCGCAACCATGCGTCAATACAACCCTGAAAAAGTGGGTAACGATGCCTCAGCGCGTCCTTGGGAAGCCCAAGAAACCCGCTTTGATCCAACACCTGCTCCAAATCCTCAAAGCCTCCCTTCAACGGGTGGTTCCATGATCGGTTCAGCGATTGGTGGCACACAAACTGGTGCAGAAGCTGGTTCAGAAGTTTCTGCACTTCAAGGTTCACAAAGCTGGGGCGTTCCCGAGGGCTTTGACAGTGTCAACTTCATTGAAGCTGCCAAACGTAATTTCATCACTTTGCAGGATGCTTGGGACCGTGCCGACATGGGCTCGCTCAAGGCCATGATGACCGATGGCATGTTGTCTGAAATCAAAAGCCAGCTGGCAGAGCGGGAAGCCAATTTCCCTGGTCAACCCAACAAAACCGAAGTGGTTAAGCTGGACGCTCAACTACTGGGCATTGAAGAGTTGCCGGAGGTTTACATGGCCAGCGTTGAGTTCAACGGTGTCATTCGTGAAGACCCCGAGTCTGCGCCAAGTCCATTCCGTGAAGTTTGGAACATGACCAAACCCAGAAATGGCAACAGTGGCTGGTTGGTCGCAGGTGTTCAAGCCCTGCAATAATTTAAAGACATTCTGAATGAGGGGCTGGTACTCGTCAGTCTTTCGGGAATAATTGGGGACTATGGCAACACAGTCCCCTTTTTCTTTTGTGGGCGAAGCGCTCGAGCAATTCGTCACTCACACTCAACCCCCAGCTTGGGTCATGGATGAGACCTTCAATCGTTTGGTTTTGTTTTTGAACCATGTCATCAGCCGCGAACCTGAAGCGCAAAGCAGGCTCAAGCGTCAAAAAGGTCGATGCATTCAACTTCAATGGCAAGACAAAGTCATTCAACTTTCACCGACGCCAGCAGGTTTGCTGGAGCGCGTGAAAGAACAAAAATTTGACCTCAAATTAAGCCTGACAGATGCATCGCCTTTGGCCATGGCCTCTGCAGTTTTAAAAGGCGAAAAGCCAGGCGTTCACATTGAGGGTGATGTTCAGTTGGCGGCCGAAGTCAATTGGCTCATAGACCATGTGCGATGGGACATAGAAGAAGATTTGTCGCAATGGCTGGGTGATGCCGCAGCCAACACCTTGGTTTCAATGGGGCGTCAAGTCTTTGTGGCCATGCGGCAATTTGCTCGCAAGTCTGCACCGGGTGCCGATCTTCAAAGGGCCACACCATGAACCGAATTTTTCGGGGCACTTTCATTGTTTGGACTGTCTGGTGGTTTGGACTGCACGAGTTGGTGCTTTCAAATTTCAACCAACCGCTGTTAAAAATATTGTCGCGTTTGCTGACATTGGGGCGGGTTTACAAACTCTCTCGCGGTGAGCGACTCCGACTGGCCCTCGAGCAACTCGGGCCTATTTTTGTGAAGTTTGGACAAGTCATGTCCACGCGCAGAGATTTATTGCCGGACGACATTGCGGTAGAACTTGCCAAACTTCAGGACAGAGTGCCACCCTTTAGTTCAGAAATTGCCGTGGCCACCATTGAGCGTGCGTTTGGACGGTCTGTGTCTGAAATTTTTGAATCATTTGACCATGTGCCTGTGGCCAGTGCTTCGATTGCACAGGTCCACTTTGCTTTGTGGAAAAACAAGGAAGGTGTCGTGCAAGAGGTGGCTGTCAAAGTTTTGCGACCCAACATGTTGCCCGCCATTGAAAAAGATTTGAACCTGATGCGAATGATGGCGGGGTGGCTAGAAAAACTCAGCGCTGACGGCAAGCGTCTGAAGCCCCGCGAAGTGGTTGCAGAATTTGACAAACATTTGCACGATGAATTGGATTTGGTTCGAGAGGCCGCCAATGGCGCGCAGCTTCGCCGGAACATGCAAAGTTTGAATTTGGTTTTGATACCTGAGATGTATTGGGATTACTGCCACCCTGAAGTCATAGTGATGGAGCGCATGAAGGGTGTGCCTATCAGCCAAGTCGATGCTTTGCGAGCCGCTGGGGTCGACATCCCTCAATTGGCCAAAGATGGTGTGACGCTTTTTTTCACCCAAGTGTTTCGCGATGGATTTTTCCATGCCGACATGCACCCCGGCAATATTCAGGTCAGTGTGGAGCCCGAAACATTGGGGCGCTACATCTCCCTAGATTTCGGCATTGTCGGCACCCTGACCGAATTCGACAAAGAGTATTTGGCGCAAAACTTCAGTGCTTTTTTCAGACGCGATTACAAGCGCGTGGCCGAATTGCACATTGAGTCGGGTTGGGTACCTAGCCATACCCGTGTGGATGAGTTGGAGTCGGCCATCCGTTCGGTGTGTGAGCCTTACTTTGACCGTCCGCTCAAAGAAATTTCTTTGGGCATGGTGCTTTTGCGTTTGTTTCAAACATCTCGTCGCTTCAATGTGGAGGTTCAACCTCAGTTGGTTTTGCTGCAAAAAACATTGCTCAACATTGAAGGCTTGGGTCGTCAGTTAGACCCGGAACTCGATTTGTGGAACACCGCCAAGCCCTTTCTAGAGCAGTGGATGATTGACCAAGTTGGCCCTAAAAGATTTTTCCAACAATTGCGCGAGCAAGCCCCTCAATACGCCAAAATATTGCCGCAGTTACCGCGCTTGGTGCATGACTACTTAAAGCATGCAAGCACCAACTCTCAGGATCGAAACCAACTGAATGCATTGCTGGCTGAGCAACAAAAAACAAACCGATTGTTGCAAGCCATCGTGTATGTGGTCATTGGCTTTGTATCGACCCTGATCGTGCTACAAGCATTTGAAAGATTCCATCAAATCTAAGGAGCATCATTGTGTTATTGACATTGGTCATCGCCTATTTGCTTGTCACCATTGCCATTGGTTTGGTCGCCGCAAAACGCGTTAAAAGTTCAGCCGACTTTGCCATTGCCGGGAGGCATTTGCCCTTGGCCATGATTGTGACCACCACTTTTGCCACGTGGTTTGGCTCAGAAACTGTCCTGGGTATTCCTGCCAAGTTTGTCAACAGTGGATTGAATGGTGTGGTGGAAGATCCTTTTGGTGCGGGCAGTTGTTTGATTTTGGTGGGATTGTTTTTTGCGGGCAAGTTGTACCGCATGAATTTGCTCACCATCAGCGACTACTACCGTGAACGTTATGGACGTTCGGTTGAAATCATTTGCTCCCTCATCATCATGGTGAGTTATTTGGGCTGGGTGTCTGCACAAGTCACAGCGCTGGGCTTGGTCTTTAATTTGTTGTCAGGTGGCGTCATCAGCATGCCATTGGGTATGACCATTGGTGTGGTTTCGGTGCTGGCCTACACTTTGTTTGGTGGCATGTGGTCTGTGGCCATCACTGACTTCATTCAAATGATTATTTTGGTTGTAGGCTTGGCGACGCTGGCGGTGTATGCCGGTGACCAAGCCGGTGGTGCCGACAAAGTGATTGCCTTGGCGGTCAGTCAAGACCTGTTCAAGTTCTTGCCAGAGCCCAATATGAAAGACATTTTGTTTTTTGTGGCCGCCGCCATCACTATTATGTTTGGTTCTATTCCGCAACAAGACGTTTTTCAGCGGGTCATGTCTGCCAACAGTTTGAATGCCGCCACCAAGGGCCCCATCATTGGCGGAATTTGCTACATCTTGTTTGCTTTTGTGCCCATGTTCTTGGTTGTCAGCGCTCTCATCATCATGCCCGAACAGGCCGCTCAATTGATTCAAGAAGACCCTCAAAAGGTTTTGCCCACTTTGGTCATGACCCAAATGCCTTTTGTCATGCAGGTGCTGTTTTTTGGTGCTTTGTTGTCTGCCATCAAATCGTGTGCCTCTGCCACGTTGCTAGCGCCCAGCGTCACGTTCACTGAAAACATTTGGCGACAGTTTTTCCCACACCAGGGCGATAAGCAGTCTTTGTTGGCCATGCGAGTCACAGTGTTGGTGTTCAGTGGCTTGGTATTGCTCTATGCCATCCAAATGCAGGGCAGCTCTATTTACGAGATGGTTTCTGGGGCCTACCAAGTCACCTTGGTGGGTGCCTTTGTCCCATTGCTTTTTGGGCTCTATTGGTCAAAAGCCACCACTCAAGGTGCTATTTTTTCAATCGTACTGGGGCTTTTGTCTTGGCTTTTCTTTCTCATGACACCCGCGGGCGAGGAGTTCCCAGCCCAATTGGCAGGTGTTTTGGCCAGCTTGACAGGCATGCTCCTTGGTTCCCTTGGCCCCCAAGCGCTTAAAAACAAGCACGGCGCCCACCATGTTTTGCAAGGGACCCACCTATAATTGAAGGTTTTGTGATTGCCAAGCGAGAACCTTCAACATGCCCATCTACGCCTACAAGTGTGATTCCTGTGGCCATGCCAAGGATGTTTTGCAAAAAATGTCAGACGACCCCCTGACAAAATGTCCTTCCTGTGGCGGACCCACTTTCAACAAACAACTGACAGCCGCTGGTTTCCAGCTCAAGGGCTCTGGTTGGTACGCCACTGACTTCAAAGGTGGATCCTCTGGTTCATCTGCACCTGCAGTGGCGGGAACTGAAGGCGGGGCTTCTTCTGAAGCGGCGCCTTCCACGCCATCAGACACTGGCGGTGCAAAGCCCGCTGTCGAGTCAAGTGCATCCTCCGCGTCTACTGCGTGTGCCGCTTCATGCGCTTGCCACTGAGGTGATCAGAATGAATTTGAAAATTCGCCATTACTTGTTAACGGGCCTGCTGGTTTGGTTACCCATGGGCGTCACCGTTTGGTTGCTCACTTGGTTGGTTGGCACCATGGACGGCATTTTCTTGGCCGTTTTAGGTGCTCTCGATGCGATCATACCGGGCATGCATGGTTTGGCTGAATCCTTGCGCCATATGCCGGGACTGGGTGTGATTTTGGTGGCCGTGGTCATCTACTTCACGGGTCTTTTTGTGACCAACATTTTTGGTCAGTGGTGGCTTCGCCAATGGGCCAAAGTCATTACCCGAATTCCTGTGGTCAACAGCATCTATTCCAGCGTGAAGCAAGTGGCAGACACTTTGTTTTCGGGCAGTGGCAATGCTTTTTCAAAAGCCCTGTTGGTTCAGTACCCTCACCAAGGTTCATGGACCATTGCATTTTTAACCGGCTCGCCCGGTGGTCAAGTTGCCCGCCATTTGCCAAGCGACTGCGTGAGTGTTTATGTGCCCACCACGCCCAATCCCACTTCTGGTTTTTTTCTCATCATGCCCAAAGCCAATGTGGTGGAGTTGGACATGACGGTAGACGATGCCCTCAAGTACATCATCTCGATGGGTGTGGTGGTACCGGGCGGCCCCGATGCCTTGCCTGTCAAAACAGAAACAGCCCCATCCGTTTGAATTGGCTGAAAGCCAATTGACTCATTTCATTTGAAAGAACTTGCGCCATGTCTATGCGATCACACTACTGCGGTCTTGTTACCGAAGCCCTGTTGGGCCAAACCGTCACCTTGTGCGGTTGGGTCAATCGCCGTCGTGACCATGGTGGCGTCATTTTCGTTGACGTTCGTGATCGCGAAGGCTATGTGCAAGTGGTGTGCGACCCTGACCGCGCTGACATGTTCAAAACAGCCGAAGGGCTGCGCAACGAGTTTTGCATTCAGATCAAAGGTTTGGTGCGTGCTCGCCCAGATGGCACCACCAACGACAACCTGAAAAGCGGCAAGATCGAAATTTTGTGTCACGAACTGACGGTGCTCAATCCTTCCGTCACACCGCCGTTCTTGCTCGATGACGACAACTTGTCAGAAACCACTCGCCTCACTCACCGCGTGCTCGATTTGCGTCGACCGTACATGCAAAACAACCTGATGCTGCGCTACAAAGTGGCCATGGAAGTTCGCAAGTTTTTAGACGAGAACGGTTTCATTGACATCGAAACGCCCATGCTGACCAAGAGCACACCAGAAGGTGCGCGCGATTACTTGGTGCCCAGCCGTGTGCACGATGGCCACTTTTTTGCGTTGCCACAGTCGCCTCAGCTGTTCAAGCAGTTGCTCATGGTGGCAGGCTATGACCGCTATTACCAAATTACAAAGTGCTTCCGCGACGAAGATTTGCGCGCCGATCGTCAGCCCGAATTTACGCAAATTGATATTGAAACGTCCTTCTTGGGCGAGCAAGAAATCCGTGACATGTTCCAAGGCATGATCAGTAGCGTGTTCAAGAAAGTCTTGAACATCGACCTCGGTTCATTCCCTGTCATGGCTTATTCAGAGGCCATGCACCGCTTCGGCTCTGACAAGCCCGACTTGCGTGTGAAGTTGGAGTTCACTGAACTGACCGACATCATGGGCGATGTGGACTTCAAAGTGTTCAGCACACCTGCCACCACCCCAGGTGGCCGCGTAGTTGCTTTGCGCGTGCCGGGCGGGTCCGAAATCAGCCGTGGCGAGATCGATGGTTATACCGAGTTCGTCAAAATCTATGGTGCCAAAGGTTTGGCCTGGATCAAAGTGAACGAAGTGGCCAAAGGCCGCGACGGTTTGCAAAGCCCTATCGTCAAGAACTTGCACGATGCCGCGATTGCTGAAATTTTGAAACGCACCCATGCCCAAGATGGCGACATCTTGTTCTTCGGTGCCGACAAAGCCAAAGTGGTGAACGATGGCATGGGTGCCTTGCGCCTCAAAATTGGTCACAGTGAATATGCCAAGAAATCGGGCTTGTTCGAAGACCGTTGGGCCCCCATGTGGGTGGTCGACTTCCCCATGTTCGAGTACGACGACGAGTCACAGCGTTACACCGCCGTTCACCACCCTTTCACAGCGCCCAAAGATGGCCACGAAGACTGGATGGTCACGGCCCCCGAGAAGTGCATTGCCAAAGGCTATGACATGGTTCTCAACGGCTGGGAAATTGGCGGCGGTTCTGTGCGTATCCACCGCGCCGATGTGCAGCAAAAAGTGTTTGATGCATTGAAAATCACACCCGAAGAAGCCCAACTCAAGTTTGGCTTCTTGCTCGATGCCTTGCAATACGGTGCCCCACCGCACGGTGGATTGGCCTTTGGCCTAGACCGAATCATTACCTTGATGACGGGCGCAGAGTCTATCCGCGACGTGATTGCCTTCCCCAAGACACAACGTGCTCAATGCTTGCTCACGCAGGCACCAAGCCCTGTGGATGAAAAGCAATTGCGCGAGTTGCACATTCGGGTGCGTAACCCAGAAGCCGTCAAGGCCTAAGCCAACAAAAAGCCGCTGAATATTCAGCGGCTTTTTTGAGGGGTCTTTGGCTGCAGATCGGAATGGAGACCAAGCCCTTATTTAGGCATGGCCCAGTCGCCATAGCGAAGTGACTTCGGCCGCCCTGGCTGCATGCAAGGGGTCGGATACGTCTTGAACTTTTTTGTGTTCGGCCTTGGTGTCCAGTTTGCCAATGACTTTCAAGCCACCCGCTGCAATCCATTCATTGAGTTCTGAGCGCGTGCGCAGGCCTAAATGCTCAGCCAAGTCTGACAAGATCAGCCAGCCTTCTCCCTTGGGCGTGAGGTGTGCGGCCAAGCCTGCTATGAAACCTTTCAACATGCCACTGTTTTCATCGTAGATGGCGCGCTCAATAGGGGCGCTGGCGCGGGCCGGCAGCCAGGGCGGGTTGCAGACAATCAAGGGCGCCTTGCCCTCCGGAAAAAGATCAGTCTTGGTCAACTCGACGGTGCCCTTGAGTCCAAGACGCTGAATATTCTCTTTGGCACAGGTCAAGGCGCGATCATCTAGGTCGGTGCCAATGACGCGTTTGACGCCTCGCTTTGCTAACACGGCCGACAAAACCCCTGTGCCTACACCGATGTCAAAAGCCAACTCAGTACTTGGCAATGGGGCATCAGCCACCAATTGAATGTATTCACCCCGCACGGGTGAGAACACGCCATAGCTGGGATGGATGCGATTGTTGGGGGCGTTTCCTAGGGCGGAAATTTCCATGCCCTTTTGGTGCCACTCGTAGGCGCCCACCAAACCTAACAATTCGCGAAGCGAGGCGACGCAACCCCTTGTGCTTGCGGGTCCCCAAGCTTCGTTCATGGCGCTTCGCCAATCGGGCGCTCGTCGAAGACTTATCTGACGATCAGGGTTGATTTGTATCAGGATCATGCTCAATGTGCGAGCGCGTTGCGATTGCGCCTGGCGGTGCAGGTGAAAATTTTCTTCTGCACTTTGACGGACCTCTGGATGTGTCTTGGAGACACGTCGAATTTTTTTGGGGGCATCGCATCGCCTGGCCAATGCTTGCAGCAGCAGCCGCGCATTTTGGAAATCACCTCGCCAAAGCATCCCAGTTCCTGCACAAGCTAGGCGGTAGGCGCTGTCAGCATTGAGGGTGTCGTCAGCCAAAACAACCCGTTTAGGCGCTGCAGCTCCTCGCTCGCTGCGCCATTCTTCCTCGCAAGTGTGGCCGTTTTCTAGCCACAAAATGGAGTTAGATGCCATGACAGTTGAAGCTGGATGATGGCTAAGAGGATCAATCGTTGGAATACTTTGCATAGGTTGATCATAGGGGGTTCTGGGCTATTTACGGAACAATTGCAAGAGAGCGGTCAAGTTCATGCAGAATGATCAGCTGATGCACGCACCTGTTTACAAAATTCCAGAATCGGTTTTGGTTGTGATTTTCACAATCGAAGCTGAAGTTTTGCTCATTCGCAGAGCCGATGCAGGCACGTGGCAGTCGGTTACGGGCAGCAAAGACTTTGAAGAGGAATCTTGGCATCAGACCGCATGCCGCGAGGTCATGGAAGAGACGGGCTTGCTTGCGACGCATGCAGAGCATGAATTGACCGATTGGGCCCTGGAGAATACTTATGAAATCTATCCAGCATGGCGCCATCGTTACGCGCCGCATGTGAGTCATAACAAAGAGCGTGTTTTTGGATTGAAATTACCTCGAAAATTACCCATTCAATTAAGCCCCTCAGAGCACACTGATTACAAATGGATGTCCTGGAAAGAAGCTGCTGACACTTGTTTCTCTCCTTCTAACGCTGAGGCCATACTGATGCTGCCTCATTGGCTTCAAGGCTTGAGATGAAAGCTGAAAAGTCTGCTTTTTTAAAAGTAGCCACTTACAACATCCACAAAGGTGTTCAAGGATTCGGGCCCGCTCGTCGCTTAGAAATTCACAACTTAGGTTTGGCCATCGAGCAGTTGGACGCAGACATTGTGTGTTTGCAAGAGGTTCGAAAAGTTCATCGCCGCGAAGAAAAATACTTCCGACATTGGCCTGAATTGCCGCAAGCAGAATTTTTAGCACCTCAAGGCTATGAAGCCATCTACAAAACCAATGCTTTTACAAGGCATGGTGAACACGGCAATGCCTTGCTGTCTCGTTGGCCTGTGATGTCGCATCGGCATTTTGATATTTCTGACCATCGATTTGAACAACGTGGTTTATTGCACGTGGAAATTCAGGTGGGGGAGCTGCTTTCTGATTCTGCAGCCGCATCCAAAATGGCCAATCATTCGCCGTTCAATGTGCATGTGATTGTGGTCCACCTTGGGCTTATTCCAGCCAGCAGAATACGTCAAATTAAGCAATTGCATGAGTACATTGAACGCGAAGTTCCCGCCCATTCCGCATTGCTGGTGGCAGGGGATTTCAACGACTGGGGCAACCGCATTACCAACATCATGCGAGAGCATGATTTGAAAGAATGCGAGAGTTCCAAAAACTACACATACCCTTCCAGATTGCCCATTGTTCAGCTGGACCACGTTTATGCCAAGGGATTAATTCCGGTCAATCAAACGGTGCCCTCCGGAAAAATTTGGCGGCGTATGTCTGATCATTTGCCTTTGGTTGCTCATTTTGAATTATGAGAAATCATTCTGTGCTTCGAGATGGTCACCAAATTAAGCTACTCAAAGGAGGGGGAGAATTTTTTCCTGAGTTGATTCGTGCGTTGGATGCAGCCCGCGCTCACGTCCAACTAGAAACTTATATTTTTGATTTTCATGGTGATGGCGCACGAGTGGCAGCAGCACTTGAACGGGCGGGCAGCCGGGGCGTGCGTGTGTGGGTGGTTGTCGATGGCGTGGGCACATCAAAACTCAGTGAAGACTGGCGAGTTAGATTTGACAAGGCGGGGGTCGACTGGCGTGTCTATTCACCCTTGGGTACTTTGGGTCTGCTGATTCCCAACCGCTGGCGAAGGTTACACCGCAAACTGTGCGTCATTGATGGCCGATTGGCTTTTTGTGGCGGCATCAATATCTTGGATGACATGCACGACCCTCAATACGGTGCCTTGAAATCACCTCGCTTGGATTACGCAGTGTGCGCTAAGGGTGCATTGGTGCAACAAGTTCAAGAGGCCACCCAGCAATTGTGGTGGCGAATGAAAGCTGTTCGAAATGCAAGGCAGCAAAATTTCTCAGAAGCCTTCAGTGCCTTCAGAGCAGCAAGTTTGCACCTGCCTTGGCGACACGATGTTCATTTTGCACAAGATGAAACCAGAGTGGCCCGCGCAGGCTTTCTGTTGCGTGACAATTTGCGACATCGAGGACAAATTGAAAAAGCTTATCGACGTGCCATTGGTTTGGCACGCCATGAAATCCTGATTGCGAATGCCTATTTTTTGCCAGGCCGAAAATTGCGGCAAGCACTGATTCACGCAGCTTGCCGAGGTGTTCGCGTGAGATTGTTATTGCAGGGACGCTATGAATACTTTATGCAATACCATGCGGCACGTCCTGTTTATCGTCAACTCATGCAGGCGGGCGTTGAGATTTACGAATATGCCGAAAGCTTTCTGCACGCCAAGGTGGCGGTGATCGATGCCAACCACGACCGCCCCTGGGCCACCGTAGGTTCTTCTAATTTAGACCCCTTCAGTTTGCTACTGGCCAGAGAGGCCAATGTGGTTGTGGCCGATGCTGAATTTGCTAAATCCTTGCAAGAAGGTCTGGAAAAGGCAATTAACTTTGAGAGCCAGCGAATCATGCCTCAAACGCTTCTGGAGCGGTCACCATTTCAAAGAGCCATGGACTGGGTTGCCTTTGCCCTGATGCGTTTTGCAATTTGGCTAACTGGCCATCGGTATTGAATTAAAGCTGTGCTGTTTTGGCACATGACCATACGTTGAAAAGTGGCTTCAATCACTGGTAGGATCTGGCATCGTTCTTTCTTAATCAGATGCTTATGACCGCTCCTGCTAACCTGCCCTCTGAGGATGTCGGCACGCCCGTCTCGGTGAAAATTCGCGAGCGCGTCCTGGCAGCCCGCAAACGCTTTAACGCAAACGACAACATTGCCGATTTTATTCAGCCTGGAGAGTTGGACCGCCTGCTCGACGAGGTGGCTGAAAAAATGCAAACCGTGTTGGACAGCATGGTGATCGATACTCAAAACGATCACAATACCCAAGACACGGCAAGACGCGTCGCCAAAATGTATTTGAAGGAAGTCTTCAAAGGGCGCTACACCGAAAGCCCAGAAGTCACAGAATTTCCCAATGCAGAGCACCTGAATGAGCTCATGATTGTGGGTCCCATTACAGTACGCAGCGCTTGCAGCCACCACCTTTGCCCCGTCATCGGTCAAATCTGGATAGGTGTCTTGCCCAACGAGCACACCAATGTCATTGGCCTTTCCAAATATGCCCGACTGGCCGAATGGATCATGGGTCGCCCCCAAATTCAAGAAGAAGCCGTGGTGCAGTTGGCAGATTTGATCCAGCGCAAAACACAACCTGATGGATTGGCCATTGTGATGGAGGCCAGTCACTTTTGCATGGGCTGGCGTGGCGTCAAAGACATGGACAGCAAAATGATTAACTCTGTCATGCGCGGTGTTTTTTTAAAGGATCCTACTTTGCGCCGCGAGTTCTTGTCGTTGATTCCTAGAAAGGCCTGATCATGTTGGTTCGTTTACTTTATGCCAGTCGTGCGGTAGATCCTCAGCCCATCGTCATTGAATCTATTTTGTCGCAATCCAGACAATTCAATCCCAGTACAGGCATCACTGGAATTTTGGTTTACAGCGGAGATATCTTTTTGCAGGCCATTGAAGGTGGTCGAGAAGCTGTCAGCGAACTGTATGGACACATCCAAAAAGATTCACGCCATCAGCAAGTGGTGCTTTTGCACTATGAAGAAATCTCTCAACGACGCTTCAGTGGCTGGACAATGGGGCAGGTCGATGTGTCACGAGTCAATACCAGCATCTTGTTGAAGTACTCCGAGCGTGCTGTGCTAGACCCTTACAGCGTTTCGGGTGCTGTGTCATTGGCTTTGCTCGAAGAACTCATGGCCACAGCTTCTATCATTGGGCGTGCTTGAACTTTGTTTGATCGGCTGCGATTTTTCCAGCAGTCCGAATAAGCGCAAGCCCATTGTGGTGGCATTCGGCGCCATGCAGCGTGGTGTTGTCAAACTAGACCGCTTGGAAAAATTTGAAACCCTGGATGCATTTCAAACATTTTTAAATGCACCCACCCCATCAGGGGCAAAGTGTGTAGGTGGTTTTGATTTGCCTTTTGGCCTGCCACGTGAGTGGATTGAGCACATGAAATGGCCCTCTACATGGTCAGATGTCATGAACCTCTATGCTTCTTATTCACGCGAAGAATTGAGGCATTTTTTCAAAGCATTTTGTGACAGCAGGCCCACTGGTTCTAAGTTTGCACACAGAGCGACTGACCTGCCAGCGGGCTCTAGCTCTTCCATGAAATGGGTGAACCCCCCTGTCGCTTGGATGATGCATGCGGGCGTTCCTTTGCTGCGTGCGGCCCAATGGACTTTGCCAGCTATGTGTAACGGTCATCCTGACCGCGTTGCACTCGAAGCCTATCCAGGTTTGCTGGCCAGAGAAATTGTGAAGCAACGCAGTTACAAGAGTGATGACAAATCCAAGCAAACCCAAGACAGATGGTTGGCACGCAAGGACATCCTGCATGCCCTTGATTTAGGTCAAACGCGTTTGGGCTTGCGCTTGAAACTCAGCGCAGCGCAGCATGACAGTTTGTTGCTAGATGGCTCTGGCGATTCCTTAGATGCCGTACTCTGTTTGGTGCAGGCAGCGTGGGCCAATCAGCAGCATGAATTGGGTGCGGGCAGTGGTCTCTATGGGCTGCCTGAGTTTGACCCCTTAGAGGGGTGGATTGTGACTGCTTGAAGGAGGGTGAGGGCCACGAAGGGCTGTGGACAAGGGCCCTGAAAGCGCGCCTTGCATGCTCTAAATGGCCATGCCCGCTATGTCGTCTGGCAGGGCCTGAAGTGACCGCAAAGCTTGAATGGCTTCTATGTCGGTCCGGTACAACTTCACTGAACTTTCGTGTCCCAATTCTCCTGCCAGTTTCAATGCAGTTTCAACCGGCAGCTTGATGCCGCTGATGTGGAGCTGAATGCCCTTTCCATTTAAATAATGGCGAATTTGCTGAAGCGTTTCTAGCCCAGTCGCATCAATGCGATTAATGGGTTGTGCAAACAAACACAGATCTTGAATGTGAGTTTGATCGCGAAGTTTCTCGGTGATGTACTTTTCAAAACTGCTGGCTGCTGCAAAGTCCAACTCGGCATCCATTCGAATGGCAAACACATTGGGGGCAAGTGGAGGCAAATGCCACAATTGACGATCGCGCAAACTGCCATCTTCATGCAAACCCACTTCAATGATCCGTGGGTGAAGTCGGGTATGCAAAAAGTGACTTAATCCCACCAGCACGCCTGCCAAGACGCCCCAGTAAATTCTAGGAGCGCTGAGCAATGTGATGCCGAAAGTCAAGCCCGCAGTCGTCGCTTCAAAGCGTGCAATGCGCCAAAGTTTGACAAAGGCCGTGGGTTGAATGAGGCTGGAAACAGCCAAGATCACAATGGCCGCCAACACTGCACGGGGCACATGAAAAAGTGCCGGTGAAGCAAAAACGGCCAGCCATACAAAGGAGGTCGTGGCCACCGCCGCCCAACCTGTTTTGGCCCCCGAGGCCAAACTGATGGCTGATCTAGAAAATGATGTGCTGGTGGCAAAACTGCCACTTAATCCTGACGCAATTTTGGCCAGACCTTGACCTATCAAGTCTTGATTCTCTTGCCACACAGTGCCTTCTTTTTGATTTTCAGTTTTGGCACAAGAGGCAGCTTCCAAAAAACTAACCAAAGCAATCAGCAAGGCGGGTCCAGCCAGCAGTACAAGTTCCTCCCAAGTCAACAAAAGCGGCAAGCCTAAATTAGGCAAAGAGGCGGGTAAGGCGCCAATGATGGCACCACCTTGGGCTTCGAAGCCCGTGGCGTAACTGACGGCAGCGCTGACAGCAACGACCCACATGATGCTTGGTGATTTTGGCGCCCACTTTTTGGCCAAGAACAAGGCGGCCAAGCTGGCAGCACCAAATCCCAAATCAGCCCATTCGACAAACCCGCCATTTTGCCAACCGGTGAGAGCGGGCAACTGTGACGCCATGATCAATAGACCTGCTGCTTGTGTAAAACCCATCATGACGGGTGAGCTGATGAGGTTCAAAAGCCAGCCATAACGCAGCACGCCCATCATCAATTGCAATGAACCCGACAACAGGGCCAGCCAAATGGCCAAAGTGACCCAGTGTGCGCTGGCAGGTGCGGCCATGCCTGTGAGGGAAGCGCTGATGAGGACGCAAGTGAGCGCAGAGGGACCAATAGAGAGACGAGTGGAGCCTCCCCACATCACACCCACTAAGGCAGGCAATAGCGCCGCATAAAGACCTGTGACCAGTGGCATGCCAGCCAACGCAGCGTAAGCAACTGACTGCGGCACCATGAGCAATGCCACTGAAAACCCAGCTGACCATTCTTGACGAAAGAGTTCGGGGCTTAAGCGCGGCCAATTTAAAAATGGCAACCAAGCTTTGAGAGGTTTCATGGCAATACAGTGTTCAGTGAGCTGTCAACTGAGTTCAGCTCAATGCCTGATGGCGAAACGGACTGCATACCGTGCACTGCAAATTTCTAGCAGTGCTCAATGTCTGCCATTCCATGTGCTGTGCATTGAACAGCATGAGCTTGCCTTGAAGGCTGCTGCCTATGCCGCTTAACAATTTCAGTGCTTCGGTGGCCTGCAAGCTGCCAATGACGCCAACCAGGGGTGCTAAAACGCCCATGGTGGCGCAGCGAGTTTCTTCAAAGCTTTGAGTGGGAGGAAACACGCAGGCATAGCAGGGGGCATCTGCTTGGCGAATGTCATAAACCGCCACTTGGGCATCAAAGCGCAAGGCAGAGCCTGATACCAAAGGCTTGGCATGTTGGACACATGCTTGGTTGATCAGTTGACGTGTTTCAAAGTTATCGGTGCAATCTAAAACGACATTGACGGTGGGCAGGCAACTGGCCAGCAAGGCTACATCTGCTTTTTGCGAATAGCAACTCACTCGCACGTCTGGGTTGATGCCTTCTATGGCGGCTTGAAGCGACGCTACTTTGGCTTGACCCACACGCGCTTGAGAATGGGCTATTTGCCTTTGAAGGTTGGTGACATCAACATGATCATGGTCGATCAAGCTAATGTGCCCAACACCTGCACTGGCCAAGTAGAGAGCCGCAGGGCAGCCCAATCCGCCAGCGCCGACGATGAGCGCATGAGATTGAGAGACTCGCTCTTGGCCTTCGACGCCCCATTCGTTCAGAAGAATGTGACGTGAATATCGCAGGAGCTGGTCGTCCCTCATGGGCGATTACTTGTCTTTTTTCTCTTCTTTGCGCTCAGCCAACGTGGCACTCACTTTGACTGGCAAACCCTTTAATTGGTTGAGGGCTTGGTTCAATTGAAAGTCTTTGTCAGAGCCGAATTCAGGCGGGCGTCTTTCTGACTCTGGTTTTTTGGCTTCAGCTTCTAGTTTTTTAAGCGCCTCTTCTCTGGCTTTTTGACGCTCTTCGTTTTTCTTTTCAGCTTCTTGACCGTTGCCCAAATGTTTTTCTAAATCGGCTTCGCGTGTGCGAAGTGCTGCAAATACATTGCCGTTTTCAGTTTCGTCGAGCATGACGTCTGGCAAGATGCCTTTGGCCTGAATGGACTTGCCATTGGGTGTGTAGTAGCGGGCCGTGGTGAGCTTCAAAGCGGTGTCGGGTCCGAGCTGGCGAACCGTTTGAACCGAACCTTTGCCAAAGGTTTGGCTGCCCATGATGGTGGCGCGCTTGTGGTCCTGCAATGCACCGGCCACAATTTCGCTGGCAGATGCAGAACCTTCATTGACCAACACCACCATTGGGATTTTTTTCAAGAGGCCTTGGGTGTTTTGGGTCAGCCTTTGAATGGGGTCGTTGTCAGAATTGCGGCGCCAAAATTGTGGGGCTGCCTTGTAAATAAATTTACTTTCTTCCAGTTGACCGTTGGTGGAGACCACGGTGACGTTTTCTGGCAGAAAGGCCGCAGACAAAGCAACTGCTGAATCGAGCAAGCCACCGGGGTCGTTGCGCAAATCAAGCACCAAGCCTTTGAGTTTGGGGTCTTGTTTGACCATGTCTTCGAGCTTCTTGGAGAAGTCTTCAACGGTTCTCTCTTGAAATTGAGACACACGAATCCAGCCAAAACCAGGTTCGATTAACTTGGCTTTGACCGATTGGGTTTTAATTTCTTCACGAACAATGGTGACCGTGAAGGTTCGAGCTTCGTCTTTGCGAAAAACAGTGAGAACCACCTTGGTGTTGGGCTCGCCACGCATGCGCTTGACCGCATCGTTCATGGACAAACCTTTGACAAAGGCGTCGTCAATTTTGGTGATCAGGTCATTGGTTTTGAGGCCAGCTCGATCGGCAGGAGAGCCTTCAATGGGCGATACCACTTTAACCACACCCTCTTCTTGGGTGATCTCAATGCCCACACCGACAAAGCGACCCGAGGTGCCTTCGCTGAACTCTTTAAAGCTTTTTTTATCAAAGTACTGCGAGTGAGGGTCTAGGCTTGAGACCATGCCAGAGATGGCTTCGGTGATGAGTTTTTTTTCATCGACGGTTTCGACATAGTCACTTTTGACCATGCCAAAAACAGCTGCCAGTTGCTGAAGTTCTTCAAGTGGCAGGGGTGCAAATGCGCCTCTTGCGGTGGTTTGAAGCGAAACAGTCGTCAGGGCGCCTGCTAAAGCACCGATGCTAAGCCAACCAACAATTTTCAATTTCTGTCCCATGTGCATTGACCCAAAGGGTCTCCTTTAAAGCCAATATACACCTTGTCAGCCAAGTTTGTGCATCTCAGACTGTGTCCGGCAGGTAAATTAAGCTTTGCCTTGGCTGGCCACAGCAGCAGCGGCCTTTGCGGCAGCTTCAGCGTCGCCCAAGTAGTAATGTTGAATGGGCTTCAAATTGGCATCCAGTTCGTAAACCAAGGGAATGCCGTTGGGGATGTTCAAGTTCACAATGTCTTCATCGGAAATGTTGTCCAAGTATTTGATCAAGGCACGGATGGAGTTGCCGTGCGCTGCCACCACAATTTGTTTGCCAGCCTTGATGGCTGGCGCCATGGAATCTGTCCAAAAGGGAATCACGCGGGCCACGGTGTCTTTCAAACACTCGGTCAACGGAATGTCTTGTGCCTTGAGTTTGGCGTAGCGCAAGTCATCGCGTTCACACCGAGGATCGGTTGCTTCGAGGGCAGGAGGAGGGGTGTCATAGCTTCGGCGCCAGACCAAAACTTGTTCATCGCCAAATTTTTGAGCGGTTTCGGCTTTGTTCAGGCCTTGAAGGGCGCCATAGTGGCGTTCATTCAGGCGCCAGCTGTTGTGCACTGGCAGCCACTGGCGCTCCATGGCGTCAAGCGTGTGCCACAAAGTGTGGATGGCTCGTTTGAGGACACTTGTGTAAGCCAGATCAAATTCATAGCCCTCTGCTTTTAGCAGGCGACCAGCCGCTTGGGCTTGTTCAATGCCAGTGGGGGTGAGATCGACATCGGTCCAGCCTGTGAAGCGATTTTCTAAATTCCAAGTGGACTCGCCGTGGCGAATGAGAACGAATTTGTACATGGTGAAAGGTTAAATCAAGAAAGAAAAACAGGTTTACAGTCAGCATTTTAGAATTCGAATCTGGCATGCGGTCTTGAAATAGGCTGCAAATGAACTTTTTAAGGGCTATTTGTGAATTTTTTGATTGAAAACTGGATGTTGGTCGCTGTCGCAGCGTCTTCTGCTTTGGCTTTGTTTTGGCCAGCCATTACCAAAGGTGCTGCAGGTGGGGTTGAGCCAACCGAGGCTGTTCTGCTCATCAACCGTGAAAAGGCAATTTTGATCGATGTGTGCGAGCCCGCTGAATTTGCCCAGGGACATGCTTTAGGTTCAAAAAATATCCCCTTGGCTGAGCTGGACGCTCAATTGCCTTTGGTGGTTAAAAACAAGAACTTGCCCGTGATTTTGGTCTGTCAAGTAGGCGGCCGTGCAAGTCGTGCAGCGGCGCAGGCTAAGAAACTGGGCTACGAACGTGCACAGGCCTTGTCTGGCGGGCTGAAGGCTTGGCGTGAAGCCAGCCTGCCCGTTGAAAAAGCCTGAATCAGTTTGAAAAACCCTGCCATATTTTGAATTTTTGATTGGATTTGTCATGCCCCACGTGAAGATGTACACCACCGCAGTCTGCCCTTATTGTGTTCGTGCCAAGCAAATTTTGAAGGCCAAAGGTGTGACTGACATTGAAGAAATTCGAGTTGACACCCAACCCGAGGTCCGTGAACACATGATGAGCATCACAGGGCGTAGAACGGTGCCCCAAATTTTCATCGGTGAAACCCATGTTGGTGGTTGCGACGACCTCATGGCGTTGGATGCCAAGGGTGACTTGGCGCCGCTCTTGCAATCGGCCTGAAAACTGACCATCTCCCTCCAAAGCCCCCATCTGTATAGGCGATAATCTGCCTAGTCTCACGGCAGGGGCTTTTTCAAAGCGGCCTAGAGAAAACCAAATCAAACAAGAGTTTTTATGTCAGAAGATAGCACCCCCGTGTTCCAAATCCAGCGCGTTTACATGAAAGAAGCGTCTTTGGAGCAGCCCAATTCACCCGCCATTTTGCTTGAGCAACAACAACCCGCTGTCGATATTCAGTTGGGTGTCGAAGCCAATCAGGCGGCTGACGGTGTTTACGAAATTTGCGTCACGGCAACAGTGCATACCAAAATTGAAGACAAAACGGTGTTTTTGGTTGAATGCAAGCAAGCCGGTATTTTTGAAATTCGCAATTTGCCAGAAGACCAAATGGGCCCCATCATGGGCATTGCTTGCCCTCAAATTGTTTACCCTTATTTGCGTGGCAACGTGGCCGACTTGGTCACACGTGCTGGCTTCCCTCCCGTGCACTTGGCTGAAATCAATTTCCAAGCGATGTACGAGCAGCAGCAGGCAGAAGCAGCACAGCAAGCTGCCGCGCCTCAAGTTCAGTAAGCGGCTTTGAGGCCCCACGCTTGAGCCTGAAGATTGCGATCATCGGGGCAGGTGCTTGGGGTACGGCGCTGGCCATCAGCGCAAGCCGTCATGCAGCGGGGCACCAAGTTCAATTGTGGACGCGTGACCCCAATGCGGCCAAACAGATGCAATCACAACGCACTAACCAGCGTTACCTGCCGGGCATTGTTTTTCCTGACGAACTGAGTTGCACCAGCTCTTCTGTTCCAGATCTTCTGGCATGGGCCGCCAAGCACGACTTGGTTGTCGTTGGAACTCCCATGGCAGCTTTGCGCAACATCTTGCTGAATTTGAAAGATGTTCAAGTGCCAGTAGCCTGGCTTTGTAAAGGCTTTGAAGCGGGCTCTGAAGGCATTGATTCGGGTGCCATGCCGCATGAGGTGTGTCAAGCGGTGGCGCCGCATTTAATTTCAGGCGCCCTGAGCGGCCCTAGTTTTGCGATGGAAGTGGCGCTGGCTCAGCCCACCGCATTGGTCGCAGCCAGTGCACACGCCAGTGTGAGGCAGATATTGGTCTCTGCATTTCACAGCCCCAGCTTGCGCGTTTACGCCAACGAAGACATCGTTGGCGTGGAAGTCGGCGGCGCGGTGAAAAATGTATTGGCCATTGCAACCGGATTGTGTGATGGTCTGAATTTAGGTTTGAATGCACGCGCTGCCTTGATTACCCGCGGTTTGTCAGAAATGACACGCTTGGGTGTGGCCTTGGGCGCCAAAACTGAAACCTTCATGGGTTTGTCAGGTCTAGGCGATTTGGTGCTCACGGCTACCGGCGATCTCAGTCGCAATCGCAAGGTGGGCCAACTGCTGGCTCAGGGCATGGACTTGCAGCAAGCCGTTCAATCATTGGGCCATGTGGCCGAGGGGGTTTACAGCGCTCGCACCGTGGTTAAAAGGGCACAAGCCTTGGGTGTTGACATGCCCATTTCGCAGGGTGTTGTGGCTTTGTTGGATGGCCACTTGAAGCCTTCTGAAGCCGTGGCAGCACTGATGGGGCGCAATGCCAAAGGCGAAACAACCTGATCATTGACTTAGACCGGTGTGAAAGCCAGTCGCACGTAGATGGGTGCAAAAGCCTCTGCTTGCGTAATTTCAATGAGCGTTTCTTTGGCCAACTCTAGAAGCGCAATGAAGGTGACCACCAACACGGGCGTGCCTTTGCTGGGATCAAACAAGTTTTCAAATTCTACAAACTTGCGACCTTGAAGGTGTTTTAGCACAATGCTCATGTGCTCGCGCACACTGAGTTCTTCGCGGGTTATTTTGTGATGCTGAACCAGTTTGGCACGCTTCAAAATATCTTGCCAAGCTTCTTGCAGTTCAACCAAGTGCACATCGGGAAAGCGCGGCTGCAAGCTTTGTTCAATGTAGACCTGTGCCTTTAAAAAGTCGCGGCCATATTGCGGCAAGTTGCCCAATTGCATGGAAGCCATTTTCATTTGCTCGTATTCAAGCAAGCGACGAACCAATTCGGCTCGGGGGTCTTCAGGCTCTTGACCTTCTGCCACCTTCTTAGGCGGCAACAACATGCGAGATTTGATTTCAATCAGCATGGCGGCCATGAGCAAATACTCGGCAGCCAACTCGAGGTTGTGCTCGCGAATTTCATCGACATAACTGAGGTATTGGCGCGTGACCGCGGCCATGGGGATATCGAGGATGTTGAAGTTTTGCTTGCGAATGAGGTACAACAACAAATCGAGCGGCCCTTCAAAAGCCTCTAAAAAAACCTCTAAAGCATCCGGTGGAATGTAGAGGTCGTTGGGCATGGAAAACAAAGGCTCGCCATACAAACGCGCCACGGCCACGTGGTCGATGACCACGGGCAACCCAGCCGTGTTTTCAACGGCGGGCAGAAGCTCTGTCGGAGCAGCGGTTTTTTCCAAAAGTCTCAGCCTTTGGTTTGGTACACGTAAGGTTTTTGGTCAACGCGGCCAGCGTTGAACTCCTTCAACACATGGCGGTCGACAGACGCATTCCACAACAAGGCACGCGCTTCTTGTTGGGCAGCGTCTAGGTGAGGGCGATCCGCTTTGAGCTGTTCAATGAACTGTGTGGTGTCAGAGCGATAGTCTGGACGACGGAAAAAATGCAGGAGCGACATGAAAAAAGCGCTTTCTAAAAAACTTAAGATATTTTACCTGTGCAAGCTCAGTGATTTTCTGACAAAAGGGCTGCTTGAAGGGCAGAAGACCAATCTGGGTAGTTCTGTTGGCCGACCCATGTCAACAAACCGGTTCGGCTTGCAATGTCCAAAGGCTGGTGGTTAAGTCCGCTCACAATCAGTTGGACGTGCTTTTTTTGACAAACTTGTGCCAAGGTCACCAGAGCGTCTGCTCCAGAAGAGTCAATGTAAATCAGGTTTTTGAGGTCCAAAACCACTGCTTTTTGGGGCAGATTGTCTTCGATGTCTTCTACCATTTTGACGGCGCCAAAGAACAAAGCACCATAAAAACGATAAGCACTGACTTGTCCTTGCTGGTTCATGAGAAGCGGTGAGTCGCTGGCGTTCAGTTGTTCAACGCGGCTGAGGTTGGAAATTCTGTAGATGAAGGTGATGCAAGCCGCGACCAATCCACATTCAATGGCTACCGTGAGGTCGACCATGACGGTGAGCAGAAACACAGCCATCAAAGTAATTCGGTAAGGGGTGCGAAATTGTTTTAAATCGGTGAAGGCGTGCCATTCACCCATGTTCCAAGCTACAAACATCAAAATGGCCGCCAAGGCTGCCAAGGGCACATGGTTGGCCAAGGGCGCGGCCACCCAAACGACCAACAACAAAGTGATGGCATGGACCATGCCGGCAATGGGCGACCGGCCGCCACTTTTGACATTGGTGACCGTGCGCGCAATGGTGCCTGTCGCAGGCATGCCGCCAAAAAAAGGCGTGACAAAATTGGCCACACCTTGTGCCATGAGTTCTTGATTGGGGTTGTGCCGGTCACCAATGAGGCCATCGGCAATGCGCGCGCACATCAAGGATTCAATGGCACCTAGCAAAGTTAAAGTGATGATGGGCATGCTCAAGTGTTGCAGATTGGCCAGACTGAACACAGGCCATACAAAACTTGGCAATTCGGAAGGTATGCCGCCAAATTTGCTGCCAATGGTTTCGACTGGCAGTTGCATGGCCAGTGCAACCCATGTCGATGCGGCCAGGGCCACAATGGATCCGGGCGTTGCTTGAAAAAATCTTGCTAGCCCTTGGGCAGGGGGCTGGCTTTTCTTGACTGAAAAGACACGCTGCCAAACAACAATCAAAGCCAATGAGCCACACCCCAAGGCAAAAGCAGGTGCATGAAATGTAGGCAGCGCTGCATGCAGGGTGCGCAAAATGCCAAAAAAATCGGCTGGCATTGCCGTGACCTTGAGTCCTAGAAAGTCTTTGGCTTGCGACAGCATGATGAGCACCGCTATGCCATTTGTGAATCCAATGACCACAGCCACTGGGATAAAACGAATCAGAGTGCCTAATTTGAGCAAGCCCATGAGAAACAAAAGGACGCCCGATGCCGCAGTGGCAATGATCAAATTGGCCAAACCGTAGCGCTCTAAGATGCCATACACAATGACGATGAAGGCACCAGCGGGCCCGCCAATTTGAACGCGGCTGCCGCCCAAGGCCGAAATGATGAAGCCTGCAATGATGGCGGTGAACAAACCTGCTTCGGGCTTCAGCCCCGAGGCAATGGCAAAGGCCATGGCCAGAGGCAATGCCACCACACCCACGGTGAGGCCTGCACCAATATCCGTACCCAGTTGTTCTCGCGTGTAGCCCTTTAAGGCGTCAATGAGTTTGGGGCGGAAGAAAAAAGCCATGCCTCAGTGTAGCGCTGCGAAGTGCTCAGTGCCTAATTGATGGCGTGAACCAGGTCAGTGGATTCGCATACCGGGTTTGGCACCCGGCCATGGGTTGAGTACATAAATGCCAGGTTCAGCTTTTTCGTCTGCATGGCTGGCAGCCAGAACCATGCCTTCAGAAACCCCGAACTTCATCTTGCGCGGGGCCAAGTTGGCCACCATGACGGTGAGTTTGCCCACCAAATCTTCGGGTTTGTAGACACTGGCAATGCCGCTGAACACATTGCGGTGTTGACCTTCGCCCACATCCAAGGTGAGGCGCAAAAGTTTGGTCGAGCCTTCCACAGCTTCGCACTTCACAATTTGCGCAATGCGCAAATCGATCTTGGCAAAGTCTTCAATCGAGATGGTGGGCGCAATGGCTTCACCGCCTGGCAATGGCGCGGCTTCGACCACGGGTTCAGGTGCTTCAAACAAAGCGTCCAGCATGGCCACATCGACACGCTGCATCAAGTGCTTGTAATCATTGATGGCGTGACCTGCGCCCAAAAAAACTGGCACGTGGGTGAAGTTCATGGCTTCGATGTTCAAGAACTTTTCGACGTTGGCCGCCAATGAGGGCAACACGGGCTTGAGCATGAGACTGAGCAAACGGAAGGTTTCAATGCAAGTGGTGCAAACGTCGTGCAGGCGAGCGTCCATGCCTTCTTGCTTGGCCAATTCCCAGGGTTTGTTTTGGTCCACATACTCGTTCACGCGGTCGGCCAACTGCATGACTTCACGCAGTCCTTTGGCATAGTCTCGTTCATCATAGAGTTTGGCGATGGGTGCCACGCCTTCGTGCAATTGCCTGATGAGTGCTTGTCCGTCAGCCGATACGTGACCCAACTTGCCGCCCAAGCGCTTGGCAATGAACCCAGCTGCGCGCGATGCAATGTTGATGTACTTGCCCACCAAGTCGGAGTTGACACGGGCCATGAAGTCTTCAGGGTTGAAGTCGACGTCTTCGTTGCGGCCGTTGAGTTTGGCGGCAATGTAGTAACGCAGCCATTCGGGGTTCATGCCCAGTTTCAAGTACTTGAGCGGGTCGAGGCCGGTGCCACGGCTCTTGCTCATCTTCTCGCCGCTGACGGTTAAAAAGCCGTGAACATACACCGCGTTGGGCGTTTTGCGGCCACTGAAGTGCAACATGGCGGGCCAGAACAGCGTGTGGAAATACGTGATGTCTTTGCCAATGAAGTGGTATTGCTCGACGTTGGGGTTGTTGATGTAGGCGTTGTAGTCCACACCAATTTTGCCAAGGTAGTTTTTAAGCGAGGCCAAATAACCAATGGGCGCATCGAGCCACACGTAGAAATATTTACCGGGTGCATCGGGAATTTCAATGCCGAAATAAGGCGCATCTCGGCTGATGTCCCAATCACCCAAGCCGCCTTGCCCTTCTTCGTCTTTGGCAAACCACTCCTTGATTTTGTTCAGTACTTCAGGCTGCAGGCGGCCAGTGTCATGGGTCCATTTTTCTAGAAACTCAACACAGCGTGGGTCAGACAATTTGAAGAAGTAATGCTCGGATTGTTTGAGCACCGGTGTGGCACCCGACAAAGCCGAGTAAGGGTTCTTGACTTCGGTGGGCGAATAAACAGCGCCGCACGATTCGCAACTGTCACCGTATTGGTCTTTGGTGCCGCACTTGGGACACTCGCCCTTGATGAAACGGTCGGGCAGAAACATGGACTTTTCTGGGTCGAAAAATTGCTCGATGGTTTTGGTTGCAATGAGACCTGCTGCCTTCAAGTCGCGGTAGATTTGTTGAGCCAGTTCGTGGTTTTCAGGGCCGTCGGTGGAGTGCCAATTGTCAAAGGCAATGTGAAAGCCATCGAGGTAAGGCTTGCGACCTGCCGCAATGTTGGCCACAAACTGCTGGGGTGTGACGCCTGCTTTTTCGGCGGCAATCATGATGGGGGCACCGTGTGCGTCGTCGGCACACACAAAATGCACCTCATGGCCTTGCATGCGTTGCGCGCGAACCCAGATGTCGGCCTGGATGTACTCCATGATGTGACCGATGTGGAAATTGCCATTGGCATAGGGCAAAGCGGTCGTGACAAAAATTTGTCGCAGGGCTGCAGTGAGGTTCGAAACGGACGAGGCAGACATGAGGGGTCAACTTGTAGGGGAATCCTTGATTTTATGGGCTTCGGCCCCCCGATATCGGTAAACTTCCTGCCATTCGCAGAAAGTTTCACATGTCGACCCCAGAACAACTCCAAAAAGCCCTCGAATCCGTCATCGACCCCAACACGGGCAAAGATTTTGTCTCCACCAAAGCCCTGAAAAACCTGGTGGTGGACGGTGGCAATGTGGCCTTTGATGTTGAGTTGGGTTACCCCGCCAAGAGCCAAATTCCGGCTTTGCGCAACGCCCTCATTGCCGCAGCCAAGCAGGTGCCCGGCGTGACCAATGTCTCAGCCAACGTCACCATGAAAATTGTGGCGCACGCAGCCCAGCGCGGCGTGGCTTTGTTGCCTCAAGTGAAAAATATCGTGGCCGTTGCCTCAGGCAAAGGCGGTGTCGGCAAGAGCACCACCGCTGTGAACTTGGCGCTGGCGCTGGCCGCTGAAGGCGCCAGTGTGGGTTTACTTGATGCCGACATTTACGGCCCCAGCCAGCCCATGATGATGGGCATTGAGGGGCGTCCCGAAAGTGAAGACGGCAAAACCATGGAGCCCATGGAAAACTATGGCGTGCAAGTGATGTCGATTGGCTTCTTGGTGAACCAAGACGAGGCCATGATTTGGCGCGGCCCCATGGCCACGCAGGCATTGGAGCAATTGTTGCGTCAAACCAATTGGAAGGATTTGGATTACTTGATCATCGACATGCCACCCGGCACAGGTGACATTCAACTCACACTCAGCCAACGCGTGCCCATGACGGGCGCTGTGATTGTGACCACGCCGCAAGACATCGCTTTGCTGGATGCTAAAAAGGGCATCAAGATGTTTGAAAAAGTGGGCGTGCCTATTTTGGGGATTGTGGAAAACATGGCGGTACACGTCTGTACACATTGTGGCCATGTTGAGCACATCTTTGGCGCCGATGGCGGCAAGAAAATGGCCGAGAACTATCAGATGGATTACTTAGGAGCCTTGCCCTTGAACATGCAAATTCGTTTGCAAGCCGACAATGGCAAACCCACGGTGGTGGCCGATCCTGACGGTGAAGTGGCGGGCATCTACAAATCTGTAGCGCGACAAGTGGCCATCAAAATTGCGGCAAAGGCCAAAGACTTCTCTGCTAAGTTCCCTACCATCACGGTGTCTAAAAACACCTGAAACATGGGATCAAAAAATGGCCCACGCAAGGTGGGCCACTTCACCAAGGCTTGAAATCTTCAAGCCTTTTTGTTTTCCAAATCGCGCAAACGGAAACGTTGAATTTTGCCAGTGGCAGTTTTGGGCAGCTCGTTCACAAACTGAATGTAGCGCGGGTATTTGTAGGCAGCCAGACGCTCTTTCACAAACACTTTCACTTCTTCCTCGGTCAAAGTTTGGCCCGCGTTCAATACGATGAAGGCTTTGGTTTTGGTCAAGCCGTCATCGTCAATTTTGCCAATGACGGCGGCTTCCAAAATGGCTGGGTGTTGCACCAACGTTGATTCAACTTCAAAGGGTGACACATAGATGCCGCTGACTTTGAGCATGTCGTCGTTGCGACCTGCGTAGGTGTAGTAGCCATCCTTATCTCTTGAGTATTTGTCGCCGCTCTTGGTCCACTCACCTTGAAAGGTGTCGCGAGATTTTTCGCGGTTGTTCCAATACATCAAGGCTGCGCTCGGGCCTTTGATGTACAAGTCACCAATCTCGTCGTGGCCCGTCAGGATTTGACCCTCTTCCCCCCGCAATTGCACCTCGTAGCCAGGCACAGGTTTGCCAGTGGTGCCATAGCGAACATCGCCAGGTGTGTTGGACAAAAACACGTGCAACATTTCGGTGGACCCAATGCCGTCAATGATTTGGCAACCAAAGCGTGCGGTCCAGCGCTCACCAATGTCTGCGGGCAAAGCTTCACCGGCAGAGGAGCACAAGCGCAATGCCACTTGATCTTTGGGGGGCAAGTCAGGACTTGCCAACATACCTCCGTAGCCTGTGGGTGCGCCGTAAAATACGGTGGGTTTGTGGTCCACCAAACGCTTGAAGGTGGCCTGTGGTGTGGGACGTTCTGCCATCAATACCACGCTGGCGCCAACGCTTAAAGGGAAGGTGAGGGCGTTGCCCAAACCATACGCAAAGAACAATTTGGCGGCAGAAAACACCACGTCGTTGGAGGTCAAAGCCAACACACCTTTGCCATACAACTGCGCCGTCCAATACAAATTGCCTTGGGTGTGAACCGTGCCCTTAGGGTGACCGGTAGAGCCAGAAGAGAACAACCAGAAAGCAGGCTCGTCTGCGTGCGTTTCAGCGGGCAAACTCGGACCCGAGGCAGAAGCCAGCAAGTCTTTGAAGTGCAGATGGGGTGCTGGCAAGTCGCCTTCGTGGCGCGTCACCACCACGTGCTTGATGCTCTTGGTGCCTTGGGAAATGGCAGCATTCAAGGTGCCCAACAAAGTGGATGACACCATGGCCGCTTGTGCTCGGCTGTTGTTGATCATGAAGGCATAGTCTTCAGCCGTTAACAGCGTATTGACTGCCACAGGGACAACGCCCGCATAGAGGGCCCCTAAAAATGACACGATCCAATCGCTGCTGTCTTGCATTAGCAGCAGAACGCGCTCTTCCCGCTTCAAACCCAATTTTCGAAGACCTGCTGCGCATGCGCGAATTTGATCCGCCATCTGGCCGTAGGTCATTGAGCCAACATCGTCGATCAAGGCTGTTTTGTCCTTGCGACTGTTGTTGGCTGCAATCAAAAACTGCGCAAAGTTGAATTGCGAGGGAGGTGCAGAAGGCAGGGTCATGGTTGTCTCCGTGATCTGGATCAAAATTTTTTATCCAAGGTGCATTAAAAAGCTTTGGGATTCTTTCAACAAGCGGTATAAATGCACTATCTTGCTTGCGGATGAGTATGCAGTAAAGTGCATGTTTTGTCTGTGGTCAAATTTAAGGGTTTTCCCTTATCGTTGAAGAAAATTGAACGATTTTTAAAAGTTTTTGGAGACTTCGGTGACTGAAGCATCGACTGCATTTGTTGAAGTAGGCGATTCGCTTGAGCCTTTGCGCAGCCCATTTTTGATGTCGCTGGGTGAGCGCGTTCGCAATTTGCGTTCACGCAAAGGCATGACACGCAAAGCGGTGGCTTTGGCCGCCGATGTGTCAGAGCGACACTTGGCCAATTTGGAATATGGCACTGGCAATGTGTCGGTGTTGGTGTTGCTTCAGGTGTCCCATGCATTGCAGTGTTCTCTGGCAGAGTTGTTGGGCGACATCAGTACCAGCTCGCCCGAGTGGTTGCTCATTCGTGAGTTGTTGGGCAAGCGCACAGAGTCTGATTTACGCCGTGCGCGTCTTCAGCTCACAGAAATGTTTGGCGAGGGTGGTGACGCTTCTGCGCGCCGTACGCGCATTGCACTCATTGGCCTTCGAGGTGCTGGCAAAACCACACTGGGCCAGCGTTTGGCCGACGACTTGGGATTTGCGTTCATTGAACTGAGTCGAGAGATTGAAAAATTTGCAGGCTGCCAAATCAGCGAAATTCACAACCTTTACGGTGCCAATGCATACCGCCGGTACGAACGTCGTGCTTTAGAAGAAGCCATTCAAATCTACCCAGAAGTGGTCATTGCCACGCCAGGTGGTTTGGTTTCTGATTCAGCCAATTTCAATTTGTTGTTGTCGCATTGCACCACGGTTTGGTTACAAGCCAGCGCCAACGATCACATGGCGCGGGTCGCTGCTCAAGGTGACTTGCGTCCCATGGCGGCAAGCCCTGAGGCGATGGAGGATTTAAAGCGCATTTTGGAAGGCCGTTCGGCCTTTTATTCCAAAGCCGACATCAGCATCGACACCAGCGCCCAAGATGCCGATGAAAGTTTCAAGCACTTGAAAACTGAAGTACGCAAAGTCATTCAGTGGGTTGAATGAAGTTTGCAAGATATTTCCAAATATTAGGGTAAATACTTATAATTTGCATTAAATTGCATGTTGAGTGTTTTGAATGCATGCAATAAACTGCATGTCAGCGACTCAACAACTTATTTTGGAGACTCACATGACAACAGCACCCATCGTCAATTACCAAACTACACCCGAAAACTACAAGCACATCAGCTTGGCCTTTGACGGTGCTGTGGCCACCTTGTCGATCAACATCGACGAAAACGCCGGCATTCGCCCTGGCTACAAACTCAAGCTCAACTCATACGACTTGGGTGTGGACATTGAATTGCACGATGCTTTGCAGCGCATTCGTTTTGAGCACCCAGAAGTTCGCTCCGTCGTTGTGACCAGTTTGAAAGACCGCGTGTTCTGCTCTGGCGCCAACATTTTCATGTTGGGTGTTTCTACCCATGGCTGGAAAGTTAACTTCTGTAAGTTCACCAACGAAACACGCAACGGCATTGAAGACTCCAGCAAATACTCTGGTTTGAAATTTGTCGCTGCATTGAACGGCGCCTGCGCTGGCGGTGGCTACGAGTTGGCATTGGCTTGCGACGACATCGTGTTGGTGGACGACCGTTCTTCTTCTGTGTCATTGCCTGAAGTGCCTTTGCTGGGCGTGTTGCCTGGCACCGGTGGCCTGACACGTGTCACAGACAAGCGCCACGTGCGCCACGACTTGGCCGATATTTTCTGCACCAGCGTAGAAGGTGTGCGCGGTCAAAAAGCCGTCGACTGGCGTTTGGTCGATGCGATTGCCAAGCCCAATCAATTCCAGCAAGTGGTGCGCGAGCGTGCCGACAACTTGGCCGCAAAAAGCGACCGTCCCGCCAGCGAAAAAGGCGTGGCCCTCACACCGATTCAGCGCAACATCGCTGAAAACAGCATCAGCTACAACAACGTGACCGTTGAAATTGACCGCGCCAAGCGCTTGGCTACGTTCACCGTCAAAGCACCTGCATCTGCACAACCCACAGACATCGCCGGCATCTTGGCCGCAGGTACTCAGTGGTGGCCTCTGCAAATGGTGCGTGAATTGGACGACGCCATTTTGCACATGCGCACCAACGAACTCGACATCGGCACTTGGTTGCTCAAAGCCGTGGGCGATGCCAAAGCCGTGTTGGCCAGCGACGCTACTTTGTTGGCTCACAAAGATCACTGGTTCGTGCGCGAAACCATCGGCCATCTGCGCCGCACCTTGGCTCGTTTGGATGTGTCTTCACGCAGTATTTTTGCCTTGGTTGAACCCGGCACTTGTTTCGTCGGTACCTTTGCCGAATTGGCTTTCTGCGCAGACCGCACTTACATGTTGGCCTTGCCAGACGATGCAGACAAAGCGCCCACCATTCAGTTGAACGAATTCAACTTCGGTTTCTACCCCATGGTGAACGACCAGTCTCGCTTGGCACGTCGCTTCTACGAAGAAGTGCCCGCCATGGAAGCGGCTCGTGGTGCCATTGGCAAAGCATTGGACGCTGATGCTGCTTTGGCTTTGGGCTTGGTCACTGCAGCACCCGACGACATCGATTGGGAAGACGAAATTCGCATGTGCTTGGAAGAGCGCGCTGCCATGTCACCCGACGCCCTCACAGGCCTCGAAGCCAACTTGCGTTTTGCCAGCCAAGAGAACATGCTCACCCGTATTTTTGGCCGCCTCACTGCATGGCAGAACTGGATCTTCCAGCGCCCCAATGCCGTGGGTGAAAAAGGTGCTTTGAAGGTGTACGGCAAAGGCGAAAAAGTGCAGTTCGACATGAACCGCGTTTAAGCCTTGAACGTCATCTAAGTTTTTGAAAGTGTTGTGCAGCAAGGTTCCCGGTGGTCTTTGCTGCAACCAAAATTTGACCCCACCGTTGCTTTAATTTCTGGAGACTCACATGTCCGGTATCAACTACAGCGAAAAGATTCCCAACAACGTCAACTTGTCCGAAGACCGCACATTGCAGCGCGCCTTGGAACAGTGGCAGCCCAACTTCATCAACTGGTGGGATGACATGGGCCCAGAAGGCTCGAAAGACATGGACGTCTACTTGCGTACCGCTGTCAGCGTTGACCCACAAGGTTGGGCACAGTTTGGTCACGTCAAAATGCGCGACTACCGTTGGGGCGTGTTTTTGAACCCAGGCGAGCAAGACCGCCAAATTCATTTCGGCGACAACAAAGGTGAAAAAGC
>Ga0214921_10000717_pt1 | contig 59804 bp, 55 predicted proteins | sample LL1505_MetaG_FD_177992 | JGI IMG/M metagenome (GOLD analysis project Ga0214921, IMG submission 177992) | Freshwater microbial communities from Lake Lanier, Atlanta, Georgia, United States - LL-1505 | ecosystem: Environmental > Aquatic > Freshwater > Lake | place: USA: Georgia | collected...
ATCAATCAACACCCCATCCAACTCTATCATTTTGATTTCTATCGCATGCAATCACCGTCTGAATGGATCGAGGCAGGCTTACAAGAACACTTCGCCAGTCATGAGCCCACGATTTGCATCGTCGAGTGGCCCGAGAAAGCAGGCAATACTCTACCGTTATTGGATCTTCGTGTTGGGATTAAAGCAAGTCATCAAACAGATCATTCAAGCGAGTATGAGCGTTTGATTACATTTCATGCCAATACCTCAATCGGTCTAGAGCTCCTGAACAATCTCGTCTCCAAGCCAATAACCCTAAATTAGTTCTAAAGTCTTTATCAATATCCATGGATCCAAAACGCCGCTTAGTCCTAGAACACGGTCTGAAGTCTATGGGGTCCTTGGGGGTACTCGTTTTATTACTGACCGAGAGCGAGTTAGTAGGCGCCAACACCGCAGCCAAGTTAATTGGTGTGCGTATTTGGCCTTCGGAAGATTACACCCGCATTACCTTAGAGTCTGATCAAGTCTTACCCATTAGCCATCAGCTCTTAAGTGGGCCCGATCGCTTGGTGGTGGATATTGAGGGTCTGCAGCTCAACTCCACCCTGAAAGATCTGGTGGCCAAGGTCAAACCCAATGATCCCTATGTGTCCCAAATTCGGGTGGGGCAGTTTCAACCGACAGTTGTACGTTTAGTCTTTGATCTCAAAGAGGCTGTCAAGCCTCAACTCTTTAGCTTGGACCCCGTCGCGGAATACCAACACCGCTTGGTCTTTGATCTCTACCCCACCAACCCCCCTGACCCTCTCATGCAGTTGGTCAAGGAGAGCGCCAAGAAAGAGAAATTGTTGCTAGAAGCTCAGGGTAAGAAGGATGACGACCCGATTGCTGCGTTTGCTAAGTCAGGGAGTACGCCTGAGGCTAAATCTGAAAAGGGGGTCAAGCCCTCTATGCCTCAAAACGCTGGCAAAGCAAATGATCTATCGGGAGCCCAACAGCGCATTCCCTTTAAACGCCTTGTGACCATTGCACTAGATCCCGGTCATGGCGGTGAAGATCCGGGAGCGATTGGTGCTCGGGGCTCTTATGAGAAAAATATTGTTCTCTCCATCGCGAAGCGCTTAAAGAGCAAGATCGATCAAGAAGCGTCAATGCGCCCGTTTCTAACCCGTGAAGGAGATTACTTTGTGCCACTGCACCGTCGGGTTTCTAAAGCCCGCCAAGTGGAGGCTGATCTCTTTATCTCGATTCATGCCGATGCTTTCATTGAGCCTCGTGCAAGGGGGGCATCGGTCTTTGCCCTCTCGCAACAAGGGGCAACAAGTTCAACAGCGCGCTGGATGGCCAATAAAGAGAACTCCTCAGACCTCATTGGTGGTATCAATATCAAGGTCAAGGATAAGCAGGTGGCTCACCTACTTCTGGATATGTCGACGACTGCCCAGATTAATGATTCGCTAAGGGTGGGAAACTCGGTGCTGCGTAATATTGGTGATTTTGCCCCTCTGCACAAGAATAAGGTCGAGCAGGCTGGCTTTGCCGTTCTCAAAGCCCCCGATATTCCATCCATCCTCATCGAAACGGCCTTTATTAGTAACCCCCAAGAAGAAAAAAGGCTCAATGATGAGGGCTACCAAGAACGAATTGCTGAAGCCATCCTAGCGGGCATTAAGGACTATTTTTCTAAGAATCCCCCGGTGGCAAGGCGTGGCTAATGGACTCACTACGGCCCCTAAGGAAGGGTTAGAGGGGGTTTCAACATCTTGCTATAATTTGGGGTTTGCTGGACTAAACGTTACCAAAAGTCTCTTTTTGACAGCAAACAATCTAATAAAACCTTGGATCACCTTTTTGTAGTGCCATGAAAATGGGACGGTAGCTCAGTCGGTAGAGCAGCGGACTTTTAATCCGTTGGTCGCGAGTTCGAATCTCGCCCGTCCTACCATTTTCAGCGGGTCCGTACCGGTCGCGGAGTCTACGCACTTTAGATTGTGACAGTAACCCCAAATTAGCTTAGGTGTTACTAAGTTACCTAAGTTTAATACGTGACATTTATTTATTTGAATGAATTTTTAAGGCTTTTATAGGCATCTTAAAAAAGGTTTGGAAATTAACAGCTAAAGGTTTGTAAAAAGTTTAAGGACAGGGGATTTTCGGTCGACATAAAGCTCCAGCTTAATGGGGAGGGTTTTGTTTTTCTTGGCTAGGGAAACTGCTTTAACCCGCATCCATTCACCTCCCCACCCTTTTTTAGTAGCGCCTATGTTCATTGATCTAATCTAGTTCGATCAATGGTTTGCTTAACCTACCTTTTGGATCACTGAAGGTGCTAAGTGGATTTTTACTGGCTTACTCATCAGCTCAATTAAGACCATAACCCGCTGATCGGCATCAGTCATCTGGTAAATGCCTTCGATATCAATAAACGGGGCTGCCGTGATGCGCACTCGCTCACGAGGCTTAAAAAGACGATCAGGCTCAGCCTGAACCAATGCCTCTTGATTCCGAAGAAGCGCTATTAAGGCGTCATCCACCTTGGCCGGGGTAGTGCCAAACGTAACCAAGCGACTAACGCCCTTGGTAGAGCGAATGGGGGTCCAGCTTTGTGCTGCAGGGCCCTGCCCTAAGCGAATAAACAGATAGCGAGGAAATAAAGCCTGATCTACAACGCCCAACTTACCCAATCGGAGTTTTTCTGCGGGCATGATTGGAAAGTAACATTCATACCCTTGCCACTGCAGATTATCGAGGGCGCATCTTTCTTGCCTTGGTTTTGTGTGTACTAAATACCAATGCATAGCATCCCCAATAAAATAAACCGTTATAAGAATAATAACGGACTTCACATGGGATGTGAAGCATGGGCCGCTGCCACATCATTTTTGCGGACTTTATAGCAATTTTGATGAAATTAGAGGGGTTTTGTCAGCTTAACTATGAACCTGAGGCCTACGAAAATCAGCCTCCTGCTCTAGGTATACCCAGTCCATGATGGCATCGCTAGGAAGGTACCCAGCAACCAACTGCTCCAGCATTAAGCGAATAACACCAACGTCATTTAAATTAAGGGCAATTTCCAATGATTTAAGTTTGTGCTCAAATTCACCCCAGGGAATAAAATCTTCTTGGGCTCGCATAATGCGTGGGTGCAAAGTAGATTGCGGATTATCCCCAATTAAGAGTTCTTCATAGAGCTTTTCGCCGGGTCGTAAACCGGTGATTTCGATTTCAACATCACCATCCGGATTTTGCTCATCCCGCACAATCAGCCCCGATAACTCAATCATGCGCCGGGCTAAGTCCATAATTTTGACGGGCTGACCCATGTCTAGTACAAATACATCACCGCCCTTTGCCATTGCGCCAGCCTGAATCACCAATTGCGCCGCCTCAGGTATCGTCATGAAATACCGTGTCACCTCAGGATGGGTTAAGGTAATTGACTCGCCATCCCGAATTTGCTGACGAAACTTGGGCACAACCGAGCCGGATGAATCGAGCACATTCCCAAAGCGGACCATACTAAACTTGGTTGCAGCATATTTAGTATCCGCTGCCAACGCCTGCAACGCCATTTCAGCAAGGCGTTTACTGGCGCCCATCACATTCGTAGGCCGCACTGCTTTATCAGTACTAATTAAAACAAAGTCTGTAACCCCATTTTCAGCAGCGGCTTGTGCTGTGTAAAGCGTACCCAGCACATTATTCTTAATTCCGGCAGCCGGATTATGTTCAACTAAGGGTACGTGCTTATAGGCTGCGGCATGGTAAATGGTGTCAGGGTGCCAGGTGGAAATGATTTCGCGCATACGATCTTCATCTTGGGCTGACGCTAGCAATGGAAGCAATGCAATATCCATATTTTTAAGCTTTTCTTCGAGCTCTTTGTGAGTAATATAAAGCACATATTCGCTTTGTTCAATCAGCAGCAGTTTAGCTGGGCCAATCATAGCAATTTGGCGACATAACTCACTACCGATTGAGCCGCCAGCGCCAGTCACCATCACTACCTTTTTGTGCACATTCTTTGCAAGGAGGATATGGTTTGGCATCACGGGTTCACGGCCCAATAAATCATCCACATCCAATTCGCGCACATCTGTAATACTGACCTTGCCTTGCGCTAAATCAGTCATACTAGGTAAAGTTCGGACTGAAACACGCGCCATCCGAATTTGATTCAGAATATCATTGCGTCGTTTACGAGTCACATTCGGCAAGGCCAGCAGCACATCACTAATCGACAGAGCAGTTACTAGACTCGCAAGATCAACCGGGCTGTAGATAGGCAAGCCATTTAGCACATGTCCTTGTAAACGATCATCATCATCAAGAAAACCAACGACTAGCATCTCATGGCTATTAGCCATGGCAGCAACCAGTTGGCGGCCATTACTTCCAGCGCCGTAGATTAATATATTTTGCCGAGCAGAGCGCTTTAAGATGGCGTTGTATTGGTCACCCAGCCATACCTGTGCAAATGCCCTTGAGGCGCCTACAAAAAACAAAAGCAAAATAGGCTGAATAATCCCGATAGTCCGTGGCACATCTTGGGCGCCGATCGCAATAATAATAGAGGCATACAGCAGTCCATAAATGGCTACTGCACGTGCAACTGTCAATAAGGCTGGCCAGCCGCTATAGCGAAAGATTGCACGGTACAAACCAGAAATAATAAAAATGGGTAGTGCTAGACCAACTGAAACGCCAATTGCAACTAAGGCATTTCCTGAAAGGGATATAGACTCTCCGAGCCTAAGATAGTAGGCAAGCCAAACTGTTAAGACACAAAGGCTTAAATCGAGCAAGATCACGACTACGCGCTTTGCCAATCTGGGCAGCGCCAATACAGGAGTGACAAGCTTAAATAAGGAACTTTTCATTGCAATCGATCCTCTATGAACTTCTTTATATAAGTAATGTTAAATTATTTATAAGTAACAAATCACATCAATGTGAAACACCGTCTTTTGTTAGCACCTTTAGAGCAGTCATCCAAAGTATTTTCAGATCAAATAAAAACGATTGGCGCTGCATGTATTCCACATCCAAAGCCACTTTTTGCGGTATGGGTAACTCATCCCGTCCGTTGATTTGGGCCCAACCCGTAAGCCCCGGTATTAGTTTGTCAACGCCCATTTCAGTTCGCAAAGCAATTAAATCTTCCTGATTAAAAAGTGCTGGACGTGGCCCCACAAAACTCATATCCCCTTTTAGAATGCACCACAGTTGGGGCAGCTCATCTAAGCTCGATCTACGTAAAAATGATCCAATCGGCGTAAGCCATTGATCGGGGTTTTGTAAGAGGTGAGTAGCAACCACAGGAGTATCAATGCGCATACTGCGGAACTTAGGCATAGAAAATAACAGGTTACCTTTACTGAACCTCTGAGACCAATACAGTATGGGGCCTGGAGACGTAATTCTTATCGAAAATACAAGAACAACAATGGGGCATAAAAGTAGGCATGCCGCAAAAAGAGCAAGGAATAAATCAAATACCCGCTTCAGTATTGAGTTCATTCCCTGAATTCAATAGCGTGAATTATGATTTTGACCATACCGTTCTATTAATGTAATCGGTATAACTTAAAACCACTCTAAGAATTTTTTTGGATACTGCTCCCGCCTCATAATCCTCTACGGGCGGCAATACTCTGAAACCATCCTGATATTGATCCGTAATTACCTTAACAGCATCAAGTACTCGCTCGCGCTTAAGCCCAGACATTATTACCGTCCCAACATCCATGCCCTCTGGCCTCTCATGAGCATTACGAATAGTAATGGCAGGTAGATTTAGCAACGAGCCTTCTTCAGTAATAGTGCCACTATCTGAAACAACACAAAAAGCTTCAATCTGCAATTTATTGTAATCAAAAAATCCAAATGGTTTTGCATACTGAATGAGTGGATTCATTGACTTATTAGGCAAAGCATTAAGGCGTTTTTGAGTTCTGGGATGCGTAGAGACAATTACCGGAAACTGATATCTCTCCGCCAAGCCATTTAGAGAATCAACCATATCCATCAGATTTTGTGGATCATCCACATTCTCCTCGCGATGCATACTCACAATAAAGTATTGCTTTTTCTTTAGGCCCAATTTATCCAAAATTGCAGACTTTTGAATTTGTGGCATGTAATAGTCGAGCACTTCACGCATATGGGAGCCTGACTTAATGATGGTCTCTGGCCTAATTCCTTCGGTAATCAAATAGCGTCTGGCATGCTCGGTTAGAACTAAATTAACATCACTGAGGTGGTCTAAAACTTTGCGATTTAACTCTTCTGGTACCCGCTGATCAAAACAGCGGTTACCTGCCTCCATATGAAATACTGGAATCTTTCTACGTTTTGCCGAAATGACTGCCAAACAGGAATTGGTATCCCCATAAAGCAAGACAGCGTCAGGTTTTTCAATATCCATTACAGCATCAGACTTCTCGATTACCCGTGCGATAGTTTGGGCAGCATTATCACCAACCGCTTCTAAAAAGTAATTTGGCTTACGAATGCCTAGCTCTTCAAAAAAGAGGCTATTAAGTTCGTAATCGTAATTTTGACCGGTATGTACGAGTATATGATTAGTGTGGATATCAAGCTCAGCTATCACTCTACTCATCTTTATTAGTTCAGGTCTTGTACCTACAATAGTCATTACTTTAAGCATTTAATTCTTCCCGAATGAAATCCAAATTCAATAACAAGCTTTTGACTTGTTCTACATTAAGTTGCTTCGTGTTATGTGATGTGTAGTCATCAAACTGCGCAATTTTTTCCTCACCCTCACTGAAAAATTGAGCGTAATTCAAATCCCTATTATCTGCAGGGATCCGGTAATAATCGCCCATATCTTCGGCTTTAGCCATTTCCTCCCTAGAAATGAGTGACTCATAAAGTTTTTCGCCATGACGGGTTCCAATGACGCGCACCGGAACTTTCGCGCCGAAAATTTGCCTGATGGCTTCAGCTAAATCACCCACAGTTGTAGCGGGTGCTTTTTGTACAAATAAGTCACCCTGTTTTCCGTTGTTAAAAGCGTACAACACAAGATCAACCGACTCCTCAAGGGACATTAGGAAACGAGTCATATTAGGATCGGTAATAGTTAGGGTCCTCCCCTCTTTAATCTGACTCACAAATAGCGGTATTACCGAACCCCTAGAGGCCATGACATTTCCGTAGCGGGTGGCGCAGAAAATGGTCTCATCCTCAAGTTGAGTTCTTGCTTTGGCTACCATCAGTTTTTCAGCCATGGCTTTCGAGATACCCATAGCATTGATTGGGTACACCGCTTTATCGGTACTCAACACTACCACCCTCTTAACGTGACTTGCGGTCGCTGCACTCAAAACGTTCTCGGTTCCTAAAACATTGGTCTTCACAGCCTCTATTGGATAGAACTCGCATGATGGTACTTGCTTTAAGGCAGCAGCATGAAAGACATAATCCACACCCTTCATGGCAGGTAATATACTTTCGTAATCCCGAACATCGCCTATATAAAACTTAAGCTTGGGATTATTTAAAGCAAGGCGCATCTCCTCTTGTTTTTTTTCATCGCGACTAAAAATACGTATTTCTCGGACATCCGTCTCAAGAAAGCGTTTTAATACAGTCTGCCCAAAAGAGCCAGTACCGCCTGTAATCATTAAAATTTTATTTTGAAACATTGCGCACCTCTTGAGATTTGTGCATAGATTGAATTAGCTCCGGCCAAGATGGCGCATGATAGCCGGTAACGCGACTAAACTGATCAACATTTAAAGATCGATCAATTACAAAATTTTCATCGCTAACAATATTAATATTCTTGCCGTACTGTGTAGCGATTAATCTTAATAGATCATATTTACCGATTGGTAGGCCACCGACATGGTAAAGGCCATGCAACTGAGGCCTCTGTATAACATGGTCTCTTATAATCTCTGCAAAAACAGTATTGGGCAAACCGGAGAAAATTGCTTTATTAAACCCAGCGCAAGAACCTTGTTGAGATAAAAACCACTCAAGTAGTCCATAAGAACTTTGTAGTTCATGTCCAATTGTAGAGGTTCGCAAAGTCACAGCATGCGGACAATTAATAACCTCACCCAGGAATTTAGATTTACCGTAAATATCAATAGCATCCGAAAGATCGCCCTCAGCGTAGTTTCCGGATAAACCCGAAAAAATACAATCTGTGCTTATATGTACTAATCTTGCATCAAATGCCTTACATAAATTAGCTAAGCGATGGGGGAGTAAAGTATTCAGCGGGACGGCTAGCAAAATGTCATTTGCTTCCTTGTGGTGCTTAGTCAATCCAACGCAATTTATAACAATGTCTGGTTGAGTCTTTGAAAACAAATGATTTAACTCGGTTTGATCCAGAAGATCTTTACAAATAACTAAGCGCTCCCGCTGATGCGTACTAAAAAAACTTTTCCATCTATCTGAGCGAATTGAGCCCCAAACTTTTAAAGCATCTTCTTTGCTTAAAACTCGAAAGATTGCGCTGCCGATCATTCCGCTGGCACCAAGCACCAATATCTTCATGACTACAACCTCCCTTTCTTCGTGGCACAAACTTCCAAATGACCAATAAGCTCATCAATCAACATATCGTGCTCGAAATGAGCACGATAATACGCCCGTCCATTTTCGCCGATTTGCCGCCTCTCCTGCTCAGGCATCCGATATAAAGTTAATATGGCCTTTGCCAGAGCTACTGAATCTTGAGCGGGGGCAGAAAGACCAGAGCCAGACTCCCTCACCAGCCTTGCGCCCTCGCCATTTAATGAAGCAATAATAGGCCTGCCAGATGCCATGTAGGCCTGAATCTTATTAGGGACGGTCAAGGCAAAAATAGGCTCTTGAGTCAGACTAACAAGCAAGGCTCCAGCTTTTTGTAGGTATCCAGGCATTGCCTCTATAGGAAAACGGCCTACAAGGTGGATATTAGTCAAGCCTTTCTGTGTAATTTGATTATTCAGCCAATCCCATTTGCTACCAGTTCCAAATATGACAAAGCGAATTTCAGGCACCTCTTGCAATAATGATGCGGCCTCCACAATGCACTCCACAGCTTGAGCAGCCCCAATATTGCCAGCAAAAACTACGGGAAACCCAGTTTCAAGTGCATCTATTGCAGGTTGATTATGATTAAGATCCAGAGTACTCGCAAAACTGGAATCGACCGAATTAGGATAATAGACCACGGCTTTTCCAGGCGCCAACGCAGAAACTGCGCCCTCAAATGCGCGCGACTGAACCAAAAGCAGATCAGTGTGGCGATAAATCCAGCGCACCACAACCTCAATACAGCGCAATAAAAAATTAGACTTGATATATCCGGTTGCAGCCAGGCTTTGCGGCCAGAGATCCTGAACCCATACTATTAATTTTTTTCGCTTTAGCCAGGCAATAAGTACCGCTGGAATTGCAAGCAATATTGGCGATAGGCCATACACAAAAACTACATCGTATTTTTGTTTACGCAAAAGCCATGGCCCAAAGAAGGCCCCAGAGATTATAAAAGACAGGTAATTTAGGGCCAGTTTCATAGAGTTCCTCTTTCCCCTTGGATAAAGAGGAACTCGAAATACATTCGCACCACACCATGATTCAACTTTACAGCCAGAAGCTTCATAGCCTTGGTATATCAAACCCTCAGGATAGTTTGGCTTTCCTGTAAGAACATCTACCTCTATACCTCTTTCAACTAGAGATTTAACGATGTCGTTAATTCGAAATCCTTCTGGCCAAAAGTATTGGCTCACTACCAATATCTTCATGTAAGCCTTAAATCATTGCTTTGATTAACGATTTGTTGAAAAAGCTTTTCAAGCTCAGCCGCTTTTAAGCGCCTTGAAAGCCCTTGAATAAAAGCCTCATCTCTCTCCAAATTGAGCTTACCTTCACGAAGCCTCAGCAGGGCTGATTCTATTTCTTTGGCATCTTCTGAGATCACCAATCCGGCCTTTGCACGCTTGATATACGAAGCAGCTAAAGCTTGATCATTAATTTCCGCAATGATTGGCTTTCTAGCTGCCAAATATTCAAATAATTTGGTCGTTAAAACTCCTCTTGAGCTATGTGAAGAAAAATTAGAGGTTTCAATAAAAAATAACGCATCCGCATGGTACATTGCCATAATGGCTGCAGCATACGGAAGTTGTTTGCATAATCTAACAAATGGCTTTACCTCAGGAATAATCTGAGATATTACTTTTAGTAACAAATTTGATTCGCCATAAAAATCGGCAATAACCGGCAACCCTGATTTACTATTCACCCTTACTAATGCTTTAAAAAAAGCTAAAGGAATCCTGTCTGCTGTAATTGTTCCCATGTAACGAACAATCAATTCGGTAGGGAGGGAATTTTTTAACCTTGATTGCATGGCATTATCTTGAATTACTTCCTCAAATAATTTTTCTTCATAGCCATTTTCAATACAAAAAACTGAATGGTGGAATTGCTGATAGTATTCCTTCATTGGCTCTGAAATTGTTACAACAGCTTTTGCTGATTTCAAAAGCCAACATTCAAGATCAACTTCTCTTCTTTGAAACCAAGGGGAGCCAGATTGAATGTGACTTCCACTAAATTGATCGCGATAATCAGCAACCCAAGGCTTTAAAAATCTCTTTTTTACAATCAATCCTGCTAAGTGCACAGGCCAAGGCGGACTTGTAGACATCACAATATCCGATTCCCTTAAGGCTTTTTTAACCGATTCGTCGAGCCAAGGGTAAGCAAACTGAATTGCAAAAACTAGCCTATGATCAACCAACTGCCCCGTTGTTTTAGCCACTGCACGCTTAAATTGCAAAAGGAGATGCCCAATTAGGGAGCGATTAGGTACCACGCCATTGCTGTAATGTGAAATAGCTTCGGGCATTACGGATGAGGAAGCACGCCCAAAACCATTGAGCTGTATTAGCCCAACTTTCTCGGGAATTTCTTCAGTTAACAAGCCATCGCGCTGTGTCTTTTTTGTAGAAATAACGGTGATCTGATGCCCCATGATAGAAAGATAGTGAGCAAACGACTGAATTCTTCTTGCGCCAGAGGAGTTAAGAGGAGGAAAATAGTGGGCAAGAAATATGATTTTCACTGTCGAATCCCTAAGGCATTGTCAGTTGAAAACTTTGGGCGGAAAAAATAAACTATGGCCAAGAAGAAAGCGAGCCCACCACCTAAAAAAGTGCCAAGGAATCCTCCACCAACCAATTGAAATATGAAGAAATACATGCAAGCAAAAGCTGCGGGATTATTGATGCGTTTTACTATAATTAAACATACAGCGATAAAGCTAGATATAAAAATTACACCAATCCAGCCAAAATTAATAAATGCGTCAATCATATAATTAGTATTCGCAGTTGCGGTTTTTGTACCGTAAGCACCAAATTGGTACTGAAAAATTGCTAACGCCCCGAATTCTGCTGGGCTGTAAGCTCTGGCTAACCAAGGAGTCGCAATAATTTGCACAATTGGTCCTACACTCATCCCAGCGCCGACAATAAAAGCTTTTTTGAGTATCGTCGCCATAATTTTATAAACTTTTTAATGGTTTCAATACTAGCTGATACCATCTGTAGTAATTAATCCATCTCCAAACTTGAGATGAATATGGCGCATTCCCCAGTAAGACTTGATTTATTTTTTCGCGAATAATGTCATGTCGCATAAATGACAGTTCAGGCTCATCAATCAGCCAATCAGGATCTAATCTGCGAAAATCTTTAAGCCATTCAAACTCTGGCGTTGTAAATCCAACCTTATCGCGCCGATCCAATATTTCGTCTGGCACTATGCCTCTCATAGAGGCTCGGAACAAAGATTTAGTTTCCCCTTTATTTGATACAAGGTATTCCTCAGGCAGAGCAAAAACAAATTCTGCTAAGTTTTTCGTTAAAAAGGGGACTCGACTTTCAATTGAAAATCTCATGGAATTCCGATCTGCATGCCTTAACAATGCTGGAAGTCCATTTTTTGTTGACGCATCAATTAGCGCACACATCAAAGATCTATTTTTTGGTGCGGACAGGATGGCTTGCTGAGAGCGTATAAAATTGACGCCACCATCTGATAATACGTTATCTTTAATCCATTCTTTAGTATTCGTACCGCTAAATAGATCCCTTGCGTGCTGATACAGGCTGCCAGTTAAAAACTCAGCGCCTGTTAGCTTTAGCGCATGTGCCATAGAACGCCCAGGCCACTGAGACCATGATCCTAGGAACTTAGACGCCCCGATGAAATTTCCTTCGGCAAGTAAACTTCTAATTCTTTTTCCAGGATAGCCAGAATATCCCCCTAAAAGCTCGTCAGCTCCTTGGCCGTCTAGGGTAACGGTTACACCATTCTTTTTAGCAAGCTGAAAAACTCGATACTGAGCATAAATACTTGTACTAGCAAAGGGCTCTCCCTGGCTAACAATCATATCGTCTAAGTCATCTAGTAAATCATGAGACTCAGTAGTTACCTTATGGGCTTTTGCACCAACTCTTTGATTAACTAAATCAACCCAGCGTTCTTCAGATAATGCGGGATTATTTGCTATGTAGCTAAAAGTATTTATTGGTAAGTTGGGTTCCAAATATCGAATAGCACAAACAACGGCAGATGAATCAATTCCACCAGACAAGGCCGCCCCCAAAGGGACATCACTGCGTAAGTGGAGCTTAATATTCTCCAGAAATAACTCACGTAACCTTGTACTTGCTTGCTTAAAAGTAAGGGTAGATGATTGAACTGCAGATGGTTTCCACCAATGCCTAGGCGGTGAAAGAGAGCCAGTCACAATATTCAAAACTTGTATACAACCCGGTGGTAACTGAGTCACCCCATCAACAAAAGTTTCTTCATTTGAATCGTAATCTCCATGCGCTAAATAATCATAAGAGCGCTGCATATTTATGCGAGCTCCGCAACCACGCAGGGCAATTAAAGCCTGTAACTCTGAAGCAAAATAAAGATAGGATTCTTTTTTGCAAATAAATAGCGGCTTAATTCCAAAGCAATCTCTTATAAAAGTTAAAGTTTTAATTTTATGATCAAGTATGGTGAAAGCAAACATTCCGATTAGCCGATCCAAACAAGCTTCGCCCCATTTAGCCCATGCCGCTAATAGAACCTCTGTATCAGAATGTGTTTTAAATAAGTACCCCTCATTTTTAAGGAGCCCCCTTAATTCAAGATAGTTATATATTTCGCCATTAAAAACTATTGAATAACGGCCATCTGATGTCCGCATAGGCTGGCCAGCCTCTGAAGTCAAATCAATTACCGATAACCGGGCATGACCCAGAACAATGGTTGCATTATCGATTTCCGTTACTTCTGATGATTGTGAGTTGGGGCCGCGATGCCTTAATTTTTCCAATGCAATCTCGAGCTTACTCACAATACGTAAGTCAGATTCCTTGGCGTATATTCCTATAATTCCGCACATAGTGACATTGGTTGATTATTAACTTAGCCGCATTATTTATAAACGCTCATATCAGATATCTTGCCAAGCGCACGGGAAACATACAATTTTTTAAAGTATTTCAAAAAATTGTCAATATACAAAAGGTATTTAATTAATACTAAAAATTTGATCTTTTTAACTTAACAAACACAAGCAATTTAAATACCAACTAAGATTTTACATTGATATCTACTTTTTACTCAAAAAAATACGTTCATAATCGGCCTTCATCCTCCTGGCGATTTTCACAGGATCATGCCAGTTTTCAACATAGTCTCTTGATTTCACGCCGCGCTCCATCAAATCGCCAACTTTGATGGTTAACCACTCGCGCAATACCGAATAAATACTATCGGGGTCTGCTTCAATAATAGGCAACTCATCGCGCATCTTAGGAGGAATAAATATCAAATCTGATCTTCGCAAATAACTAATTACAGGCTTACCAAGAGCCATTACCTCAACAGCAAGGCCCCCGTACCAGCCAGCCAGCAATTGATCAATCACAAGGTCCGCCTGCTCATAAAGCAAACGAGCATCCGCATTAGATCTACCCTCAACCAATACAAAATCAAACAAAACACCTTCATCTTTCAGTCTATTAACTGCATCGACAATATAATTTGTGCCTTTTACATTACGATGACTAGGTGCGTGCAAAACTAATGGTCTAGCAGATGGCTTCTTTAAAACCGGAGTCCATTCAAGAATATTTACGTTTGCATAAGGTACAAAAATGGCTCTTTCGGGTAGAACCCAGAGTAAATCTGGATTTAGCGCATATATTAAATCTGCGTACTCTTCAAACCAGCGAATTCTACAGCGCTTTCTAATATCTAAATCATTACAGTAATAGTCTGCCCCCACTTCATTGGCTATGCTTATTGGAAAATTTTGAATGCAGTAACTACCCTGCCTCGCATCATCTCCTTGATACGTCACAGCTATTACTTTTTTTTGAAGCATTTTTTGCTCAAATATTCGACAAAGTTTTACGTATATTCTTAATATAGACTTCATCATGAAGCTATCACCATATATGCGAAGTGGGGCATCCCATGGAAGAATAGAAGTTCCGCTATTGTAGTGAATAACCTCAAAAAACTTTCTAGCTCTAAATACTATTCCCCACGACTTTATTTGCTGCCACCAAATAGGAGTGTTTGGAGAAAATAAAGTTTCATCTGAATCGTATTTAAAACTGCTCGTATGAAATGTGAGTGCCCAGCTCTTTAATCCTAATAAACGCTCAGACCTAGCTAAATTTTGTGGATTTCCACCGGTCGATGTCGGGCAATGTAGAACACGTAGCTCTTTAATACCTTCAGCGCTCATATATTGCCAACTTTGAAAGATGAGTGCGCATCTTAAGAAATACCTTCCTGCGTTCAAGTCTGCTTAATAAAAATAATGTGGTGGATATGGCTATAAACAACGCTAATGCAATGCGCCATATGAGAGAAATTTCATTATTTAGCATCCAGGCCATAAAAGTCGACCCTAGGATAAAGAGTATCGACGCATATACCAGTGAGTCATATCGCCTTTGAACCGGATAAACACGATCACTCATCAGAATCATAATGCCGGCGTAGAAAATTCCCGTGAAAGCAAAAGCAATCGAAGCGCCAATTGAACCAGCATATGGGATCAAGATATAGCTAAACAAAAACCCGAGTATCGAAACGCTCATGGAGCTTAATGCCATAAGCCATGTGTGCCCACGTAACCATAATCCAGGTGCAAATGGGTAAATTGCTGAAAAAACGATTCCAATTAGAATGATTGGCACTAGCGTTGCTGATCCGCTATAGACTTTAGTTGCAAGAATATCAAGAACCTCCCTAGAGAAAACGCTTAGGGCTATCGCTATTGTAAATGCCATTACAAGGAAAGCCCTTGAGAATTGCTCTAATGTTTTTTCAGCATTATCCTGCACCCCACTTGCAAGTGTTGCCGGCAAAGCAGCAAGCTGAAATCCTTGAAAACTAAACATCGCCAAACTAGCAACTCTCATTGCAACACCATACTCTCCTAAAGATTCAAGGCCCAAAAAGTGGGCCACCATATACCTATCAATTGTCATTGCAAGTATTAAAAATAAACTGGAAATTGCTAATGGGAATGAAAATTTCAGCAAACCCGAGAGATGAATTGAGGCTATTTTTATTTTAGCAATTTCAGGAATCTTCCATATCGCAATAACTATTGCCACCACATTACCAATTACTAGTGCTAAGTACAGGCCAATTAGACCCCACTGAAATTGAAGTAGAAAAAAGCACGCAAGTATCGCCGTTGTAAGTGCTGAAACAAAAGAAATTAGTACATATAGTTCAGGACGATTTGCCCAGCGAAGTTCATTCTGTAAAAAATAAAAAATTCCGTTGATGAACAGTAGAATAACTGCAAGAATTGGCACTAGTGCACTTAACCGATTATCCAGAAATAAAGTTGATAACCAAGGAGATAATAAAATTACCATTATTGAAAAAGCGCTAAACACTACTATGGTAAAAGTAAAAGCAGTTACGACTTTAGCCTGCATATCTTCACTACTTGCCGGTGATGTCCTAAGACGCGCCACGGCTTGAGTTATTTCCAAAGGTAGCAATACAGCTAAAGCCATGCTTATTGCGGCCAACAATTCATAGGCGCCAATTTCAAATGATTGCAACGTTCTTGCATATAGGGGTAGCAGTAAAAAAGCTAAACCCCTTGACACTAGATTTGCAATGCTATACCAAGCGCTATTCAGAAGAAAACGCTTAATTGCCATTATGGATTCTGATCTTCCCGAACCATCACTGTAGCAAAGATAGAATTTGTTCCTGGGATGCTAATAATTTTCTTCACCACCCCGAAGCTACTCAATACAGAGACAATAGAGCCTTCAGTAAAGTAGTGGAAATGCAAATTATCTAAGTTTATATTTTTCGATAAAGAAATTCTTCTTTTTATCATTTTTAAGTAGTTTAGCAATAATAAAAAATTTAATTTTAAAAAAATTTGGATAAAATGAAATGGATTAATTGATCCATATAATTTACGAAAGAGCTTTGCTCCAATAGACTGCGCCACTATTCCAGGGTCATGAAGCCCGACCCAAAAAATTAATTGGGCATTTTTTTTTGCAATCGGAAATACTGCCTTACAAACATCTTTAATCGCTTCAAAATGATCTAATGAAGTAGAAAATATTAATACATCAAATTGTGACAGCATCGCCTTTGGCAAATCTTCAAGACGGCCAGCAATAAAAAAATACTTTCGACTTTTTATGTCAATTGGCAGGGGATCGAGGCCAACATAAATGTTTCCTATTGTTGATTGGCTATTTTTAATGGAACTCGCATATAAAGGGTACTCTCTACTTATGCCGCAACCAACATCTAATATGATTTGGTTTTTCTTCCCTGAAATTTCAGACGCAATGTAACCATCGAAAAGTTGATACAAAAGCTCAACATCTTTTGGGGCTTCGGACTGATGAGACTCGTATTCCCCAACAGACGCCTTCTGTCTTTGGATCCACTCATTACTTGCATGAGATTGGCTTAAATCAAGATAGGTTTGAATACTGCCATCATTGGATTCAAATCCTTTTTGAGAAATTGTATACATTTACCTTTCCCTCGAATCTAAAGTACGGCTGATCCCATCCTCCAATGATATATGGGTGTGCGGATAAATGCTATTTAGCAGAGAAGTATTGGCTATAAGATCAGTATCCCTGACACTTGAATCAACTTCATAGCGAGGTTGAATACTGAGGTTTTGGCCAATCATCTCTGCAATATCGCGAATTGATGCAAAGGCAGGACTCGCTAAATTTAAAAAACTTGGCCCACCATTAAGCACTAAATGCTTTAAGCAATTCACCACGTCATCGATGTAGCATAGTGAAATCTTAAGTCCCCCTGTCTTATCACCCTCACTAGGATTTGGCTGCAGTTTAATCGCTCGACCATTCAAAATAGAATTAACAATATTGGGAACCATGCGATCTTTTTGCCCTGGACCATACGCCCCAAATAAACGAACAATATTAACTTCCATATCATTGCGAAATAACGACAATCCCTCTTCCGCATGAATTTTACTCAGCGTATACCAACTATCGCGGCGCAATAACGAATCTTCAGCAATAGACTCAAAGGAGGGCTCGTAAACAGTTCCAGTAGATAGATAGATAAATCTCTTCACACCAGCACTTTTAGCTAACATTGCTAAGCGAATCGGACTAAGGGCATTGACGGACAACACATGATCGGCAGACTGCGGAAGCTCACGATACCTATGGGACTGAGACAAGAAAACTATGGTTTCCGTTCCATTTGGAATTGAAAAGTCGGCTGGTAATAGGCCGCTTATAGGCTCAATACCAGATTTATCTGCAGAACTCGCTTTTATAACATCCAATCCAGTTGCACTTAAATTTTCTGCTAAATGCCGTCCCAAATAGCCTCCGCTTCCCATCACTAATACCTTCATCCGATGATCCCCAATTCTCGGTATGCATTACCCAATCGAGCAGAGAACGCTTCTATAGAATAGTATTTCTCAACGTAAATTCGACCTAATCTTCCAATTTTTTCCAACTCGTCTCGCCTCAATATCAAGTTATGGAGATCATTTTCAATTGTAGAAATGTGAGTATTTAAAATTGGGCACTCCTCAGCGTGCAGTAGATATTGATTGGGCTTTCTAATAAAAGACATTACAGGCTTCCCTAGAGCCATGGCTTCTAGCGCAAAGTAGCCATGAAAACCAATGAGACACTGATCAAAAATAATATCGGCTGTCCTGTATATTTCCATTGCCTGACTATTTGATAAATTTTCTACTACCACTAATTCAATATCAACATTTTTTGAACGTAGGGAATCTACCGCCTCTTGTAGGTAAATGGTACCTTTAAGATCACGGTGATTAGAAGAGTGAACGATCCTCAATCCCTTTGATAAATCAGTTGATGGAAAAATTGGCAAGTAATAGCGACCATGATCTTTTGAAAGATTTATTGGCCAATAGTACAAATTATTATTACTTCCATTTGTATACTCAATCATGTCGCCCATTGAAAAAACTGCTTTGGCAACCTTATTAATATTTTTATAATTTTTTTTCCACAAATCAGTTGAGCATATGCAAGCATTACCTACCTGCGTACAATTGGAGCAACAATTGGGATTTCCGAGAGGTATTGTCGCCTCACGGGTTCTGACATCACCACCATAAGCCCAAAAGAACAAATCAATCTTCAGGCACTTATAGGTGAATAGCTCGACTGAGTTAAATTGCCTAAATTTTCCAGATGGGATAATCCCGGAATCAAAAAAAGCATGCACTTGCTTTGCAAGTAAAGCAACCGTTATATATGAAAAAAAGATTAAGGCACCGTAAGAAAAGCGATTTCCTTTGGCATATTTGGACAAAATAAAATCAAAATCATTTGAAAGATGAGTTGTATACCGCACCAGAGAATATGAATTAAATCCTAATAATTTTTCTGATTTAATTTTATTTGGGACAGTTAAGACGGGGGTGCCGACCCAAATAGAAATTGGCGCGCATCCACTAATCCTCAACAATGCCTGGACCAAACCACGTAAAACCCATAGAAATGGCAGTAAAATTAAAATTAATGCATTAATAATATGAATATAAAAAAATTTAATCAAAATAAATTAATTTAAAGTTGACACTGGTTATGCTGCTTTGCGTCCACGTACTGTAATTCCATAATAATCAACTAAATGATGTTCAACCCTTAAGCTAGCTTCATCAAACCATCCGAGAATTTCATCAATGGTATGTCTAGTGCAAAGTTGAGGATGATACCAATCGTAATTAATTGCGACATTCTCTTCGTAACCCAGCTCGGCATTCCAAAAACATTTAATGAAATGGTGATAAAAGAGTCTCTGAATATCATACTCACCAGCCTCAATGCCAATTACATCAATTTTAGGTAAAGTTACCTTGAGATTTAGCTCGGATAGAATCCTCCCAAACTCAGTAAGTTCTCGCATGGAGTCCATAGCTTTCTCATACGGTAAGTCAGCAATGCGTTCACGAATACAGTCGTCCGCATATTCCCTGATCGGCGCCTTCAATTTATAAACGTAAATTGCAATTTCACCGCCACTAGTCAATCTTTTAGTTAGGTTCAGAAAGGCTCTTTTAGGATCCGCTGTGTGGTGCAGTACTTCCTGACAATAGATGAAGTCGAATAACCCTAAATCCGTCAAATCATCAAGTAAATCTTTTTGCTTGATGCTTAATCGAGGTAAATCCTTGAGATTATCTTGAGCAACATGGGCTGCAGTTAAGTCAACGCCTACAAGCTCGGCGTCACTTTTAGCGTAACTGTGTAAAAGCGCTGTAACGCGTCCATTACCACAACCCGCGTCGAGTATACGAGACTTGGTTAATAAATAAGTTCTAAGATCTTTAGGGGAATCAAAGCCATTCCTTGTAAGAATCCAATCAAATATATCGGATCCTTCTCGCTGAGTTGCGGAAAACGCCAGTTGACTATTATTTTCCCATTTATCTAAAAAACTTCTAAATGTTTGATTTTTATTATTCATTTTGATTTCACATTAACTTATGCTGCATTAATAATTTAAATTGAGTCAACTGTAAATTAACAACATCTTTTTTAGAGTGATGCTTCCTAATCCATTCTTGAGACTTTTTTCCCAAAATACCAATTAATTCAGGCCCACCATATAATGATTTTACCGATTCAATAATATCTTGTTCATTCTTGCAGTTTATTACTGGAGGCGCCTCACTGAACTGGTCCGCAATCATTTCTTCATTAAGGTAAGTCATAACAGGAGAACCTGCAGCCATAGCCTTAAATAAAATACCTCCAAAAGAACCCAATTTGAATTGATCAACGACGCAATCACAAGCAAGTGCAGTTCTTTCAAAAGCAATCGTTGCCATCGGCTCTCTCCAATGAACATATTTTTCTGCATTAAACTTTGAAAGTATTTCTTTTGAGCTATTAACATTTTGGCCCCAATCACAACACACCATGCCAACCCTATAACCCATCGTCCTCAGCCTACCGAAAGCATTTAAAAAAGTATCATTAGCTTTATCTGCATAGCCCGCTCCCTCAACCCAATCATGCCGAGTTGGAAAGAAAAATAAAAAATCGCTATCCAACTCTTCTAGCAGCTTATTTCTCAGCCCATCAGCGCCCAAAATCCCATCAGAATGATTTTCGTCAAATGGATGGTTTATCAATGAATATTTGCTGGGAGCCAAAAATTCAGCGCTTTTTTTGCAATCGAAATTCGTTACAAAAACATGATTTGCCATGGAGTAGGTGACTGCGCAAAGCTTACCTTGAAGAGTTTCCTGATACGGCAAATCTCTTAATGTTCCATGTTCAAATGCAATATAGGGAGTATTGGCTACCAACGGATAAATTCCATCTGTTGAATAAGCAATAATCACATCATAATTTAAGAAAATTTCTTTCCATTTATAAAAATTTTTAATATCAATTGAAGTCAATAATTCGTGGGGAAAAATAGGTTTATTTAATAATGGGAAAATACTATTTTGCGAGTCATTTATTAGCTTAAGTATTTGTCTTAATTGATTATCCAATCCTATGTCGTTACGATGATAACGGGAATTAAAAATAAATTTAAAAATGTTAACTACAAATAAAATATTAATAAAAACAAGGAAGTAGGCAAAATAGACATAAAACATGATGTTGTTTGGCTTTAATACATAGAGAAAGATATCTAGTCTTTTGCTAGCTAAGTACATATTTTTTCGTGAAAAAGCAGTAGTAATTTTCTTCAAAAAAGACTTAAAATTGCCTTGAATCACACGAGTTTTTGAAGTTACTTTTGTTCTATTTATCTCGCTCAGTTTTTTCCAAATATTTAAGCTAGTTACTTCATCGCCTCCGTTCTTTGCAAGAAGATAATCGAGGCATAAATTTAGCGGGCCCTGAACAAACCACTCAGGCCTTTTAAATCCATTTAAGTTAATTGATGCCCAGTTAGGATAAGATTGATCAATCTTACTGTCTGTAAAGTCCGCATCTTCCCACTCAGGCGTACCCATAATATGGTAATAGTCATAACAAATTACGTCACATTCGAGCCCTACTTCTATTAGGAGTTTTGCATTGTTGTACGCGTTATTTGCAATGTTACCGATATGAAGCACCCGTGGCCTGCGACCATACTCGGCACGATAAGCATTAATCCAACTAAGGTTATCCATTTTTATTTTGTCTATAGGCAAATTTTACATGGTCTTGAGTGTATCTAATAGCGTTTCGATAACTCGGTCTTGGTCTTGCTTTTTCATGAAAGGGATAATTGGTAGCGTAATAGTTGTATCTTCAGCTGCACTGGCATTCGGAAACATATCGAGAGGAAGCTGATATTTCTCCTGGTAATAGCCTAAACGGTAAACTGCGTGGGTACCGGGGCGCGTTTGAATATTGGCCGCCGCCATAGCAGACATCACTGAGTTCCGTCTCTTGCGACCACCCTCCTGCAGACGAACCACAAAGGATTGATAAGTATGACCTGCGGTATCCCCCCCCAATGGCAATGACAAATCTGTCACAGAAGAAAGTGCCTTTAGGTATCTGCGTGCAGAAGATCGGCGATCTTCGATGAGCATCGAGAGCTTTGCCATCTGGGCTATGCCAACTGCTGCCTGTATATCGGACAATCGCAAGTTATAGCCCAAGACATCGAATTTCCCCATAGTCCACGGACCATGGGGCTCCACGGATGGATCCGGACTGCCAGTAGCGCCATGATTAGTAAACGCCCTAACTTTTCTGGCGAACTCATCCGAATTGGTGGTCACTGCCCCACCCTCTCCAGTCGTAACAACTTTTCGAGGATGGAACGAAAAGCATCCCAAATCACTAAGGCCACCAACCGGTTTACCTAAGTAGGTGGTCCCAATTGCGCATGCTGCGTCCTCAATCACCGCAAGGTTATGCTTTTTAGCAAGCGCGTTGATTTGATCCATCGGAGCCGCTAGGCCAAATAGGTGTACCGCCATGATTGCGCGAGTACGTGGAGTAATGGCCGCCTCTAATAAGGCAGGATCTATATTATAGGTATCTAAATCAATATCTACAAATACTGCTTTTGCGCCAACATACTCAGCACAATTGGCGCTTGTGATCCATGTAAATGCGGGCACAAGCATTTCATCACCAGGCCCTAGGCCAAGAGCCATGGTCGCTAGATGCAATGCTGAAGTTGCAGACGTGCATGCTAAGGCGTGCTTCACCCTATGAGCCTCAGCCAACAAACTCTCAAACCTTAAAGTCATTGGGCCCTGAGTCACCCACTTGGAATCTAGGCATTCCTTAATCATCTCTAGTTCAGATTGATCAAAGCTTGGCTCTGCAATTTTAAGCATATAATTTCCTATTTCTTAAATTACCCACTACTAATATATAGTATTTACTGTAGCTCTTCCTTTATGACATAAGTTTTGTTGCAAATCTAGTCTCTTGCTCCCTGTAGACTTCTAGAACACCTATGCCAACATCGACTCATTTTTGGGTACCCATGATCCGACTGTTAATAAATGCACAACTTGTTTTAGAGAAAAAAATTCTACCTCTGAGAGCGTTAAGCCTGCGGGAAATTACCATTATTATTTGTGCAACTATAGCAAGTAGTTTTTCAGTAATTTGAATTAATCCTGCAATACTTTTAAAGATTTATTTTTAGGAATAATATGATCGCATATCAGGATATGTTTGGTGACAAAAAAAGTGACTATCAAGCCCACCTAACGTTTGATATTGACTGGGCGCCTGACGACTCTATTGATAAAATTAGACAGATTATAAATCCACTTGGTATTAAAGCGACATTTTTTATCACTCATAATTCTGAAATCTTAAGCGATCTTATTAATGATGGTCACGAGATTGGAATACATCCTAATTTTTTAGACGGGTCATCACACGGAGACACTCCGCAAAAGGTGATTGAGTTTTTGCTAAATATTGTTCCGCAAGCTCGAGCCATAAGAATGCACGCACTATTTCAATCCTCTCCGCTGTTACACCTAATATTTTCAAAATTTCCGCAGCTCAAATATGACTTTTCAATTTTTATGTATAACTTTCCCTTAATCCGTCAATTCGAATGGCAGTCTGAAGGCGTAAAATTTAAACGATTAAACTACAATTGGGAGGATGACACTGCCTTCTTTCAAAATGATTTTAACTGGAACGGCGCGCACTTCCCAGCGCATTTAAACATATATGACTTTCATCCGATTCATATACATTTGAATTCAAAAGATAATACTTCATATAACTCCTTAAAAAACTCAATAGATATCCCTTTATTAAAACTTAACGCAAGTAAAATTATCCAATACGTTAATCCAAGCTATGGGGCTAAAACTTTTTTAGAGGCGCTTACAACTTCTAAAGCTGACTTCATCGATTTTGAAAGATTATTATGCGTGTCGGAATATTAGGCAGAACTGGGACTCTCCTGGAAAGTGCCAAGACAATAGTTGCAAGCGGACATCAGATAGTCTTTATAGTAACTTGTAAGGCGGAACCCTTCTACGAAAAAAAAGAGGTTGACTTCAAATCATATGCTGAAGAATTGCAAGTTCCCTTCTTTAATACACTTGATTTAATTTCTCATGCCGACATAATCAAAAAATTAAAAGCAGATATCTGTATTTCCATCAATTGGCTTACGATTATCGAGAACTCTTTCTTGTCGATTTTCCCATATGGTGTTATCAACGCACATGCTGGTGATTTACCGCGATACAAAGGAAATGCTTGCCCCAATTGGGCAATACTTAATTTTGAAAATAAAATTGGTCTTTCTATACATAAGATGATCGAGGAGCTTGATTCTGGACCATACGTATTAAAGCGTTTTTTTGAAATTAACGAAACAACATACATAACCGATGTCTACAAGTGGATTGAATCTTCAATTCCAACTATGTTTGCCGAGGCGCTCGATCTAATACCTTTGCAAGGCTTTTTCGAACAAGATACATTCGTTAAAACTCTCAGAACCTACCCAAGAAAGCCACTAGACTCTCGAATTATCTGGGCGGAAAGTAATAGGGTAGTACTTGCGAATATAAGGGCAAGTTCGCATCCATTTGATGGTGCTTTCTGTTTTTTAAATGACGTGAAGACCCGTGTAGTTATTTATAGGGCAACTCAATATGAAGTTGATTTTGACTACCTCGCAATCCCTGGGCAAGTATGTTTTTCTGCAAGTGGATATCCAATAATTGCTACTGGTGATGGATTAATCGCTATTGAGGAATGCCTCATTGAAGGCTATGATCCGCCGGAAAGCTTGTTGTTAATAACTAAATCGATGAGAAATAGACTAATTTGAGCTATATTCATTACTAAACATAATCTAAATTAACTACCTACCCTCCAGGGCTGTAATAGCAGTTTTTTTTATCCTCTATGCCCAAGCCCCTATTTGCTTTATTAGACTGAAGTGGCGTCTGATATCTTCGGCAATCCATTTAATTTGCAGTATGATGATTTATGCGTATGGCTTGACATATTTTATAATTGTTAGTTGATTCTTGCGGCCCCCTAATAATGATCCATTTTGTGACTGATTTTATTCGTGTGATTCGCCTCAACCGTGAGCTTATCTATGAACTGACTCTGCGAGACATCAAGGGCGGCACTGTAGGCCATGGCCTTGGTCCGCTGTGGATATTTCTTCAGCCAATTGTTATTGTTTTGACCTTCATGCTGATCTTTGGTGTGGTAATTGGCTCCAAGCTAGCTATAACTACTACATTTCCTGGTGATTACACTAGCTACATTCTGGCTGGACTCACTCCCTGGCTTTTGATGTCTAACGCATTAGGGCGTGCGCCTGCCGCATTTTCTGGAAATACCAGCCTTGTTAAACAAGTCGTATTTCCCATCGAAACCTTGCCGGTGGCCACCGTCCTCGCCTGTTTCGTCATTTATATGCCAGCATTCTTGCTCTTGTTGTTCTATAAGCTCTTTTTTGGTGGTGGCTTTTCATGGTTGGTATTGGCTCTCCCGATTGTAATTACGATACATGCCATACTCTGTATTGGACTAACTCTTCTGCTATCTGTGACCACGCCTTTCTTACGCGATATCCGCGAATTCGTGACCTTGTACATAGCCGTGTCGATGTATTTCACCCCAGCGGTATATCTTCCAGACTGGGTGCCAGCGCTGGTGCGCCCAGTACTGTATCTTAATCCGTTCAGTTATGTTGTCTGGGTCTATCAGGATATATTGTTCTTCGGGGTGGTGCAACATCCCTTCGCCTGGGTAGTGTTCATGGTGATGGCTATTGGCTTTTTTATTGCCGGGCTAGCAGTTTTTCGCCGGGTAAAACCTGTGCTAGGGAATGTTCTTTAATATGTTTCCCAACGATGTCAAAAACGTTTGCATTACAGATCCCATCGCGATCCGCGTTAATCATCTAAGCAAGGCGTATAAGGTCTATGGGAATAATAGAGACCTGCTGCGAGAGCTCTTGACCGGAAAGGATTATCACCGAAACCATTGGGCGCTTAAGGATATATCCTTCGAGATTCCGCGAGGACAGGTAGTCGGTATTATCGGCCCCAACGGTTCGGGCAAAAGTACTCTGCTAAAAATCATAACCGGTGTACTGGATAGTACATCCGGCAAGGTAGAGGTCAACGGCCGCATATCTGCCATTCTCGAGCTTGGCACTGGATTCCATCCGGATTTCACCGGTCGCGAAAACATCATCACTGGTGGCATGTGTATCGGAATGAGTCGCGCCGAGATTGAATCGAAGTTGCCATGGATCGTCGCATTCTCCGAACTGGAAAGTGTGATCGATCAGCCTTTTCGCACCTATTCTAGTGGTATGCAAGCAAGACTAACCTTCTCAACCGCAATCGCTGTTGACCCTGACATCTTCATCGTCGATGAAGCACTAGCGGCAGGAGACTCCTACTTCGTCTCAAAATGCATGAAACGTATCCGCGAAATCTGTGATTCAGGCGCGACTGTTCTGTTTGTAAGTCATTCGAATTATTTAATAACCGAGTTGTGCAATTTTGCTGTCTGGATACAAAATGGAGAGTTGGCTCTGATAGGTGATTCTTATGAAGTAGCAAAGGCGTATGAATTCTCACAGATGGAGCGCTCTGGAGTTCAAGAATCAAAGGGGCTTACCCAACTGGCTTTGCCAGTCCTTCATTCAGAGTTATCAGGAAATGAAGATGAGAAAAAGACAAAAATCTTCTCTGCAAGTCGCATTAAGCTGACCGAGGTCCTGCTATGTGATGTCAATCTTAATCCGAAGAACTTGTTTGAAACCGGCGAAGACATCATAGTTTCTGCACGATGGGTTGGCCAAACACTGAGCAATAAAGTGTGCGTGGGGCTACGCATCGACAGCACGCGCATACAGTGTGTTTCGAGCTACTCAAGCGGCGACTTTGACCAATATCTTGATCAAGGCAAACAACTTGATGGTGAAGGCACTTTCAATTTGTTGTTAAAAAAGCCGCAGCTTGGAAAAGGTGATTACTACATTACTATTTCATTAAAGTACTTTGACTATACGGGTGGTGATGGAACGGTATTGTTCTTGGCTGACCGAGTGGCATCATTTAAAGTCATCAATAATTTACGTTCACCTCATCACCACGCCTGTGAAATAGACTTCATCTTTTCAGAGTAATTTCAACGAAGGGGCACCATGAAGAGATTTCAAGATTACAAGGTTAAAAGTTCGAATTTGGCCGTTAAGAAAGTGATATACGCGCAAAACTATAATAATTTTACGCAAGCGATAACCGCGTTGATTGGGGCAAAAGAAGGAATCAGATGTGGCGCAAACTCAAAGGATTTGTACCGCGATTTTATTACAAGCTTATTACGACTTGGGTATCACTTTGATACCGTTGGGCATTCGATTATTGCAAGTCGAAAGAAGCTTATAAATAATGGTCATCAGATTAAGCAGGCTACTATTCGTCATGATGTCGATGGCGATCTTCCTGCGGCGCTTTCATGCGCTGAGATTGAAATGCGACTTGGAGTCCGTTCTACATATTATCTATTGCACACAGGGCCATACTATGGAACATTTAAAAATGGAATTTTCTACAGGAACGAGGCCTGCGGTGAAGCCTATATTGCTCTTCAGGACATGGGACATGAGGTTGGATTACATACTGACGCGCTCTGGGTTTACCAGCAGTGGGGGGTTGATGGTGTCCAGTGCCTTTTGCAAGAGCTGGAGTGGCTGCGGTCGCTTGGATTAAATATTTCTGGCACGGCCCCACACAATAGCCCATCGGTATATGGCGGCTTAAGTAATAACGAAATTTTTAAGGGATACGACTACTATGAGTGGCATGTATTTCGTGATCGAGTTCGGTCACAACTGGATGCAGATGTACTAGCAGGTATACCTGTAGGATCTATTGATCCGGAGGCTCTCAAATTGGATTATGAGGCAGATGAAATTTGGCGACTGCAAATCCCGGTTGACTGGATGTCAGTTATGTCGTCTGATACTATCCAGCGCTATATTTGGGATGATAAGTCTATCCCAGCCTTGTCAGGCTCTGCTGACGCCCTTTATGCGCAAGTACATTCAAGAGCAGACTTTAAGGTGTTAAATTATCGCTCGCACGCTGAATGTCTCGATAGTCTAATTGTCGACGAGGCTCATATTCTTTATCTTAGCGTTCATCCTGAGTATTATGGCTATCGTGATGCCGCAGTTATGTGGCCTTGAATGTTTCTTTGGAGATAGGAATTGGTTAAATATGTACAGAAATGCTCAATAGTAATTAAGGCAGCCATGAATTGGCTGCGGCGTAGATTAACCTTAACAAAACGTTTCTCCTATTTCTGTTTCTGGGCCACTCCATGCGAGGGCAATTCTTCTGGGGACAGCAAATGTAATCTAGATTCTATTGACTCATCTGCCGATAATCTTTCAGTGCGAGGTGCTCACTTTTCGACCACTATTAATGCCATCGATGGGCAAATACCTAACAGCGAACGAGTAAGATTTAGTAATGAGATATTACATTTGAAACAATTGTCCGAGCCGGGCTACCGCCTGTCGTACAACATATCTGTTGTACGTATCGTTGAGGCCATGATGCGCGAAGTGAAGACTTTTTCTCGGATTGCGCCGGTTATTCTCGATTTTGGTTGCTGGTCTGGCACCACTACTCGCTATATTAATGAGGTTCTTGATGTTGGTTGCGTGGGTGCCGAGATAGATCCGTCGTGTTTAGAATTTGCTCGTAGGTTTGTTGCAACTCCAGAAGTCTCGTTTATCGAGGTTGATTTGAATCGTATTGTCTGTGCGAACGAGTGCTTTGATATCGTCCTTGCAAATGCTGTGTTCGCAAACATGCATCCTACAAATCATCTTAAGATGGTTTCGGAGTTAGGTCGAGTAACCAAGCCTGGAGGCGCAGTAATTATTATTGACTCTAATAATCCAGATAGTCACGAAGTTCAAGACCGACTTCGTACTTTATATCTCCAGCTGGAATCTCCTGGCGGGGCACTTCTGGAGAATCGGGCAAAATATATTGATACTTTAAGGCCTCAAAGTGCACCGAACTTGGATGCAGCTAAAGCGACTTGCTATGCAACGAAAGATGAAATTGACTCTTATATAGCTGGAACCCGGCCGGCAATGTATTTTGATCCTCTGTCGCTAGTTCCGCCAAATGCGCTAAATGCGCCAAGTTGGGCGCCAAGTAATTTAACTGACCATAAAGAGTTTTGTCGCGTATTGCAAGGGCTTGGTTTTTCTGTCACGGTTGGCCCTGGGTGGCCCGCAGCGGCACCTGTTGGAAATGCAGCCTGCTTCGTGCTGGTTGCTATCAAGGATCACGCTCATGCCAATCCACTGGGCTAACATCACAAAAAGGCCACTAGCCACCATTAGGGATTTCCTGCGCCCCTACGATGTAGATGTATGCGTGGTTGGCAGTGGGCCATTTAATCTCGTACGTGCAATACAAGAACTTAAGACAGGTCAAAGCGTCCTTATACTTGAGCGCCAAGCTTTTCTTGGTGGCGCATGGGCAGCACAACCTTGCTTTGGTGACGGGACACTTCACGACGTAGTTGCTCATCTCATGGCACCATTCCCGGAGGCTTATGAGCTTCTTTTACGCGCCGGTTTTGTAATGCGGTCTAGGCCAGTTTTCTTTTGGGATGCTAGTTTTACCGATGAAAAAAGAGCCGCGCTTAGGCGCCTCGCTGATTCAGACTTCCATTCAATTTCATCTCCAAAGGGCCATATAATGGCATGGCATCAATATTATGCTCTTGAGAAAGCAACAATTAGCCTCGAGGAAGCCAGAAGAGAGGCAAATATGCAGCGCCAATATTTCCACCAGTTTAAGTATTTAGATAAAAGTTTTCAGCCTATCATCGATAGACTAGTTAGCGAATATCTGAGGCTTGGCGGCAAGTTTCATTTAAATTATGATGTTGATATGATACATATCGATGAAAAGAGAGTTAAATTAAGATCTCCCTGTCGCAAGGTTATTGCAAAGAAGTTAATTAGTGGCCGCCATCTTGATTGCGATTTTTGCATCGAAAATGTCAAGTTTTTTGAGAAGCCATTAACCAATGACTATAATTCTTTAATGATTCATGTAGATTGTTCGAGCCGCCCTGAAATGATGTACGTGAACGTTGTCAATCATTGTAAGGTTGGCGCTTTTCAAGTGGCCCCCTATGGTTGTGGACGGGAACTTGAATTCGTTTATTGTGTTATCGGTTCGTTTGATTTTGCGGTGCTACCGAGAGTTGCTGCTCAAGAAATAATACAAGAGCTAAATGAAGCGGGCCTTGCAAAAGAAGTGGTTGAGATTCGAAGTGCTGTATATCACCGCTATAGGTCACAATCTCATTCTTCTGATTATCTAAGTAAAATTCAGGGTGCCAGCACTTTAGTGGAAATAAATATAGTGAATTCAATTTCTCAGAGCATCGCAGAGCGCTCACATGATTGGGCAGACGCTTTAGGATCCGATGTATATGCGTAACATAGCTGTACCTGTTTTAATTATTAGAAATCTTTTTGTTCATAATTGTCTGCAATGGTCATGACAGATACTAGACCGATCATTGAGAAGTACCTTGCCGCCTACCGTGAACATGGCCGCTCGCCCGCTTCCGTCCTCTACCCCAAAGGGCGGCAAGTGATTCGTTTCGGTGCGCTACTCTCTAGGCTTAACGTCACTAGTAAGAGCCTTCTCGATTTCGGTTGTGGCCTTGGCTTTTTATGCGATTACCTTGCGGAGAAAGACATTGCTTGCCAATATCTCGGGGTTGATATCGTTGCAGATTTTATCAAGAGTGGGCAGGCGGCTTATCCGGATCGGGAGTTTCAGCAAATTACACATATAGACAATATTGCACGCCGTTTCGACATCGTTCTGGCTAGCGGGGTTTTTAATATTCGCTATCTAGAAGACGAAGAACAGAACCTCAATTATGTACAGCAGTGCATCATAGAGTTATTTTCCCTTTGTGATGAGGCGCTAACCATCGATTTTATGACTAGCCATGTCGACTTTCGTCAGCCTGAAGCCTTTCACGCCGATCCTTCTGCTATGTTAGAGTTTGCGCTTAATAATTTGAGCCGCCGCGTTATAATCGATCATAGTTATATGCCCTATGAATTCTGCATGACGGTATTTAAGCGGGATGGCATCGACAAAATTGCCTCGATCTTTGCCTGAGGTCAGCATGCAGATTTCCATACATGATCACAGCTTTATGGAGCGATATCAAAGTCTTTGGCAGGCCCATGACGCCAACTCGTTTTTCCGCTCCCCTTCGCATCTGCGGATGATTGCAGAACTGACACACTCCGAACTTTTTTTTGTGGTTGCTAGCCAGGCTGGTAAACCCACTGCGGCTTTACCAGCAGCAATATTAGCAGGAGCATACGGGCCTGTAATCAACAGCCTGCCATATTATGGCACCTACTCTGCTCTTGTGGGGTCTGATGACACTGACCTTGCCAAGATGTTGCAGACCGGCCTCCTGGCCCATGCGCGTTCCATTTGTGCATCTGCTGTCACCGTTGTCGATGATTGGCGCAAGAAGAGCTTGCAGCGCCTCTCAAATTTTGATTTTGTCACAGAGCGTACAAACCAATTCATTGATCTCTCCCTTCTGCGCGGGCGTGACCCGATCGACGCCTATCATCAAAAGACCCGCAATCTTGTGCGCAAAGCTTTAAAACTTAATATGACAGTCAATCGTACTGATAATGCCATGGCAATCAGTGCTCTCGCAGCAGCCCACCGCGAGAATATGGTGAGCGTTAACGGCATTGCCAAACCGCAGAAATTCTTTGATATATTGTCTTCATCCTCTGAATTACCTGGCGACTATCGCCTCTATGTAGCCTCAATAAATGGTCGCAACTGCGGATGGCTACTAAATTTTTATTGCGGCGATACTGTAGAGTATTATATGCCTGCTGTGCATTTTGATGACAGGACATTGCAACCGCTTAGTCTGTTGATTCATCATGCGATCACCGACGCCGTGGCTGATGGCTTCGCCTTCTGGAATTTTGGCGGCACTTGGTTGGCACAAAACAGCCTCCGGCATTTTAAGATTCGCTGGGCCGCTACGGAGACTACCTACTGTTATTACACCTGGATCCTTAATCGTGATATTTTAAAACGCACGGCTAAAGATGTACTAGCTTCATATCCTTACTTTTTTGTAGCGCCGTTCGAACTATTTGCAGCAGCTGAAGATATTAAGAAAGCGTGATGCTGGGACATACTATTGTTGTGATCGGCGGCGGAATTGTCGGGGTGTTTGCGGCACTCCGAGCACGTAAGCTGAAACCGACCTCACGTATCGTACTAGTTGAGCAGGATAATGAATTAGGAGGATTATTGCGCAGCGACATGCACCCTAACGGCCTAAACTTTGATCGTGGTGCGCACACCCTTTCGCAAACCGGAATTAGCACCATCGATAATTTGTTGTTTAATGACCTGTGTGAAATTGACTGGAGGCGTTTTGGTGGTACGGATCGCGACTTGGCAGGAATAATTAACAATAATATCCTCCAAGACAATAGCCCTTATTTACACGCATCAAAAAGTTTGATAGATCAGGTGCTAATTGATCGGCGTGTAAAAAATAACATCCCTTCGGTATCGCCTGAAAATCTCTATATGAGGCTTGTGGACTTATACGGTCATGAAGTGACAAATTCAGTATTTCGCACTCCAATCAAGAATCTCTTCCGCGCAGAACTCGAGGAGCTAAATGCCTTCGTAGCAAAGCAGCTACCACTTTCGCGAATCATCACAGATAACATGGAGACTTGGCTTTCTCGTCAGGGGGATGTGACCTATCGTAGCATTGTTGCATGTCCTGAACAAAGATATCTTCCAAGCGCGTACACAAGCCCGCTACTAACACTCTATCCACGACGTATGGGCATTGGAAAACTTTTTACCCATCTGGCAGTAAAGCTCGCCACAGCAGATATTGAGCTTTGGCTCTCTGCACAGATCTCGGACTGTCGTCACTCTCCGGACAAAATCGAGGCCATCCAAATTACTTCGGCAGAGCGCCAAGAAACCATTGACGGTAGTCTTAATTTAGTCTGGGCCGCGTCACCATTCCAATTACTTAAATTGCTTGACCTGCCACAACCTAAATCCATGCTTAAACCTAGCTGGAACAATATTATGATTGATTTTTGTGCAAGACTAACGCGGCCGATGAATTGCTACTATTATGTAGATTATGATCACAATGACAGTTTTCGCCTGACAAACTATTCAGCTCTATGCGAGGAAGCTGCTGAGCGTCATTTCTCTCCTTTTACCTATGAATTTTGGTGTCGTGGCGGCGAGATCTCCGAAACTGAAGCAAGACAATTTATTGTAGATCGCTTTACTATACTTGGCCTTATAGAAAGTGAGAGCGCAGTAAAGGATGTACGACTGCGTTATTTGGCTCAAGGAGCTCAGCTTCCATCCATTACTAACATGCGCGCGCTTGATGATGTGGCTGCTAGGGTGGCTTCAAGTGCACCATCTAATGTTCTCAATATCGGGCTGCTAAGCAGGTCGGACTTGTTATTTACCAGCGATCTACTGCGTAACACAGAGAATCGCCTCACAGAGTTGTGGGGATAAGTATGCGACAAGATCATTTCAAAGTTGCTTTTTTTGGTAGCATGGCGAATAACTGCTATCTTGCAGCATCACAGATGCATGCACTCAATATGGAAGTTGTTTATATCCGAGATCATGTTGACAAATTTGCCATTAGCCAGCCGATTTGGGAAGACCATCCGATGACTCTATCATATGATGATCTGAACGAATCAAGCCAGTGGTCATCAGAGCGTTGGGATCAAATAGCACAAGAAACAGGATGGAAAGCGCCGAATTGGCTTTTAGATCCCCTTCAATGTGAGAATGAATCCGAACCTGATTTTCGACTGTTTGGAAATGATTCTGCTCGTTTTAACTATACCCCTGCTCCTGCCGACCACTTCCGTAAGATTCTATCGATCATGCAAAGTTGTGATCTTGTTTTTGTATCAAATGTTTACGCAATAATCCTTGCAATGATGTCAAATAGACCTTACATAATTTGTCCAGCCGGTGGAGAATTGATGGTGGGCTCAGGCTTAATCACGGGCAAGGGGGCCGTCGGAGCAGTATTAAAGCAGCAGCGTCGACTAATGATCAAAGGGTTTGCAGCATCAAAGGCGGTTCTAACAAACACATCATTTATTCAGCATCGCTCTTTGACGGGTGGCTGGTGGAATCTTATCAAAAACTTTGGTGGGTGCAGGTTTAAGCGGGTTTCGCTGCCTTTTTCAATAACACCTCAGCTTGCGACCAGCCAAAAAAAATCTCTTTTACGAGAGATGACTAATCAGCTTGAACTAAAACCAATCACCACTGAATTCTGTCTATTTGTGCCATCACGTATTGACTACAGATGGAAGGGGCAAAATATTATCGCCGACGCACTTTTTCACCACCCACAACGCGACCGCTTCACACTAATTGTAAGCGGGTGGGGAGCGGATTATTTGCATTTTTGTGAAGAATATAAGGCATCGATGCATAATATTCGCGTGATGAACTGCGTAATTTCAAAGCCCTTGCTGAGGAATATGTATCGCGCCACTGACTTGACCATTGATCAAATTATGCTAGGGCATATCGGAACTGCTGCACGTGAAGCTGCTGCAGTCGGTGCGCCGGTTTTGGCTTGGATCAATGAAAACTCTCTGCTACCTAGTGTGAGGCCTGAAATGCCCGTACTAAATGCGCACTCAAAAGCTGAAGTAGAATGCTGGCTTACAGATATTGCCGAAAAAAAGATCGATCTTTTACAAGAAGGCAAGCGAGCACAGGATTGGATTAAAAAATATGCATCACCTGAAACTATGGCGCAAGAACTAATTAAAGTAATTGAGGATTCAACGTAAAAAAATTTATAAACGTAAACAAAAAAAATTATGCGGTGCTTAAGTCATCTTGTAATACGCTATTTAATTTAAATTTTTTAGGGTTTGACTAAAAAATTTGTGTTTTATAGTAAAAATTTTTCACACCAATTTTCCAAGCTTAGTAGAGACCATATAAGTAGCCGTCGATTTTCCTTGCCTTCTAAATGTTTATCCACCATATTTTGTACCAATGCTGGATTTAAATATTGGTTAATTTTGGCATTAGGGTTGTATAGCGTACGTTTAACATAATCAATACTTTCACCCTTAAACCAAGAACCATCAGGCCCTGTAAATCCCTTCTTTTCTCCATTTGTAATATTTGATGGTATGTGTCGCTCCATCATCTTACGAAGAAGCAATTTTCCGTCTTTCGTTTTTTCAAAATACTTAGCAACTTTGGAGCCAGTTTCATTTTCATTCAAACGTATAACTTCACTTAAATTTCCAAGCTTCAATCTAGCTGGCAGTTTCATAGCAAAACTTACTAAATCATTGTCTAAAAAAGGGACGCGCGCCTCTAGAGAGTAGGCATACTCAATTTGTCCTCGACTACTAATAGGCCATGCAAAAAGGTCTTCGCTTCAAAGTACAAAGAATGATTAATATAATCCTCAGGTCTAGTTAAATTATATTGATGCTCCGAAAACACATTCTTAAAAATATCTCTAGTATTGATATGCGCAACATCGCCCCATATGGGAGATAGCAGTTTTTGTATTTCCCCATCTGGAATTAGGCGCTGCCAAAAACTATAATATTTATCGATATAGTGCTCAAAGTCATCATTTACTACTGCGCGGTAGTAACGCCATGGATAACCCCCAAACAATTCATCGCCACCAGCTCCAGACAAAACAACCTTGACAAACTTGCTGGCAAGTTGCGCCGCATAAAAATTAGGATAACTTTGCCCGACCCGAGGCTCCTCTAAATGCCAAGTCAACCTGGGCATTACTCGCTCCATGTCGCCAGCCTTCAAAATCATTTCATAATGCTCAGTCTTAAATAAATAAGACATGTACTCTGCCGTTGAGCGTTCGTCATACCCAAGCTCTACTCCGGATGCAGAATTTAGATCAAATCCGCATGTGAATGTTTTTATATAGGGTAGTTGTTTTGCGGATATTGCTGTAATCGAACCGCTGTCCATGCCTCCACTGAGATAAGATCCGATGTCTACATCGCTTACAAGTTGACGAGAAACTGCCTGAACAAAAAGGCGGTCTAACTCCTCTAGAAGTTCGCCTTCATCGACCTTTCCCTCTGGCTCTTGAAATAAATAATCCCAATATTTCTCAAAAACCATGCTTAAACGGCCATCCCTAGATTGAATGCGTGCAAATGTAGCTGCGGGCAACATTTTTACACCACTAAACAGAGTTTGATCGCTAAAAAAGTTCTGGAAAGTTAAATACTCAAGAAGTCCTTCGGGATTCATGCTGGCTTTGACATAACCGCTGGCTAGCAAAGCCTTAACCTCAGACCCAAAAGTTAAAACATTATTTTCTGATGAATAGTAGAGGGGCTTTATTCCATAGCGGTCTCTGGCCAACAGTAAAGATTTTTCTTTTTTATCCCAGATCGCAAGAGCAAACATTCCATTAAACTTATTAAAGCACTTTGTGCCCCATTCACAGAATGCGTTTAATACAACCTCAGTATCGGTACGAGAGTTGAATTGATAGCCTTTAGCCTCCAACTCCAAACGAAGTTCATTAAAGTTGTAGACTTCGCCATTGTAAGAAATTACATAACGGCCGTTACTTGATTCTCTAGGTTGGTGACCGGCGGCCGACAGATCAATAATAGCTAGTCGCCGATGTCCAACTGCGTAAGAACCGTCAGTGAAGCTACCCTCGCCATCGGGGCCGCGATGAACAATCGCATCCAACATTCGCTTAAGTAATATGGGCGAAGCTGGCCTGTCATCATAATGAAAAATTCCGGCAATACCACACATATTAGGTCTACTTAAAGGCCTACAGAATGTCGTCGTGCAGCTACTTCTGCAATGTGAGTTGCTCTCCAGTCAATTAACCTTTGCAGTCCATCATCGAGATCAATTTTGGCATTAAACTTTATTTCCTCAGAGGCGCGCTTTGCGCTTCCAATTCTATTTCGTACCAATGTGGCCTGACTTCTTGGGGCAAATTGAATTGGTTTAGAGCAACCAGTTAATTTAATTAACTTCTCAGCAACCTCTTTTAATGAAGTTCGTTTACCAGTTCCTACATTATAGAAACGGTCATTGGTATCGGCCTTCATAGCGCATACATTAGCTGCGCCACAATCCTCAACTGCAACGAAATCAAATGCTTCGCTGCCATCGCCGTAAATCGTCGGAGCTTCACCTCGGTCTATGGCATCTAACATTTTCATAATGACCGCAATATAAGCCCCATGGTAATCCTGACGTGGTCCATAAACATTCATATAGCGAAGACCTACATAATTCAAACCGTACCTAAAATGAAGGGCTCTAGCCATAGCTTCGCCACAGATCTTAGTAGCACCATAAAAATTTTGATTATTAAAGGGATGGTCTTCGGTCATTGGCTCCTCAACTGCATCGCCATAAACGGACGCTGAAGAAGAGTAAACTAAACGTTGAACCTTCTTTTTAATGCAAGCTTCAAGCACATTAAAAGTACCGCGGACATTGACATCAAATGCTGTTCTTGGGTATTCATGGCATTGCAAAAGCCATAAAGCGGCTAAGTGGAAAACTCCATCAGCACCCTCAAGGGCCGACTCCAAGACATCGGTCTGCATTACATCACCCCCGACATCATAAATTTTTACTCTAGGATCTTTGAGGGCGTCTGTTAAATTTTCAGCCCGGCCACGTACAAAGTTGTCATAAATTAATATCTCTTTGACATCTTCTTTTATTAACTTGTCCACAGTATGCGAGCCAATTAAGCCTGCGCCGCCAATTACTACTAACTTTTTCCCAACAATATCCACAATAATCTCCTATTTTTTAATAACTATTTCTATTTTTTTTGATAATACTATAGTCCGGCAAAGCTCTATTGAAGCTTCCCCGTATCCGTATGGACTAGATTGAATTTGATCTAATGATATATTGCTCATGTCTTTAAATGCTTTTAGTATCTTGTGACTTGAGGCTCCAGCTAAGGAATTACACCCGTGACTAATAGTTTCTACCCATTCAGTTTCTTCGCGCAGGGTAATGCAAGGAACTCGATAAAAGAAAGCCTCCTTTTGAACGCCGCCAGAGTCAGTTAGGATAATCTTGGCGTATTGCTCAAGAGCTATCATATCCAAAAAGGGTAAGGGATCAATCACGATCAATGAGCGAAGGTAATCACCATAGCCGAAGCTCTCAATCATCTTTCTTGTTCGAGGATGCACCGGAAAAATAACTTTACAGTGAGCAGAAATTTCAGACAAAGCAGTCAAGATTTCTCTTAGCCTTGATGGATCATCGGTATTTTCAGCACGATGGCATGTAACTAAAGCAAAATTTTTGGGCGTTAATTGAAGCCTTTCCAAAATTTTACTTTGCTCACGTGACTTTGCCTGATAATAAAGCGCGACATCGTACATTACATCGCCTACGTTATGAACCCCTTGGCTGATACCCTCCGTTTTCAAATTTTGAACAGCAGCTTCGGTGGGACAAAACAGTAGTGTTGAAATGCGATCAGAAACAATTCGATTAATTTCTTCCGGCATGCGCATATTAAATGAACGAAGTCCAGCTTCCACGTGCGCAATCGGAATGTGTAGTTTAGATGCGGCCAATGCTCCAGCGAGAGTAGAGTTGGTATCGCCGTATATTAATAACCAGTCAGGCCGCTCTTTGAGTAGCACTTGTTCAATTCCGTCAAGCATCTTGGCCGTCATTGCACCATGACTGCCGCCTGAAACTGCGAGGTTGTAGTGCGGCCTGGGAATACCTAATTCATCAAAAAATACTTGGGACATATTTTCATCAAAATGCTGCCCCGTATGAATAATCTTCTCGTCAATCTGATCAGAAAACTGGGAAGCTATTGCACGCGATACTGCGGCTGCCTTAATAAATTGAGGTCTCGCGCCAACAACGGTAGTAATTTTTAGCCTGGCGCTCACTTGAGCGCAGCTTTTAAGGCTGAAATTATTGCATCCTGATCAGATGTAGTTAAATAAGGCCCCATTGGTAAACTCATTACTTCTTGCGCAACACGATCACCATTTGGAAGTATCGCTGTTGCATCTGCCACAGCAGGCTGATGATTTAAAGGCATCGGGTAATACACTACTGCAGGCACTCCATCCCTCTTGAGAGAAGATAATACATGCTCACGATTTTTCACCTGAATGGTGTACTGAGCCCAAATACTCTCATTTCCAGCACAAATAAATGGCGTGATTTCAACTCCAATTCCATTCAATGATTTAGTATACCTATCCGCAACACGCTGGCGAAGAACTCTCTCATTATCCAAAATCGCTAATTTTGGCAAAAGAATTGCTGCTTGTATGGTATCAAGTCGACTATTTACGCCAACTCGAATGTGGTGATATTTGCGATCTTGACCATGCCTGGAAATTTGTCGCATTACTTTTGCGAGCTCGGCGTCATTTGTAAAAATTGCGCCGCCATCGCCATAACAACCCAAAGGTTTGCTAGGAAAGAAGCTTGTGCAGGAAATTGTGCTGAGATTACAACTCTTTCGACCCTTATACAGACCGCCAAAACTTTGGGCGGCATCCTCAATGACGGGTATGTTGTGTCGAGCAGCGATTTCATTAATGGCATCAAAATCGGCACATTGGCCATAAAGGCTAACTGGAATAATGGCTTTTGTTTGAGGGGTAATCGCCGCCTCAATTAATGTCGGATCGATGTTGTATGTCTTAGGATCAATGTCAACATAGATTGGTTTTGCGCCTAATAACGCGACTGTTTCAGCGGTAGCAATATAAGTGAATCCTGGAGTAATGACCTCATCCCCAGGCCCAATTCCAAATGCCATCTGGGCGATTTGCAAAGCATCAGTGCCGTTGGCCACAGTGATGCAGTACTTGGCTCCAGTGTAAGCAGCTAATTTTTCCTCTAGCTCCTCAACCTCCGGGCCCAAAATAAATTGGCCATGATCTAGTACGCGAGTAATTCCAGCGTTTATTTCACTCTTTAAGTTGAGGTACTGCGTTTTGAGGTCGATAAATTCCATACTCTGGGTCCCAGTTATTCCATCATCGCCAAACATTGACCGTCAAATAATTGATACTTTTCACCTGTGTTAGCGCAGACAGCTAGGCCGTCACCAACCAAGGGCAGATTTAACTTCTCTCCAAACTTACTCATCCAGCCAATTTGCCTAGCAGGCACTCCCGCCATTAAGGCAAACGATTTCACATCTTTGTTAACTAATGCACCTGCAGCAATGAAGGAGTACTCACCCAAAATCACCCCACAAACAATTGTGGCATTGGCGCCAATAGAACTGCCTCGCTTAACTAATGTCCGGCGATATTCATCCTTGCGAGTCACTCCCGACCTTGGATTAAAGACGTTTGTAAATACCATACTAGGGCCACAAAAAACATCGTCCTCGAGGGTCACAGCATCATAAATACTGACGTTGTTTTGGACTTTGACATTATTGCCAATCAAAACGTCATTGCCTACAAATACATTTTGCCCAAAAGAACAATCCGTGCCAATTTTTGCGCCAGAGCAAATATGCACCCAATGCCAAACTCGGCTACCAGCACCTAACTGAGCACCATCGTCAACAATCGCACTCGGATGAATAATTACTGTCTGATTGACACTCAATTGGTGAGGTCTCGCACAAAAGGATGGGCGTCGCTATTGGACGAAATAGTCGATGAAGATCTTATAACATCAACAGTCTCAATACAGTGTCTAGCATCACTTAAACCATAACCACGACCCTGCAATATCTCCTGATAGCTAATTGTATGTAAATCGGTAAAGCCCTCTGAAAACTCTAATTGCTCGCCGTTAATATCAATGCTTCTAAATGTTGTTTTTTTACCCTTAACATCTTGCGGTAAATCGTTTTCATCTATTGACAAAAACCACCGCACCCTTGCGCGCTCATACTCTAAAAAACCGGCGGCCTTTGCTTCGCCACTGTAATGAAGAATATTCTTTTGTAGTTTTCCAAATACAAAATGCAACATATCGTAAAAATGCACACCAATATTAGTTGCTACACCAAAAGATTTGCGTTGATCGCCCTTCCAACTCTCAAAATACCATTTGCCCCTTGATGTGATGTAGGTCAACTCAACATCGAATTTTTTATCGAGAGGTGCCTTGGCAACCTTATCTCGCAATCGTAAGATAGCATCATGATGACGTAACTGTAAAATATTAAATACCCGCTTACCCGTTTCCTTTTCCACTAATTCCAAATCATCTAATAGTGCTGAGGTAGGAACCAAAGGCTTCTCACAAATTACGTCTGCGCCAAGTCGCAAACCTGCCGCAATATGGGAGTGATGCAGATAATTTGGCGAACAAATCGACACATAATCTAATGCAGCACGAGGATTACGCTTTAACTGAAAAGCCCTATTGTAGAAACGCTCAAACTCTGTAAAAAACTCGCTTTGCGGTGAAATACTATCAATAATACCTACTGAATCATTGATATCATAGGCAATACTGAGTTGGTGACCAAGGTCTTTTATGGCCTTCATATGTCGTGGAGCTATGTAACCAGCGGCTCCAATTAATCCAAAATTTTTCATGTCCACCTAAATTAGTATTTATAGTCTAAAAATGGTAAAGCCCATTTCTTTTGCTAATTTACGATCATATAAAGCCTTCACATCAACTAAAAGAGGCTTCTCGCCCTTAATCAAGTTTTTCAACTTATCCAAGGTGATAGATCTGTATTCATTATGGCCAACTGCAACAATCAAGGCATCCACTACGCCCAATTTTTCTAAGGGAGTTAATGCTAGCCTGTACTCATGGGCAACCTCATCGGAGTCTGCATATGGATCGGCAACGATAACATTAACACCCCAAGAGCTGAGCTCAGAAACTAAATCCACCACCTTGCTGTTGCGAATATCGGGGCAATTTTCTTTAAAAGTTATTCCCAAAACCGCCACTTTGCTGTTTGCAACGTCAATGCCATTACGCAACATCAGCTTAATAGTATTGCGAGCAACATAACGGGCCATGTTGTCATTCATGCGGCGCCCGGCCAAAATAATTTGAGGGTGATAACCGACCTCTTCTGCTTTGTGCGTTAAGTAGTAAGGATCAACGCCAATACAATGTCCGCCAACCATACCAGGCCTAAATGGCAAAAAATTCCACTTACTTCCAGCAGCCTCAAGTACTTCTAGAGTGTCAATATTTAAGCGATCAAACAGAACTGATAATTCGTTAATCAATGCAATATTGAGGTCCCTTTGCGTATTTTCAATTACTTTTGCAGCCTCAGCCACCTTGATGCTAGATGCCTTGTGTGTGCCTGCAGTAATAATCGATTTGTATAAATCGTCTACAAACTCTGCAATTTCAGGAGTTGAACCACTAGTGATCTTCTTAATCTTCGTTAATGTATTGACTTTATCTCCTGGATTAATTCTCTCAGGGCTATAGCCACAATAAAAATCTTTATTAAAGGTTAATCCAGAAAATTTTTCCAGAACGGGAACGCAAGCCTCTTCAGTGCATCCAGGGTAAACGGTGGACTCATAAATCACAGTTGCGCCAGCGCGAATAACCCTACCAACAGTTTCGCTAGCTTTTATAAGCGGGGTCAAATCAGGCCGATTTGCTTTATCGATAGGTGTGGGTACCGTAACTATGAAAACATTACATTCGATCAGAGATTCGGGGTCAGCCGAAAACCTCAAATTATCAGCCAAGTCCAATTCATCTCGAGATACTTCTAAAGTCTTGTCCTCGCCATTGCTTAATTCAGAAATTCTTTTTTGATTTATATCAAACCCAATTACTTGATATCTTTTTCCAAACTCTACCGCTAAAGGTAATCCAACATAACCTAAGCCAATAATAGCAATTTTTATATTTTTAGAATTCATAATTTGGCTTTAATAATAAACTAATTAATACTATTTTAATTATCGCAACTATTATTTTCAACATAATCTTGATAAGCTTTTCTTAAGCCCTTATCCAGCGCAATACTTGGGAACCATCCTAAACTTGACAATTTAACAGAATTCATTAGTTTTCTTGGGCTTCCATCGGGTTTGCTGGTATCAAAAGAGATCTTGCCTTCATATCCAACTGCATTACTTATACATTTTGCTAAATCCGCGATCGTGACATCACTACCAAAGCCGACATTAATATGGCTTTGCATCGGCTCAGTATGTTGCTCATAGGTTGTTTTATCGAGCGCCATCACAAACAATGAAGCCGCAGCCATATCATCGACATACAAAAATTCACGTCTTGGCGTTCCCGTTCCCCAAATAACAACCTCTGGTACTTTATTTACTTTGGCCTCATGAAAACGCCTAATCAGAGCTGGAATAACATGACTATTTTCGGGATGGTAATTGTCACGAGGGCCGTAAAGGTTAGATGGCATTACAGAGCGGTAATCGACTCCATGCGACTCCCATATTGGCGGTTATAGCTCTCGCACATCTTGATGCCAGCAATTTTGGCAATCGCATATGGTTCATTAGTGGGCTCAAGTTTGCCTGACAATAATATATCTTCACTCATGGGCTGTTGAGCAAGCTTAGGGTAAATGCAACTTGATCCCAAAAATAAGAGTTTTTTTACGCCACTGACAAACGCCTGATGGATTACGTTATTTTGAATCATTAAGTTATCATAGATAAACTCAGCAGGATATGTATTGTTTGCATGAATACCGCCCACTCTTGCCGCCGCCAAATAGACTTGATCAGGCTTTTCTAGTTCAAAAAAATTGGCCACTTGCGCTTGATTGGTTAAGTCCAGCTCTGCATGTGTTCTTGTCACAATATTCGCAAAGCCGTTCGACTGGAGAATACGCAAGATCGCCGAGCCCACCATGCCGCGGTGACCTGCCACATATATTGTTTGATTTAAATCACTTGCCATGAATGTTTAAGTTGTGATCGTTCTGTATTTTTTCATTCTTACTAATTTATTTATTGTTTTCAATTCTCTTTGCCGGCTGTCACAGTAAAGCCATGCTTACTTAATAAAGCGTGCTGTTTCGCTTGATCTAAATCGTTCGCCACCATTTCGACAATCATTTGATCCAGCGTAATCTCTGGTACCCAGCCAAGTTTATCTTTTGCTTTAGTCGGGTCACCCAGCAACGTTTCGACTTCCGTTGGCCTGTAGTAACGGGGGTCAATTTGCATAATCACATCACCCACCTTCAGTGCGGGGGCTTTGTCCCCTTGAATAGCCGCTATGATGGCCTTTTCATTCTCGGCTTGTCCTTCAAACTTTAGGGTGATACCTAATTGCGTAGCGCTGCGCGTGATAAATTCGCGTACGGTGAACTGGACACCAGTGGCTATTACAAAATCTTCTGGCTTATCTTGCTGAAGCATTAGCCACTGCATACGCACATAATCTTTGGCATGACCCCAGTCGCGTAGAGCATCGATGTTGCCCATGTAGAGGCATTTATCAAGCCCTTGTGCAATATTGGCTAGGCCACGGGTGACCTTGCGTGTTACAAAGGTTTCGCCACGGCGCTTTGATTCATGATTAAAAAGAATGCCGTTACAGGCATACATGTCATATGCTTCGCGGTAGTTTACGGTAATCCAGTAAGCATAGAGCTTAGCAACCGCATAGGGGCTTCTTGGGTAAAACGGAGTAGTTTCTTTTTGGGGGATTTCTTGGACCAAGCCATATAGCTCAGAAGTAGAGGCCTGGTAAAAGCGAGTCTTTTTCTCAAGACCCAAGATGCGAATCGCTTCAAGTATGCGTAACGGACCCATCGCATCGACATCCGCCGTGTACTCTGGCGACTCAAATGAAACCGCCACATGGCTTTGCGCACCCAAGTTATAAATCTCATCGGGCTGGCACTCTTGAATAATACGCACCAAATTACTGGTGTCTGACAGATCGCCATAATGTAAAATCAAATCACGGTGATTGACATGCGGATCTTGATAGAGATGATCAATTCGATCGGTATTAAAGGAAGAAGCGCGGCGCTTAATTCCGTGGACGATATAACCCTTTTCCAGCAGAAACTCAGCTAAGTAAGAGCCATCTTGACCAGTAATACCAGTAATAAGGGCAATTTTTTGTTTAGTCATATTCACTATCTTCTATTTAATTTCTACCGTAGGTATCTTCAAAACGCACAATATCATCTTCGCCTAAATAGTTACCCGATTGCACTTCAATGATCTCCAAGGGAGTTTTACCGGGATTTGCTAAGCGATGCGTCTGTCCTTGGGGAATGTAAGTACTTTGGTTTTCGGTAAGGATGATGATCTGATCGCCATTAGTAATCTCTGCAACCCCTTTAACCACAATCCAGTGCTCTGCGCGGTGATGGTGCATTTGCAGTGACAAGCTTGCCCCAGGTTTGACCTGAATGCGTTTGACTTTAAAACGCTCACCTTCATCCACGCTGTCATACCAGCCCCATGGGCGGGCAACTTTGCGATGTAAATTCTTTTCCTCCCGATGTTGCTGCTCCAGTTGGTTGACTATACTTTTAACCTCTTGACTATTTTTTCTGTCGGCCACCAATACCGCATCGGCCGTTTCAACAATGATGAGATTTTCAACGCCAACAGCACTTACTAAACGACTGCTTGCGTGGACTAAGGAGTTCTTAGTATTAGCCAGTAGAGCATCGCCGGATGTGACGTTTCCTTGCAGATCTTGCTTGCCCGCTTGCCAGACTGCATCCCAAGCGCCGAGATCATTCCAGCCCGCATCCAGCTCAACCATCTTCACTGAAAAATTACCTGCAGTGCACTTTTCAATTACAGCATAGTCAATCGACTCACTAGGCACGGCAGTAAAAAGGCTTTTGTCGGGCCGCACAAAAGCTACTTCACCCGATTGGTCCATGGCTTTATTGTTCCAAGCGGCCTTGGTAGCTTTTGCAATGTCAGGGCGGTAATGCGCCAAAGCAGCAAGCCAGGTGCTAGCGTGCATTACAAACATCCCGCTATTCCACAAGTAATTGCCATCAGCCAAGTAGGTTTTGGCTATTTTGGCATCGGGCTTTTCCACAAACTGCGCTACTGCAAATTCATTATTTTTACCTTTAGCGCTATCACGCTGAATGTAGCCATAACCTGTTTCAGGCGTAGTTGGCGTGATACCCAAAATAGCGATCGTCTTTTTGCTTTCGTCTTCAGCAACTACTGCTACGCAATCTTGCAAAGCCTTTACAAAAGCTGCTTGATTTTGTACGGTTTGATCGGCTGGGGTGATCACGAGGATTGGGTCAAGGGCTTCTGCATTGCTTTGATTCAAAGCATGAAGTGCTGCCAAGCTGAGCGCTGGGGCTGTATTTCGGGCAACGGGCTCAAGCAACAATGTTGCCTCAACATCTTTTAATTCCCGCAATTGATCCAAAGCCAAAAAGCGATGCTCTTCATTGGTTACGATCAGGGTTTCGCCTAAGTCAATTTGCGAATTACCAATAGCATTTACACGGGCAATTGCTTGCTGAAACAAGCTCTGATTGGATACGTCACCAGAAAGCACTAGAAACTGCTTTGGAAAAGCCGAGCGCGATAAGGGCCACAAACGTGTACCAGAACCACCGCAAAGAATGACCGGTATTACAAAAGAGAATGTGCTGGTGCTCATGCGGTAGGCGATCGAAACTGATATGGTTTCTATTATGAGGGAAATCCCTTTTTATCTGAATGACCAAGGCTATTAAAGATAAAATAAGTTGTATAGAAAAAATTAAGTAACTGATTATTAAGGGTTTATGGGTAAATATCGGGGAGTACGCACGCTTTCTACCTAGGTTCTGCTGGTGTAGATTTCTTTCCAACTCCGTAAGCATCTAGATGCTTACGTATTTTTTAATGCCCATCTTTTAAGAGTGCCTCAGCAGCCTCTAACACTGCACTTGCCTGCGGAATCCACCTCAAATCCCCCAAATTGGCAATATTTTTATTCCAATAACCCTCTGTCTTCCATCTTGGGGAGTCGCAGTAAATCTCAATCGTTGGTTTACCCAATACAGCAGCCAAGTGAGTTAAGCCGGTGTCGACACCAATGGTTAGCGCAGCATGTGAAACCAGGCAATAGGCCTCCTCAATCGAAAATGGCCTGGGCACAATGGCGCCCGGAACTCTACTCGCCATGAGCGCACTGATTTTCATTTCTTCTGTAGTGCCCCACGGAAAAAGAACTTGATAGCCTTGGCTCGACAGAGCCTTGCCTAACTCAACCCAGTGTTCGCTAGGCCAGCGCTTCGCTGCCCTAGCCGTCGAATGAAAGCACACCACATAAGGCGCTGGAGCACCCATATCAGTTTTTTTTAGACCCTCAAATAGAAGTGGGGGCAGTTGCCGCACAAATTGATGGGGGTAAAACAGGGGAGACTCACCCCGCCGGTCAAGCAAAGGCCAATCTAGGGCCGAGCACATTACCCAGCGCGAGCGATCGATCGCATGGCATTTCAGTGGCACATGAACCGATTGGTTGTAAAACAATCTGGCCATCGGCTCATATCCAGAATGCTCGGTTGCGTTGCCAAGACCACTGACAATTGCATACTCTGATTTTTTTGCCAGAGCGCACACCAAAGCAGATTTCAACAGCCCCTGAGTCTCAATTACGATGTCATAACTCACTGACTGCAATAATTTGCGCATGGCAAAAAACTCGCGCCAAGTACGAAGACTAAAAAGGGTTTTGCGCCAACGCCGAAAGGCAACTGGAATAATGCGGTCAATACCTCTAAATGTTTCTGTTGTTTTGAGGGGCTCCAGTAAATGTACGTAGCCCTCCTCCACAATCCAATCGATTTGAGCTTCGGGTAAACGTTTACGCAAATCCCACACAATCGGCAGATTGTGCAGTATATCCCCAAGTGAGGTGAGTTTAACCAAGAGAATCTTAGGTGCTTGATTTGTTTCAGCCGCCATGGGCAAGCGATTTTCCTGCTGACTTGTCATTCCAGCATTATCGTATGTTTGCGCTGACTCCGATCGACTTTGACAACTAAACGGGCACCCTCTTAGAACTTCGGTGCAGCGTCCCACGCCAATCCTGCAGCATCTTTGGCATTCAGTAAAGCTTGCTTGCCCAGCGGAATAGGCCATTTGATTCCAATGATTGGATCGCACCACGATAAGGAGACTTCGCTACTGGGGTCGTAATAGTCGGTCGTTTTATAGAGAAACTCAGCCGTTTCAGATAGAACCAAGAAGCCATGGGCAAAGCCGGGTGGCACCCAGAGTTGCTTATGGTTTTCACTGCTCAGCTCTAAACCCACCCATTTACCAAAGGTGCTGGAATTTTTCCGTAAGTCGACTGCCACATCAAATACATTACCTGCAGTCACTCTGACTAACTTGCCTTGGGTATGCTTGATCTGATAATGCAAGCCCCGCAAAGTCCACTGCCGCGAGAAAGAATGGTTGTCCTGCACAAACTCCACGCGCAGTTTACTTGCCATTGCAAAATCATGGGCATTGAACGATTCAGTAAACCAGCCCCGGTTATCGCCAAATATCTTGGGCTCCACAATAAGCACATCTGGGATGGTTGTTGGAGTTACCTGTAATTTAGTGTTTTGGTTTTCAGTCATAGCCTTATCGTTTTGCGGAGAGGCTAATGGCTTGTGGGCCGCTATTGATTTCATTCACTATTTTGCTTAAATACTGGCCATAACTGTTTTTGCTCAATTGGCTTGCAACCTTCTGAACGGTTTCTGTGCTAATCCAGCCCTGACGATAAGCGATCTCTTCAGGGCAAGCCACCATCAGGCCTTGGCGTTTTTGCAGTGTGGCAATGAAGCCTGCCGCATCCAATAAAGAATCGTGAGTCCCAGTATCCAGCCAAGCAAAACCACGGCCCATAATTTCAACACTCAGTTCATTCTTTTCAAGATATGCGCGATTAACATCCGTAATCTCAAGCTCGCCGCGGGCGCTGGGTTTAATCGATGCCGCAATATCGCAGACCTGATTATCGTAAAAATAGAGGCCCGTTACTGCGTAGTTGCTAAGCGGGTTAAAGGGTTTTTCTTCAATAGAAAGCGCCTTGTAATCCTTGTCGAATTCGACGACACCGTAGCGCTCCGGATCAGTCACGTGATATGCGAATACCGTAGCGCCCGTAGTTCGATCGTTGGCACTACCCAGTTGCTCTACTAACTCATGCCCATAAAAAATATTATCGCCAAGCACCAATGCACTCGGTGAGTTGCCGACAAAGCCTTTACCTAAGGTAAAGGCTTGCGCCAAACCGTCTGGCGAAGGCTGTACGCAATACTGAATATTTAAACCCCACTGCGAACCATCGCCGAGTAAATCAGTAAAACGGGGTGCATCGTGCGGCGTCGAGATGAGCAAAATATCCCGAATGCCAGCCAGCATTAATGTTGTTAGTGGGTAGTACACCATGGGCTTGTCGTATACCGGCATCAATTGTTTAGATACAGCCTGCGTCACCGGATACAAACGCGTACCCGAGCCCCCGGCCAAAATAATGCCTTTGCGCTTAATCGAGTTCGTTTGTTGGACTACCATGAATGAATGCCTTTGAGTGCCTTTAAATGCGTTAAATGAGCTTTCGGTGCACCAAGTCCCGGACATACGCTTCGACCTGCGGCTCCCAGGACTGCTGCAATAACTGCAATTTTGGCACATTAGCCGAGCCGCCTTGCGTATCAGCAAGGGCAACCTCTAGCGCGCCTCGGGCCATACGCGAGTTCATTGGTCGAGGGGTTAGTAGGGGGTATTCCGTTGCGGGGATTGCCTCAATTACCTCAGGATTTAGCTGGAGTACTGCGCCCGCATCCAATGCTGTCTTCACCGCATGGCACGCTAAGGCATGCCAGTTCGTTTCTCCATCAGGCACGGCATGGTAAATCCCAGAAGGGAATTGCCTAATTTGATTATCTTCATTAAGTGCCAAGGCAAGACTGACTTCTGCTAACCACCTTGCGCTGCTTGGCACGCCATATTGATCGACAATCACCTTCAGGGTTTGTCGCTTTCTGGCCAAGCGCAAAATCGTACGAATGAAATTACCGCCGTCGCCATACACCCAACTGGTGCGGAGAATGGCATATTGCGCCCTTTGCCTTGAGTCACGTTTTTCTAAGCTGCTTTGATGATTACTTTTAAAAACAGTTTCGATTGCCTCCTCCCCGGCCGCCTTGCTTTTGCCATAAGCACTCAAGGGATTACGTGCATCACTTTCTACATAGGGGGTTTTCTTATTGCCATCAAATACATAGTCCGTGGAGTAATGCAAAAAAGTACCGCTATGGCGTTTTGTATACTGCCCCATGATTTCTGGGGCTTTGGCATTGATGGCATAAGCCAAGTCTACTTCTGTTTCGGCTTGATCGACTGCTGTATAGGCGGCTGCATTAATAATCAAGTCAGGCTTGATTTGATTGAGAAGCCCTGCAATTGCATCGGAATTAATCAGATCACATTCAGCACGGCCAACATAGCTGATGCGATGCAGTTTTTCTAGCTTGCTTTCATCAATGGCGGCTTTAAAGGCCTTGCCCAGTTGGCCGTCTTTACCAAAAATAAGTATGTTCATCTGGGCCTTTGATACGCTAGAGGCATTACTTTAGTTGTATTGCTTTTGTAACCAGTCACGATAGGAGCCGCTGACCACGCCCTCCACCCACACTGGGTGATCTAGATACCACTGGACCGTTTTTTTAATACCGCTATTAAACGTTTCCTTCGGTTTCCAGCCAAGCTCACGTGCAATCTTGCTGGCGTCAATGGCATAGCGACGATCATGCCCCGGGCGATCTTTTACAAAAATAATTTGCTCTGCATAGGATTTGCCGTCTGCCCTAGGCCGCAGTCCATCCAAAATCTGGCAAATGGTTTTGACAACATCAATATTTGCTTTTTCATTCCAGCCGCCAATGTTATAGGTCTCACCCAACTTACCTTTAGCAAGTACCTCCCGAATGGCCGAGCAGTGATCGCCCACATATAGCCAATCGCGTATTTGCTGGCCATCACCATAAATCGGTAAGGGCTTGCCATTTAAGGCATTGAGAATCACCAAGGGAATGAGCTTTTCTGGAAAATGGTAAGGGCCATAATTATTAGAACAATTACTGGTGATTACCGGAAAGCCATAAGTATGAAACCAGGCCCTTACCAAATGATCTGATGCAGCTTTCGAGGCTGAATAGGGACTATTCGGCTCATAGGGATGAGTTTCTGTAAATGCTGGGGCTGCTGCCGGCAGTGAGCCATAAACCTCATCCGTCGAGACATGATGGAAGCGGAAGCTCTTTTTTTTATTACCTTCCAGCCCGTTCCAATAGGTACGAGCACATTCGAGCAAATTAAAAGTACCAACGATATTAGTTTGTACAAACTCCGCAGGCCCATGAATCGAGCGATCCACATGGCTCTCGGCAGCAAAATTCACAATCGCCTTGGGTTGATACACTTTCAATAATTTGCTAACAAGCTCTTTGTCGCCAATGTCACCATAGACAAAAAAATGACGAGAATCCTGCCTCAGGGACTCCAGAGTGGCTAAATTACCTGCATAGGTTAACTTATCCAAATTAATAATGCCTTCGGCCTTTGGGTCTTTAAGCCAATCAAGAACAAAATTACCGCCAATAAAGCCTGCGCCGCCAGTTACCAAAATCATGGTTATTGATCCAAATAAATTAGCTTAAAACATCATCTTTACTTTTTTTGTTTCGAATGTCGATGGTAGATGCGGCAGCAAAGGCAATGAAAAACAATAGAATTTCAAAATTGTGTTTGTAGTTAATTTCAGCAATGACGCCAAGCGGCATAAACCCCAAAATCAGCCAAACCCCAATCAATCCAAATTGATTCCCAAGAGCATGGCCCCTATAAATTATTGAAGCAAATGTCAAAAGTAAAATGAGTAAGCCTGGTATACCAAAGGCCAAACCAAAATCAATCCAGCCACTGTGCGTTTGGCTCTCTAACTGTTGCTCAATTTTTGCGTGGTTAAGCATGCCCACGAAGGATTGATTTATCGACCCATATCCCATCGGATATTGAGAAATTAAAATGATGCCCTGTGTAGCCCAAGAAATACGCTCATAGGTATTTCCTGCAACCAATAGCCCCTTGCTGTTTCTTGGAAACTCCTCCCCCTCCACCTTTTTCCAATGCGGAGAGTTAAATCTCCAGAAATTATGTTTATCAATCTGAGATGAGATCTGGACATCTTCAAACAAGGTATTCCAGCCCTGTGAAGCAAATTGATTATGAACTTTCCACCCGCCCACAATCACCATAATGATAAAAATAGCCGGCAGAAGCAACTTTAATCTAGAGGCGCCCCTTCCAAAGCTTGCCTTATAAACAAGTGTAATACCGAGTAAGACGCACAGACCCAGTGCGACAGCTACTCCATTTTTTGTATTTGCCACTACAGAAGAAAGAATTGCACTCACAATACCTAAAAACCAATATATCAGATGTCTTGTATTTTTTAAATCCATTTTTTTAGACATTAGATAAACAATGTTTGCACAGGCAATAGAAATGGCGATAACACTAAAAACTGCAGCCTCAATCTTTTTAAAAACAAACTTATAAATAAACTCTGCTGGGAGTAGCAAATGGCCAGCATCAAAACTCAACCAGACGTATACACCAAGGTTAATAAAGGTAATCGCAAAAAGAGAAATAAAAAAATAGGGGCGCAGTGCTTCATTAAGACGCAGAACAATACTTAAGCCAATGGCAGTAATCGCGCCTAATGCAGAACGGAACCAAACCCCTTTTAATTCTTTTAATGAAAGTTCAGGATTTAATGAAAAGAAAAAGAAATGCACTAAGGTCCATACAAATAGCAGTGAGAATAGATAAAGCGGTGTCATCTCTTGCCATGATCTTCCTACAAAGAAATGGGATTTTATGATTACAATAAAGCCGCTTACCCCGCCTGTAATAAGCAATGCATTTCTTAATGCGATGGTGTTAGGAAGCACCCAAATGACGAGCAATACAACAAAAGATATTAAGCAGATAAGCTCTGCATATTGAGTACTTTTTTTGAAATACAAAGAATTCCCCATGGATTTACAGTTTTATCTTATTGTCTTGATAAAACTGCTCATAGGGATACTGCTTTTCATCTTCCAGCACTTGTTTCACTTTTTGGTCAAACATACCTCGGTAGCCACCCAACAAAGTGGGCTTGTATTTGTTTTTCTGTATAAAATCACGGTTAAACTGAGAGGCGGTCCTAATCCCTTTGGTATACCCATCATCTGCGAGATCGGACTGAACATTGTCAATTAGGTCGATCTCAATACTGGGAATACCCCGTTGATAGCGCTGATAGTAGCGCCAGTAAAAATCACCATCTTCCTCGCCCAAGCCAAGCAATCGCTCATCAAAAAAGCCAACCTCCATTAACTCTTGCTTATCCAGCAAAAAATGAGAAAAGCTTCCATTAATCTTAAAAGTACCAACTAGCCCTAAAAGGGACCGCTCAAGGGCATCAAAAAAGCTATCCTGAGTATTACGCCCAAGATGGAGATCATCGTTCAATACAAGCACTCGCCTATTACTTGCTGTTAAGGCCCCGCGATTCCACATTTTTGCCAACGACTGAAAATTTGGAAATACAGTTGGGTAGACATTTGTATGCTGCGCACAGAATGTCAATACTTTTGCTCGGTAAACAGAGTCAAACTCCCCTTTGGCGGGGCCATTTACCGTGACAATTATTTCAATATCGGGGCGTTGTATCTTAATCTCCGTAATTAAAGGCACAAGAAATGCATCAAAGCGCTTATCAAAGGTGGTGATTACTACGGAGTATGAAGGTATAGACATAAGAGTAATTGGTGTTCAATTATTAGTTACATGGTTTGCTTATGAAAATTCCATGCGCTATCGCACATCGATTGCAAACTGCGCCCAGCCTCCCAGCCCAACAAAGTTTTGGCTTTATCAATAGTTGCATAGTACACCGGCAAATCCCCACTGCGTCGCTTCTCGATGCGTTGATCTAAAGAATGGCCAATCGTCTTTTCAAATCCAGCCACCAGCTGCTTTACGCTGTAAGGGGCGCCTGTTCCTAAATTAATGAAATGGCATCCAGAATGGGTCTGCAAATAAAGTAGCGTTGCAAGATGGCCTTCGGCCAAATCCATCACATGGATGTAATCCCGCTGACCCGTACCATCGGGCGTCTCGTAGTCATCTCCAAAAATTTTTAAATAGGGTAATTTTCCAGATGCCACTTGACAAACGTAGGGCATTAAATTGCTCGGAATGCCTTTGGGCATTTCTCCGATCAATCCAGATTCATGTGCTCCAACGGGATTGAAGTAACGAAGGCAAGATATAGACCACGACGGATCGGATTTTGCAAGATCGCTTAAAATGTTTTCGACCTGCAGCTTTGTTTTTCCATAGGTATTAATGGGTACGGTTGGGTGATTTTCGTCATAAGGCAAGTATTTTGGAATGCCGTAGACGGTTGCACTTGAGCTAAAAATTAGCTGCCGTATGCCCGCCTCTTGCATGGCCTGCAGCAGGCTGATTGCTCCACTCACATTGTTGTCGTAGTACATCAAAGGCTCAGATTCGGATTCGGCTACAGACTTGAGTCCTGCAAAATGGATCACGGCCTTGATCTGATGCTTCTTCAATATGCGGTGCACTGCATTTTTATCACGAACATCTGCCTCGCAAAAGACTAGCCTCTTTCCAGCAATTTGCTCCAAATGGCCTACAGTTTCGAGCTGACTATTGCATAGATTATCTAGAAGGATCGGGTTATAACCCTTACTCAACAGCACACTGGCCGTGTGACTGCCAATAAAACCGAGACCACCGGTTAACAAAATGTTCATTTAGACTGTTCTATCTATAAAATAAATTAGTATTGGGTCATGAAAACCGTACGCATTGCGACAATTGGCAGCTCAGGCGATTACCAGCAGAGCCTTTTCCCTATTATCGCCCAAAGCGTAGGGTATGCCGTAGAGTGGACTACCCCCAAGCAATGCGATTTATTGGTGTACGGCCCCTTTTCAAATCCAAACCCCAAAAAGATGACGTGGTGCCCCAAGCCACTACGCCCATGGGTGGAGCCCCTTCAAAAGCGAATGCTCCATACCGTTAGCAGACAAAATCAGCCATTAAGCCTATTCCATACCGCAGAGAATATTCGCCACGATGTGCATTCGGCCGATTACGCCATTTCCTTTGATTTAGCAATCGCGCCAGAACGCCACTTTCGACTGCCATACTGGATGGAGATGATCGATTGGTCACATGAAGGCATTGTTGGAAACACCAATCCGCGCTATGGCCCTTTGTTGCGAATTGAACGATTAATGCAACCTTTAGGTAATCGATTTTTAAATAAGCCAATCTCAGCTGCATTTTTAAGCTCTCATCTCCGTGAGCCCCGCAAAACTTTATTTGAGGCCCTCAATCGGTCACTACCAGTCACTGGTTTTGGACCTTATTTTGATAAAAGCATTAAAAATCATCATTTAAGTGGTTTTTTAAAGCATTCCTTACTGCAGGAGTTTGCTTTTAATCTCTGCCCCGAAAACGGCATGTACCCCGGTTATTACACCGAAAAAGTACCAGAAGCTTTTTTTGCCGACTGCCTACCCATCACTTGGGCGGACGATAATATTCAAGTTGATTTCAACCCCAATGCAATGATTAACTTAGCGCCAATGACCTGCGCTGATTTTGCACCCCTAAGCCAAATCATTCAATCGCCTCAAGCCATGGATCAGTATGCATCGCAAGCGTTACTCCTAAAAAACCCCAGTATTCTGCCATTTATGGCGTTTGTGAAACGTGTCTTAGATGATGCCTGCTCTTAGCTAATATGAAAATTGGCTTTCATACCAATAGCCTTACCTTGCGCGGCACTGAAATTGCGCTCTTTGACTATGCTGTGCACAATCAAACCATGCTGGGTAATGAGTCAGTAGTCTTTTATCGCCAACGCAATCCAGCGAATCAATCTGTACTAGATAAGTTTACTAAGCAATTCAATGTCCTGACATACGACGGTCAAGATCAACTCAATCGTTTGATTGAGCAACATGGCATTGACCTTGCCTACTTTATTAAATCAGGCGAGCGCGATGACGCCATCTGTAGCAGTGCGCCCTCCTTAATTCATGCGGTTTTCCCAACCGATCCGGACGAGTTTCATGGAGATAAATACGCCTTTGTGTCGAAGTGGCTCTCAAAAGAGTATTCCAACAAGAAAATTCCATTTGTACCGCACATGATTCAATTGCCAGATCATGCCGATGATTTGCGCTCCCACCTCGCCATTCCAAGCTCAGCTACAGTGATTGGCTCTTATGGCGGCGCAGATAGTTTTAATTTAACTTTTGTGCAAGAAGCTATAATTCAAGCCCTGAAAAAGCGAAGCGATTTGTATTTTTTATTTATGAACATCACGCCTTTTGCTGAGCATGAGCGACTCCTCTTTCTGCCCGGGAATTCGGATCTTGATTTCAAGGTAAAGTTCATCAACACCTGCGATGGCATGATCCATGCCAGAGGCATTGGTGAAAGTTTTGGTCTCTCGTGTGGCGAGTTTTCGATTAAAGGGAAGCCCGTCATTACCTACGCCATGTCACCACAACGCAGTCACATTGAAATTTTAGGAAGCAAAGCCATTCTCTATAAGAGCAAGCGCGATTTAGAGCGCATTTTTCTCGAGTTTGATCAGCGCTCACAACATCAGCAAAACTGGGATGCCTACTCCGCTCATTTTTCCCCAGCGCCAATCATGCAGCAATTCAAGGCGGTTTTTATTGATGGAGACGATCTGGGCACGGTGAAGTTAGGACCGCAAGATCACCTTGCTATTCAGGGTTACCGCCTCCAGCGCAAACTGCGCCATTTATCCAGAAAACTCTTCCTCTGATAGCGCTTCGATTCCTTATTTAGGGAACCACGGCTTCGCCGAGAAGATGCGATCTATGCTGCGTGCCAGTGACCGCTTTAACTTAGCAACGCCCTTAACAGGCAGCCTTCCAGGACGATCCAAAATGGTTGATTCAACACCGGTAGTATCCACAGGATAGGGATGAATTGCTAAAAAATCGACGTGATGTACTTGCTGGTGCTCTAGAAAGTGATCGAGTGGCTCATAAATATCTACAGCTGCCTCAATCAGTAAATTTGCTTGCGCTGGTTTAATAATATAGGCAGAGGAGCCAACTGGATCGGCTTTGTTCCGAACCAATTGAATGTCAGAAAAAGAATCAACTACATCCTGCGGCACGGGGTGAATTCCTTGTAAACGCACCGCACCCCAGTCGGTATAGTCCTTGATTAAATAGGCAATGGATTTCTCAAAATGAGGCAAGAGACGAAAATCATCCTCAAAGATGATGGTTGGGATATTGTCATCAACACAGGCTTGCCATGCTTTTTTGTGCGACAAGAAGCAGCCCAACTCACTCGAGGTGAGCTCGAACCCCAGTAGTAGCTTTACTTTTTTTGGCTGGTATTCAGCTGGCAGCGTTGGTAGCGCTGAACCCCGTATCGCATCCAAGAAGCGCCAGCGTAAGTTGGTTTTTGCCAACTCTAAGCGTGCTTTTTCTTGGCGATCGCTTGACCCTGGCAAAGAAATAACAAGCGCTTGAATGGCTATCATCAGAAATAACTCTCCAAGAAGCGCCCAAAGCGCTTTAAGCGCTTTAGCATTAAAGACAATCTACTTTTCTCGCTTCCCAAGCCCATTTCTACCTCCCAATTCGACTGGTAAATAACGCCCATGAAGTTTTGCTTGAGCTTTTCTGTTGTTTCACCTAAGCGCTTACAAAGGTAATACTGCCAATCGTAGTGATAGACCCGAAAGAGAGGTTCAATAGCTCGAATGGGTATCACCTGGTACTTTAAAAGAGCTTCGCCATAAATCAAGGTCTCGGGATGCTGCGGTGTCACCGCATCCCACAACGTTATACCCTTGGGAATTAAGTACGCTTGATCTAAGGACTGCCAAACCTTAGCTGACCAAATAAAAGGGGCTGGGGCACAGTAATACGGTGGGCCAAGACGCCCAAATAAGGCTTGAACGTACTCTGCCTCTACCCGCAAATCGCGCTCTACTTTGAGATGTCCTCGATTGGTCGCCATCTGAAACAACTCTTTATTCTGGTGAAGCACCGTATAGGGGTCACCATCGGGTGCCACAAAGTCCATCTTACAAAAATCCCGAATAAAAATACTATCGGAATCAATACAGAGGTAATTGGTAGTTATGCCAAGGCGCCAGAACTCTGACTTGATAATGGCTTGGGCAAGGCTTCCCGGAACATTGCTAGTTCGGCCTAACGAAACCCGCGGATTAGCGGCAACAATCGATTCATCGGATACCCAGTGATAGCCATTGCTACCGACGACTTGTAAGAGTAATTCTTTATCGGTCTCGGGTGTGGAGACATAAAAAGGGATTTCATCACGATTGAACTGCTGAATCGAAGCCAGCAAACGCTTCAGACGTAAAAAGTCCTTGCGGTAGGATTTGCAGTAAAGGACGATGTCGTTCAAGTGAGGGTCTTTGGATTAATTTAGGAATATCAATAAGGGCTTAGTACTTTAATGTACCAAACTCAGGATTTGCTTCGCAGCCTGATCGACTCCAATTGGCTTCCAAGCGAATTGCATCAGGTTTTTTTGCTGCCAGTCGAACCAAATTCGCTCCAGGGCCCTATCAATCGAAGCCGCATTATCGGCAGCGCTAATGTAGGCATTGCGCTCGGCGAGCAAGGCATTCATTTGGGCATTACGGTGGGTTATGGCCCAAATGGGTCTACCCATCCAAAAGTACTCATACATCTTGGACGGAATGTATTCTGCGCACCACTCATCATCGCCGTGTAGCAATAAAAGAACATCGGATACCTGCATGCGCTCTGCAATGCGCTCGCGCCCCGATTTACCGGTAACAGGATCTTTTTCAATCCGGCCATGTTCGATCACCAGATCCGCAAACCCAAGCTGGCTTATGGCATCTGCGGTTAAGGAATCAACCTTCGCTCCATATACATGCACCTGAATAGCATTGCGCGCTTCCGGATATTTTTTAAAGAGGCTTGGTAGTCGATTGAGGATCGTTGAAATCGAGCGGTTCTTGGCCAAAGAACCAAAGTGACTAATCACCAAATATAATCCGTAGTGATGAGGCCGCATTTCTTTTGCTCGTTCGTCTACTCGTTTTTGTTCTTGCCGCTTTTCTTTCCTAGGTTCTGCCTGCTTAGTGACTGGGTTTACTTCTCCAGCAGTTCCGGGTGGCTCTGCCCCCGGTATTACCATCACCCCTTTGGCATTACCCGGTTCATTTAAGTTGGGGTTCCGGAGTTTTGCGTAATGCACGGCGCCATCGGTAAACCACCAGGCGACATCGGCATGTTTGCAAATTTGGGTCTCTAGCCACTTTCTGAATCGGGCGTCGCGATTGCGTGGAGTTGCAAAACCTAAATCATCGGGGCTATTGCGGATAACAAGCGGATCGTGTATCTCGGCCATCCAAAACACGCCGGTGCTTTTTTTTAACCACAAGGCGGCGAGCTGAGCCGACCAAGCCCCCGCTGTGGAATAGACCAAATCCACTTGCTTGTTTTGAATGAGCTGTTTTCCAT
>Ga0214921_10000718_pt1 | contig 59798 bp, 54 predicted proteins | sample LL1505_MetaG_FD_177992 | JGI IMG/M metagenome (GOLD analysis project Ga0214921, IMG submission 177992) | Freshwater microbial communities from Lake Lanier, Atlanta, Georgia, United States - LL-1505 | ecosystem: Environmental > Aquatic > Freshwater > Lake | place: USA: Georgia | collected...
CGGGATGAGCTCGAAGGAATTGACGAGATCACCGAGTCGTTCGCGCAAGCGCGCGAGCAATTGCACGGCAGCGGCCGGCGTCGGCACGGCGACGAGCGCCGTCGCGCTGCCACGCTGCGCCGGAAAGAGTTTCAGGCTCGCCGCCGTGATCACGCCGAGTGTCCCTTCTGCGCCCAGAAACAGATGTCGCAAATCGTAGCCGGTATTGTCCTTGCGCAGCGGCGAGAGGTTCGACCACACGCGACCGTCGGCCAGCACCACTTCGAGGCCGAGCACCAGGTCGCGCGTCATGCCGTAACGCAGCACGTTCAGGCCGCCGGCGTTGGTCGACAGATTGCCGCCGATTTGGCAGCTGCCTTCGGCGCCGAGGCTCAACGGAAAAAATCGGCCGACTTCGCTCGCGGCTTTTTGCACCTCCGCGAGTATGCAGCCGGCTTCGACGATCATCGCACCATCGTCGCGATCGACGCGCCGGATGGCATTCATGCGCCGCAGTGACAACACGAGTTGCGTGCCTGAGGCGTCGGGTGTCGCCGCCGCGCAGTAGCCGGTGTTGCCGCCTTGCGGCACGACGCCGATGCGCAGCGTGTTGCAGAGAGCGAGCAGGCGCGACACTTCGGCGGTATCGCGCGGCAGAGCGAGTGCCAGCGGTTTGCCGCGGTGACGTAGATGATGATCGACCGCGACGCTGTCGAGCATCGCCGGGTCGGTTTCGATGACTTCGCGACCGAAGCTCGCGAGCAATTGCGCGAGCGGCGTGGAGGCGCCCCCCGGCATCATGTGGCCAGCCGGCAGTCGGGTTTGGTGAGCAACAGTTGCACGTCGCCGAGTTGCCGCTCCGCGAAGCCGCCTTCGCAGTAGCACAAATAGAATTCCCACAGCCGCACGAACGAATCGGGATAGCCGAGCGCGCGCACGGCATCGAGGTTGTCGAAGAATCGGCGACGCCACAGTTCGAGGGTGCGCGCATAGTGCGGGCCGATGTCCTCGAGCGCGAAAATCTTCAGGTCGGTGACGCGCGTCACGGCTTGCGAAATCACGTTGACGCTCGGGATGAAGCTGCCCGGAAACACGAAACGCTGGATGTAATCCACGCTCTTGCGGGCGCGTTCGTAGAATTGGTCCTGGATGGTGATCGCCTGCAGCAGCATCGCGCCGTGCGGCGCGAGCAGGCTGGAACATTTGGCGAGATAGGTGTCGAGGTAGTTCGCGCCGACGGCTTCGATCATCTCGATCGAGATCGCTTTGTCGTAGGTGCCGCGCAGGTCGCGATAGTCTTCGAGCAAAAGCGTGATGCGATCGGCGAGGCCCGCGCGCGCGATCTTCTCGCGCGCATAGTCGTGCTGTTCGCGCGAGATCGTGGTGGTCGTGACGTGGCAGCCGTAGTGCTTCGCCGCGTGGATCGCGAGCCCGCCCCAGCCGGTGCCGATTTCTACCACGCGATCGCCGGGGCGCAACGCGAGTTTGCGGCAGACGGCGTCGAACTTGGCGATCGAGGCTTGTTCGAGCGTGGTCGTGGCATCGGCAAAGATGCCGCAGGAGTACGCCATCGTCGGATCGAGCATGAGCTCGTAGAGCGCGTTGCCCAGGTCGTAGTGCGCCGCGATGTTGCGCGCGCTGCCGCGGCGACTGTTGCGGTTGTAGAAATGGAAGAACTGCAGAAACGGCTGCGTGACGAACGTCCAGCGGCCGTCGAGCGCGTTCATCATCTGCCGGTTGGCGACGAACAGACGGACGAGGGCGGTCAAATCGTCGCAGCGCCAATAGCCGCGGATGTAGGACTCGCCGGCGCCGACCGTGCCGCCGAAGGCGGCATCGGCGTAGAGCTGCGGATCGATGACTTCGAGCGTGACGGCCAGATCGAGGCGCGGCGTGCGTTGTCCGAAATGGTGGCGGCGACCGTCGGGCTCGACGAGCGTGAGCGCACCGTCGCGCAGTTTGGCGAACTGGCCGAGCAGCAAGCGTCGGCCGAGATTCGTGAGCCACGTGGCGCCACCCTCGCGCGGGTGCTCGAGATCGATCGGGACGATGGAGGGTTTTTGAACTTCTTCGCTCACGATGCGCGCACTTTGTCAGGATGGGTGTGGAAGGGCGTGCGCTTCAAAAGCAGACGCAACGCTTGCCAGTAGATCGCGAACGTCACTTTGAACGTGATGAGCGGAAAAGCGAGCAAGGCGCGGGCGAGATTCAAGCCCGTGATCGGCTGCCGACGCAGCGTCAAGGTCGCATCGAACACCAGCGCGTCGCCGTCGCGATTTTCCATGTGCACGTCGAGCGTGTCGGCCGGCTCCGAGAACCGCCAGTCGTAACGCATGTCCATCGGCAAAAAAGGCGAGACGTGGAAACGCTTGTCGAATTGCCAGCGCAGGACGCGTGCGCCTTCGCGTGCGGCGGCGGTGACCGGCAGCACGTAGGCGTGACGTTCGTCCCAGGGTGTGTTGGTGATCTCGGCCACGACGGTTTCCACGTTTTTTCCCGCGGCATCGTACACGTAGTAAAAGCTGACCGGGTTGAAGTTGTGACCAAAATGACGCAGATGGGTGACGAGCCGGATGGGGCCCGTCGGGCGTTGCCCGAGTTCGTTCTCCACGCGGTCGCGCACGGCACGATCGAGCGGAATCTGCGGATCACCGAGAAAGTCGGCGCGACGGTACCAGGCGAGGTTTGGTCGGCGGGTCGACCACAACCACCGCCCGCTGAACACCCGGTCAAGCTCCGCGAGGTCCAGGCAGCACAGATAAATGCGATAACGGAAATCGTTGCGGCGCGGTGCGTGGCGTCGATGCCGGATGGTGCCGACGTACAGGCAACTCGCGAGCGTCATGCGGCGGAGCTCTTCAAACTGCGACGCACCGGTTCGAGCAGCGGTGCGGGCGGCGGCGCCGACTGGGTCGCGCGGGCGTAATCCTGCAACGCCCACAGCGCACTCACCACGCCATCTTCGTGGAAGCCGTAGCGCCAATATGCGCCGCAATAAAACGTGTTCGCGACGCCGCTCACCCGGTGGCGTTGCGACTGCGCCGCGACCGCCTGCGGCGTGTAGACCGGATGATCGTAACGATATCGGCCTAGGATGCGTGCGGCGTCGATATCGGTTTCGCGATTGAGCGTCACGAGGAATTTCACCGGCGCATCGATCGATTGCAGCACGTTCATGTCGTAGGTGAGTGCGACGCGCTCCTGGCGTGCGGCGGGCAGATGATAGTTCCACGCCGCGCGCGCGAGCGGGCGTCGCGGCAGCATGCGCGTGTCGGTGTGCAGCGTCGCATCGTTGGTCTGGTACGGGAACGCGCCGAGCACCGCGCGCTCGGCTTCGGTCGGCGTTTCGAGCATCGCGAGTGCCTGATCCGAGTGACAGGCGAAGAACACGTGATCGTATCGCGCTTCGTCGCCTGCGCCGCTCGTCACCGTCACGCCCGCGACGTCGCGTCGCACGCGTCGCACCGGCGTCGACAGCCGAATCCGCTCGCGAAACGGGGCGACGAGTTTGCGGGCGTATTCGCGCGAGCCGCCGGTGATCGCGCGCCAGGTCGGGCGATCGTCGACGTTCAGGAATCCGTGCCGATCAAAGAAATCGACGAAAAAGCGCGCCGGAAAACCGAACATCGCCTGATCGGTCGCCGACCAGATCGCGCGACCCATCGGCACGATGTAGCGCTCGATGAAGGCCTGCGAATAGCGTTCACGGGCCAGATAGTCGCCGAGCGTGAGCGTGGTGTCGTCGCTCGCGAGCAGACTGCGGCAGTGCGCGTTGAAGCGCAGGATGTCGGCGATCATGCGCAGGAACGAGGGGCGCAGCGCGTTGCGGCGCTGGGCGAAGAGAGCGTTGATCGAGGTGCCGTTGTATTCGAGCCCGGTGCGTTCGCACCGGAACGAGAAGCTCATGTTCGACCATTGCCAGGTGGCGCCGATGCGCTCGAGCAAGGCGATGAAATTGGGGTACGTCCAATCGTTGAAGACGATGAAGCCGGTGTCGATCGCATAACGTCGCCCGCCATGGTCGACGTCCATCGTGGCGGTATGACCCCCGTAATAGTCGGCGGCTTCGTACAGCGTCAGTTCGTGGTCGCGATGCAGATGGTGGGCGACCGTCATGCCGGCGATGCCGGTGCCGATGATGGCGATGCGGCTCATCGGGCGCCGCGCCTCAGGATCAGCGGATCGGTTCGATGCGGCGCGGCGAATGATCGCGCACGGACACCGGGATGGGTTTGAGATCCCAGATGATGCCGAGCCAGCTCAGCACTTTCAGGACGTAGAACGTGATGTCGACTTCCCACCAGTAGAAACCTTGTCGTGTCGCACTCGGGTAGTGATGGTGGTTATTGTGCCACCCCTCGCCGAGCGTGATGATCGCGAGCAGCCAATTGTTGCGGCTCGTGTCTCCGGTGCGGTAGCGCTGTCGACCGAAGACGTGCGACAGCGAGTTGATGGTGTACGTACCGTGGTAACACAGCACGGTCGAGATGAAGAAGCCCCAGATGAGCATCTGCCAGCCGGTTGTTCCGAGTTCTGGGGCGCTGCTCTCGAGCGCCGCACCGAGTGCGAACATCCCGACCGCGAAGGCCACCGGGACCAGAATGTCGAAGCGATCGAGCCACTGCAGTTCCGGGAATTGCATCAGATCGCGCACGCGCCGCCAGTCGGGCCGAAAGCCGTTCGTGGTGAGAAACCAGCCCATGTGCGACTTCAAAAAGCCGTGCTGGGCGGGCGAGTGCACGTCTTCCGGCTTGTCCGAGTGCGCATGATGGTGACGGTGATGCGCCGCCCACCACAGCGGTCCGCGTTGCACGGCGGTCGCGCCGATCACGCCGAACACGAATTGACCGACGCGCGAAGTTTTGAACGTTCGGTGCGAGAAATAACGGTGATAAAAACCGGTGATCGCGAACATGCGCACGACGTACGCGAGCACCGCGACCAGCACCGCCACCGGACTCCAGCCCACCCAGAGCACGCACAGGCAGGTCGCGTGCATGAGGATGAACGGCACGATTCGGGCCCACTCGATGCGGTCGGGCTCTGAATGCGCGACGGGTCCGTCGACCTCGCTGGTCAACGGACCCGTATCGAACCAGCGCAGCAGGGCGATGCCGAGTGATCGCAGCATTCGATCTCGCGGCTCAGGCCTGCTCGTGCATGCGCCGCAGTGCGGCGATGCGCTCGTCGAGCGGCGGATGGCTCATGAAGAAGCGCCGCAAGCCCGACGGTTCGCCGGCGCTGATGCCGAACGCCGCCATCTGCTGCGGCAGACCTTCCGGATCATGCGCGCGCTTGAGTGCTTCGAGCGCGCCGATCATGCTGCGCGGACTCGTCAGCAAGGCGCCTGCGGCGTCGGCACGGAATTCACGTTTGCGCGAGAACCAGGCGACGATGACGCTCGCGAGGATACCGAGGCAGATCTCCGCGACGATCACGGTGACGAAATAGCCGATGCCGCCTTCCTTCTCGCTCTTGAAGATCACCTTGTCGACGAAGTTGCCGATGATGCGGGCGAGGAAGATGACGAACGTATTCACCACGCCCTGGATGAGCGTGAGCGTCACCATGTCGCCGTTGGCGACGTGACCGATCTCGTGACCGAGCACTGCCTCGACTTCGTCGCGGCGCATGCGTTGCAGCAAGCCGGTGCTCACCGCCACGAGCGAGTTGTTGCGACTGGCGCCGGTCGCGAAGGCGTTCGGTTCCGGCGAGTCGAAGATGCCGACTTCCGGCATGCCGATGCCCGCGGTCTGTGCCTGCTTGCGCACCGTATCGAGCAGCCACTGTTCGGTGGCGTTGGCGGGGTTGGTGATGAGCGAAACGCCCATCATCCGCTTGGCGCTCCACTTCGACATCAGCAGGGAGATGAACGCGCCGCCGAAGCCGAACACGGCCGCGAACACGAGCAGACCATAGGCGCTGCCCCCTTGGGCGGCGATGTATTGGTCGATGCCGAGCACGCGCATGACCACGGACAAAACCAGCACCACGGCAAGGTTGGTGACGAGGAACATCAGAATGCGTTTCATGACGTCGAATGGAACTCCATGTAATGGGACCGCTACGCCGGTCCCGGGTTTGCAGGTTTCGACCGGATTTCGGTGCGCCGGTTCAACCGCAGCGCAAATTTATCCGTAAGGAACCCGCCCCGCTAGAGGTGGGGGCGATTCCTTGGGTTTCAAGGGCTTAGGTTTGCCGACGCCGGCCTTCAGGCGAGCGTCAGTACGCCGACGTAGGGGCTCTCGCTGCCGACCGTCACCTCGGCCGAGGCGCGACCCGCCCCCGTGACCTCGATGTCATAGCGCCCGCTGTGCTGCGGCAGGCGGTCGATTTTGAACTCGCCGAAGGTGTCCGTGGTGGTACGCGCGATCTCGCGGCCCTGCTGCCGCAGGACCACCTCGGCGCCGGCGGCGCATTCTTCGACGCCGTTCACCGATCGCACGACCGTGCCGCCGACGAAGCAGTGGGTCATGCGATGCAGGTTTTTGTAATGCACCCGGGGGCGGGTGCCGAGCTCCGGGCGATCGACCGACAGGTTCTCGGCGGCGCTGATGCGCTGCATCTCGGCATCGTCGACCTTGAGGGTGCGGAACACGTCGGTGGGGCAGGCTTGTTGCGCGCGAACTTTGTCCCAGCCTTGGTCGAGCAGATGCGCATCGAACGTCCAGGCCTGCGGCAGCTGCGCCGCTTCGTTCCAGCTCACCGCGCCGTAGGGGCAGGCCTCGACGATCTGCTTTTGGCCTTTGGCTTTGACGGGGTCGATGATGACGATGCCGTCGTCGCGCTTGCGCACGGCGCCGTCGCGCGCGACTTTCATGCACGGCGCATCGTCGCAGTGGTTGCACATCACCGGCATGAAGTTGGCGTCGACGATCGGGTAGCTGCCGCGTTCACGGCGGCGGATCTCGAGCCAATTGTGGCCCTGCGCCGGTTGCGCGGCCGAATAACCCGGGAAGTCGTTGCCGATGTACTCGTCCTTCACGGCGAGAAAACACACGCGACAGTTGTCGCAGCGCTCTACGTCGACGATCAGATTCCATTTCTTGGCCATCACGCGCTCTCCAGCACCGGCTTCCAGGTGTCCACGCCGGTCCACTTCTCCATCTGGATCAACGTGGTGTTCGGTCGGATGCCGTGCGATTTTTTGGTGATCGCCTTGCTCGGGTTGAGCAGGTTCACGCAGCCGCCGAGATCGGTCGATTTGCCGGGTTCACCGATCGGGCGATATTGCGCCGAAGCCGTGGGTGCACTGACGACGCCGGGACGCAGTCGGTCGGTGACCTGCGCCGCCAGCACCACCGAGCCGCGGTGATTCCACAGGCGGATCAGATCGTCGTCGCCGATGCCGCGCGCCGCGGCATCTTCGCGGCTGATGCGCGCGACAAGGTAATAGTGACCGTCCTTGAATATCCGATGCTCGCGGATGTCGAGCAGGGTGCTGCCTTCGTCGTCGCCCATGACGTGGAACGGATAGCGCGAGTGCGGCGAGAGCAGCTGCAACGGAAACTCCGCCAGTTGCGGATCCTGTTTGCCGTCTTCGTAAAGCGGCATGTATTTGTTGAGTGGCGGACGATCCGGATCGTCGATGCGTTTCAGCGTTTGCGCGATGAATTCGAATTTTCCCGACGGCGTCTGCAGGCCGTTGCCGTAGCCGCGGTTGTAGTCCGAGGGCAGCGGGTAAGGTTCGGGCACGTCTTTCTTGCGTCCTTCGTAGAACCAGCGGTTCGCGGTCGGCGCGCGCGCCGATTCCGGATCGGGCGGCACGACGTAATAGCCCTTGCGCATGAATTCGCGCCAGGAGATTTTCTTGGACAAATCGGACGAGTCGAACACGCGCTTGCACCAGTCGAGTTCGGTGGTGCCGCCTTCGGAGTACACGGCGCCGAGATCGAGTTTCTCGGCGATCGCGAGGAAAATGTCGTAGTCCGATTTGGATTCGCCGAGCGGCTCGATCGCCTTGTGCTGCAGTGAGATCACGCGATGGTTGTTCATCGAGTACATGTGGTGCACGTAGCCCGCGCCCACGTTGTACCACTCGCTGATGTCCCAGCGCTCGAACACCGTGCACGCAGGCAGAATGACGTCGGCGTAGGGCGTTTCGCCTTCCCACCACACCGACTGATTCACCACGAATTTCAAGCTCTCGTGCTGGTACATGCGCACCCAGCGATTCGAGTCGACCATGGTGCCGAACGATGCGCTGCCGTATTTGTAGAGCATCTCGACGCGCACGTGTCCGGGTGAGGGGTAGCCGAACGGAAAGAATTGTCCTTGCACCGACGACACGTCGGTCAGGTAGCCCATGGCCTTGCCTTGCGTGATCGCTTCGGGGAACCATATTCTCGGAATGGCCTGGCGCACCGAGCTCATCGTCACGATGTGCGGCATTCTTTGATAGTTGTTCGCCGAGTTCGCGCTGTATTGCAGATCGCCCGAGAAGCTGCCTTCGGCATAGCCAGGGAAATAGAAATTGAAGTCGAGCGGCGCGCCGAATTGCAGATTGCCGAAATTCGAGCCCGGCCGACCCAGACCTTGCATCGCGCCCAGAATCGTCATCATGCGCGCCCATTGCACGCCCATCGGGCCGCGGTTCGCGCCGCCCAAGCCCACGCCCCAGCCGCCGGCGCCGAGATAGGTTTTTTTGGTGCCCCACTCACGGGCGAGCGCGCGCACGTCGCGCGCGGGCACGCCGGTTTCTTTCTCTTGCCACTCCGGCGTTTTCGCCACGCCGTCGGTTTCACCCAGAATGTAGGCTTTCCATTCGTCGAAGCCCGTGGTGCGTTCGGCGACGAATTTCTTGTCGTACAAGTCTTCGGTGATCCAGACGTGGCACAGCGCCTGTGCGAATGCGGCATCGGTGCCGGGTTTCGGCGAGATCCATTTGCCGCCGAGATGCGCGGCGGTGTGGTTCATGTACGGGTCGATGTGGACCATCTTGATGCCGAGCTGCTTCGCCCATTCGCGCCGCTCGGTGCCGTCGAAACCGTAGGTGGCGTCCGGGTCGCTGGACCAGAAGACGATCAGCTCGGCTTCTTTCAAGCAGTCTTCGACGGTGCCGTAGAACTCGGGGCAGCCGAGTCGCAGGCTGTTGCCCCAGTGGTGCATCGCGCCCCAATACCAGCCTTCCCAGCTATCCGGGTTGTGCACGAGTTTGGTGACGCCGATGAGATTCCAGAAGCGATTGAAGGCGCTCAAATAGTGGCCGAGGTTGCCCCACTGGTGGTGCGAACCGTTGGCGACCGCGATCGCGCCGGGGCCCACCGCCTTGGCGCGTTTGATTTCTTTGCTGACGATGTCGAGCGCTTCGTCCCAGCTGATGCGCACGAATTTCGACTTGCCGCGGTTCTGGATGTTGCGCTCGCCATCGGGGTCGAAGTCGACGCGCTTCATCGGATGCAGGATGCGATTTTTGGTATACACCAGCGACTTCTGGCACATCGCGTGCGAGGCGACGGTGGTGCGGCGCGTCGGCTTGAAGGTCTTGCCGCGCGCGTGGATTTCCCACGAGGGCGCGTCCTCGTCGCTGAAGTCGATCGGCGTCGTGCGCAGGATCTTGCCGTCTTTGACGTAGACGAAAATCGGGCCGCTGTTGGTGCCGTTGGTGTAGCGGGTGACGCCATCACCCATGTCGGTGCCGGCTTTCCAGGTGATGCTTTCGAGGCGCGCGAGCGTCGCCATGAACCACACGGCCAGCGCATCCTGGCCCTCGATCACGACTTTGAAGTTCTTCGCCGCGTCGATGCGCTCGAGCATGTCGAAGGGCGGGGTGAGGAAGCGCTCGGCGATCTCGCGGTTCTTGAAGCGGATGGTGATGTCGGGCGAAGCGTGCAGCCCGGCGCGCGAGCGAATCTTGCCGCCGGCGAGCGCGATCCAGCGACCGGTCGGCTCGTCGTGCAGCCGGAATTGGGCGACGAGGTCTTTTTGCTTCAGGCGCGTGGCGTACTCCGGGTAGAGCTTCGCCATCACGCGCATCGCCTGCGGAATGCCCCACAGCAGTACCGACAGATTCATCCACGATCTCCTACGGACGGATGCGGATGAAACTACCACGGGGCCGGAAACGCCCCCGGTCAACCCCGGGGCCTAGCCCACTGCGCGGTTAACGATCGGCGTCTTCGTCCTCGTCCCAATCGTCGTCTTCATCCTCGTCCCAGTCGTCGTCTTCGTCCTCGTCTTCATCGTCGAGGTCTTCATCTTCGTCTTCGTCCTCGTCGTCCTCGTCCGACCAGCCTTCCGGCTCCGCGGTGAGTTCGAGATCCATCTCGTGCCACTCGTCGATGTCCAATTCTTCGATTTCGCCGTCGAGGTATTCGATCTCGACGATCTCGTGATCTTCGTCGAGCGACAGCACGCGAAAGGTCTCGTCCTCTTCGACGTTCTCGTACCACTGGCCGGGGACGGGTTCCTTGTCTCTGCTCACGATCGACACCTCTGGCGAGGAAACTGACGGTAGTCGGGTGATTTTACCGGCGCGCCATGAAAGCGCGCAAACGTATGCGCGCTTGCCCGCACCGGCGCGATGCTATAGTGCAAGCCGCTCAGCGTCGCGCGCCCATGCCTACCAAGTCCTCCAACACCGCCACGCCCAATCCGCTTGCCCGCGCGCGTCGCGTCGTGGTCAAGGTGGGCTCAGCCTTGCTCGTCGATGCGGCGACAGGCCGACTCAACCGCGCGTGGCTCGAAACGCTGATCGAAGACGTCGTGCGTCTGCGTCGCCAGGGTCGCGAGGTGGTGCTGGTCTCCTCAGGGGCGATCGCGCTCGGTCGACGTCATCTCGGCTTGCCCAAGGGCCCCTTGCGTCTCGAGGAGAGCCAGGCCGCGGCGGCCGTCGGTCAGATTCGACTCGCACACGCGTACAAGGAGTTGCTCGAAGCGAGCGATATTCCGGTGGCGCAGGTGCTGCTCACGCTCGAAGACAGCGAGCAGCGACGTCGTTATCTGAATGCGCGCGCCACGCTCAACGCCTTGCTCGCCCGCGGCGCCGTGCCCGTCATCAACGAAAACGACACCGTCGCGACCGCCGAGATTCGCTACGGCGACAATGATCGCCTCGCCGCGCGCGTGGCGCAGATGGTGAGCGCGGACTGCGTGTTGCTGCTGTCGGACATCGACGGTCTCTACAGCGCTGACCCGAACAAAAACCCCGCGGCGCAGTTCATTCCCTTGGTGCGCGAGATCACGCCGTCGATCGAAGCGATGGCCGGCGGTTCGGCGTCCGAGGTCGGTCGCGGCGGCATGACCACCAAGATTCTGGCGGCGAAGATCGCCGTGGCCGCCGGTTGTCATTTTTGCATCGCCGCCGGCGCGCCGCGACATCCGGTGCGGCGCATCGAACAGGGTGCGCGCTGCACGTGGTTCCGTCCGAGCGCGACGCCGGTCGCCGCGCGCAAACAATGGATCGCAGGCACGCTGCGTCCCGCCGGCGCCGTGATCATCGACGAAGGCGCCTGGCGCGCCTTGCGCAGCGGCAAGAGTCTGTTGCCCGCAGGCGTGCGCTCGCTCGAAGGGCGGTTCGAGCGCGGTGACACCGTGAGCGTGGTGACGAGCGAGGGCCGCGAAGTCGCGCGCGGCATCGTGGCTTATTCGGATGCCGATGCGGCGCGCATCATCGGTCGGCAGAGCGCCGACATCGAAGCCTTGCTCGGCATCCGCGGCCGTGACGAACTCATCCACCGCGACGATCTGGTGATGCAATGACCGACCCCGCCGCCACGGTTGCAGAGCTCATGCAGCGCATCGGCGCGGCGGCGGTCGCCGCGCAACCGGCGCTGGCGCGCGCCACGCGTGCGACCAAGGATCGCGCGTTGCTCGCGGCGGCGGCCGCACTGCGTGCGTCGCAAACGTCGCTGGTCGACGCGAATTCGAAGGATCTCGAGGTCGGTCGTGCCAAAGGTTTGTCGGGCGCGATGATGGATCGATTGAAGCTCGATCCCGCGCGGATCGAGTCCATGGCCAAAGGGCTCGAAGACATCGCGGCGCTAGAGGATCCGATCGGTACAGTGATCGCCGAATGGACGCGACCGAACGGCCTTCGCATCGCGCGCGTGCGGGTGCCGCTAGGCGTGATCGGCATCATCTACGAGAGCCGGCCCAACGTGACGGCCGATGCCGGCGCGTTGTGTCTGAAATCGGGCAACGCGGTGATCTTGCGCGGCGGGTCGGAGAGTTTGCATTCGAGCACCGCGATCCATGCCTGTCTGGTGGCGGGTCTGCGTGCCGCGGGTCTGCCCGAGGCGGCGATCCAACTCGTGCCGACCACCGATCGCGCAGCGGTCGGCTACATGTTGGCGCAGATGACCGACTACATCGACGTGTTGGTGCCGCGCGGCGGCAAAACCCTGGTCAAGCGCGTGCAGGATGAAGCGCGCGTGCCGGTGATCGGCCATCTCGAGGGCAATTGTCACGTGTACGTCGATCGCGCGGCCGATCTCGACATGGCGGTACGGATCGTCCTCGATGCGAAGTTGCGACGCACCGGCATCTGCGGCTCCGCCGAGACTTTGCTGGTCGATGGCGCGATCGTCGACACGCACCTGCCGACCCTCGTGCAGGCGCTGCTGTCGCGCGGCTGCGAGGTGCGCGGCGATGCGTCGACCCGTGCCATCGATGCGCGCGTGCGACCCGCGACCGAAGAAGACTGGTACACCGAATATCTCGACGCCATCATTGCCGTGCGCGTGGTCGACGGCGTGGGGGCGGCCATCGAACACATCGCGCGTTACGGTTCGGCGCACACCGAATCGATCGTCACGCAAGACGCCGAAGCGGCACGCCGATTTCTCGATGAGGTCGACAGCGCGATCGTGCTGCACAACGCGTCGACGCAATTCGCCGATGGCGGCGAATTCGGCATGGGTGCGGAGATCGGCATTTCCACCGATCGTTTCCACGCGCGCGGACCGGTCGGCGTCGAGCAGTTGACGAGTTACAAATACGTCGTACGCGGTTCGGGTCAGATCAGAGCCTGAGCGCCGCCGCGCAGCGAATACACCTCGGCGACGCCGCGTGCGCGCAGCGTTTCGGCCGTGCCTCGACTGCGCACGCCGCGCGCGCACACCAGAAGATAGCGCGCATCGGCCGGCAGGTTGCGACCGGCGAGCAACTCCTGCATCGGCACGTGGCGCACGGCCGCGTGCCGCAGCGGACTTGCAGCGACTTCTTCGGCATCGCGGATGTCGAGCACCACGAATCCGGCGGCCACGGCCGGTTCGAGCGTCGCGTAGTCACGTTCGATGTCGGCGTTTGCGTCCGACGCAGCCTCGGCGCTGCGCGCGCACGATCCATCGCGACAGGCGGCCGCGCGTTCGGCGCGCACGCGCGTCACCGACAGATCGAGTGCATCGATCACCAGCAGTTCGTCGCCGAGTCGACCGGGCAGCTCGAGCACGATTTTGAGCGCTTCGAGCGCCTGCAAGGTGCCGAGCAAGCCCGGCACCGGGCCGAGCACGCCGGCTTCGGCGCAATTGCCGACTACGCCGTCGCGCGTGGCTTCGGGCCAGATGCAGCGCAAGCAGGCGCTTTGACGTCGCGGGTCGACCAACTGCAGTTGACCCTCGTACTGGTGAACGCTCGCGAACACGATCGGCACACCCGAAGTTTGCGCGACGTCGTTGAGCGCGAACTTGGTGGCGAAATTGTCGGTGCAATCGAGCACCACGTCGCAACCGCGCAGCAGCTGCGCGGCATTGCGGGCGTCGAGTCGCATCGCGTGCGTCGTGACTTCGACTTCCGGATTGAGTGCGCGGATGCGTGCGGCCGCAAGCTGCGCTTTCGGCGTGCCGCAATCGGCGAGGGCGTACCAGGTCTGGCGGTGCAGGTTCGAGGCTTCGAGACGATCGCCGTCGACGACGACGAGTTTACCGACGCCGGCACCTGCCAAATATTGCATCGCGGGCACGCCGAGTCCGCCCGCGCCGACGATGCCGATGCAGGCGGCGCGCAGACGCGCCTGCCCGGCGACGCCGACTTCGCGCAAGGCCATCTGGCGCGAGTAGTCGCTGGGCGTCGTGTGCGCGTGCGCGTGCGCGTGGGCGTGGGTGTGGGTGTGCGCGGCTTGCGGCGCCGTCGCACAGCGCTCGCAATTGACCCAGCCGGAGTCACCGCTGACGTAATGTTCCTTTTTCCAGATCGGCACGCGATGTTTGACTTCGTCGATGATGTAGCGACAAGCCCGAAACGCTTCGTCGCGGTGCGCGGCGCTGACGCCGACCCAGACCGCGATCTCGCCGAGCGCAAGATCGCCGACCCGATGCACGCAGCGTGCGTTGCGGATGCCGAACTGCGCGCAGGCCTCGGCGATGATCCGTTCACCTTCGCGTATCGCCAGCGCTTCGAAGGCCTCGTATTCGAGATGCGTGACTGACTGGCCCTCGTTGTGATCGCGCACCCAGCCTTCGAACGCGGCATAACCGCCGCAGGTCGGATCGGCGAGCGTCGCTTGCAGCTGCGGGACGTCGAGTGCCGTCGAACTGAACGTGAACCGTGACACGACGAGGCTCGCGATCAGCCGCCCGCGACCGGCGGGATGAAGACCACCGCATCGCCTTCGGCGAGCGGTTGTTCCCAGTCACCGAATTCGCCGTTCACCGCGACGCGCAACAAGTCGACGTCGAGCGTGAACGGGTGGCGCGTGCGCAGCTCGGCGTAGAGTTCGCGCGGCGTTCGGGCCTGCGTGCGCAAGGTTTCGCGTGAGCGACCGGCTTGTTCGCGCAGCAGCGCGAAATACTGGATCTGCACTTCTTGGCCGTCGGGGCGCGGAGCTAGCGTTTGCATGGTCTGCCAATATTCCGTGGCGGAGTTGATGTTGTCGAGGGCGCGCGCATCGGGCAAGTCGACGAGCGTCGCTGCCGACTCGATCAGGAACTTGCGCGGACAGTTGCGGCCTGCGGCGGCGTAGCGTTCCAGCGCATCGTTGCTCCGTGGTTCGTAGATCGCGCATAGCGGCTCGGGCAGCCCGTCGTGCGCCGAGCGGAAGGCGGTGGCGATCGCCGCGGGGTTGCGTGCGGCGAGCAGATGACGCAGCACCGCCACGTTCAAAAACGGCAGATCGCAGGCGACGATGAGCCAGGCCACCGGCGGCGTGTGACGCTGCGCAGCGAGGATGCCGGCGAGCGGGCCGGCGAGACCTTGGACGTCGACGATCTGTGCGTAGCCGCGTCGCAACGGGTCGTCGGTCTGATCGGCGCGCACGCCGACGTACACCTGCGGCAGGCATTCGGCGAGGCGGGCATGCGTTTCTTCGAGTTGGCTGCGACCATGGTAGGCGAGCGCCGCCTTGTCGCGGTGCATGCGGGTGCTGCGGCCACCGGCGAGCACCAGGCCATGTACCGGAGCGATCATCGACGCCGCGCGAAGTCGCGTTTGCCGCCGCGCTTCTCGAGCAGCGCGATGTGCTCGATGACGATGTCGTGCGACAAGGCCTTGCACATGTCGTACACGGTCAGTGCCGCCACGGTTGCGCCGGTGAGCGCTTCCATTTCAACACCGGTGCGGTGCGTGGCGCGCACCGTGCAGCGAATCACGATGCGACCCGAGCGGGCCGCGTCGATATCGATATCGCAATGTTCGATCGGCAACGGATGACAGAAGGGGATGAGTTCGTGGGTACGCTTCACCGCTTGCACGGCGGCGATCGTCGCCGTGTCGAACACCGGCCCTTTTTTGGTGCGATGACCGGTGGCGGCGAGGGCGCGAGCGACCTTGAGCGGCAGTTTGAGCCGTGCCTCGGCGGTGGCTGTGCGCGCCGTCACCGCTTTGTCGCCGACGTCGACCATGGTCGGACGCTGTGCCGCATCGAGATGCGTCAGTCCGGCGTTGCGCGCGGTCGATTTTTTGGGCCGGGCCATGTGCGAGGGTCCTCTTCAGCCGCCGATGTAATGCATTTCGATCTTGCGGTCGGTGCGCGCGCGCAACTCGGCGCGTTGTTCGCTGTAGCGATCGGTGCGTCGCTGCCATATCCCGCGCATCAACTCGAGCATTTCGGCATCGCTCGCGCCCGCTCGCAGCGGGCCGCGCAAATCCGTGCCCGTGGTGGCGAACAGGCAGGTGTAGAGCGCGCCATCCGAGGACAAACGCGCACGCGAACAATCACCGCAAAACGGTTGTGATACCGACGAGATGAAACCGACCTCGCCGCGGCCGTCCGTGAAGCCGTGGCGCTCGGCCACTTCGCCGCGATAGTTGGCCTCGAGCGGGCGCATCGGCCAGCGCGCGTTCAGACGGGCGGCGAGCTCCGCCGAGGGCAGCACCAGTTGCGGCTGCCAATGGTTGCGATTCCCGACGTCCATGTATTCGATGAAGCGCACGATCACGCCGCTGCCTCGAAATCGATCGACGAGATCGGGCAAAGTGTGATCGTTCACGCCACGCTGCACGACGACGTTGATTTTGATGGGTGCGAGTCCGGCGACGCGCGCCGCTTCGATGCCCTCGAGCACTTGTTCCACGCCGCCGAAACCACCGCTCATGGCGGCGAATACCGCCGGGTCGAGACTGTCGAGACTCACGGTGATGCGAGTGAGGCCGGCGGCCTTCAATTCGGTGGCGTATTTGGCCAGCAGCACGCCGTTGGTGGTGAGCGCGACGTCTTCGATTCCCGGCAACGTGCCGAGATCGCCCACGAGGTCGGTGAGGTTCGGGCGCAGCAAGGGCTCGCCGCCCGTGATGCGCAGCTTGCGCACGCCGAGCGTCGTGGCGATGCGCGTCAGACGCACGATTTCCTCGAACGAAAGTCGCTCCGCCGATTTGAGGAAACGATAACCCTCGTGGAACGTGTTCTGCGGCATGCAATACGGACAACGAAAATTGCAGCGGTCCATCACCGAGATGCGCAGGTCGCGCATCGGGCGACCGAGCGTGTCGCGATCGCGGCCGCGATCGAGGGGCAAGGCAGTGGGCGCTTGGCTCACGGAGTCACCACCGGTACAGCCGGGTCACGAACCCTTTGGGGAATTCGTTCGGTCCCGGCGGCAACTCGACGAGCCCATCGGTACCGACGAGCGATGTGAAATCACCCGAGCCGTTGGTGTGTCGCGGATGCGCCCAAGGCCGGCCCCATTCGTCGGTCTCGAGGCGCACGGGCAGCAAACTGGTGAGGCCATGTTTCACTTCGACGGGTGCGGCGATCGCGATTTTGTCGAGTTCTGCGGTGGCTTCGCCCATCGCGGCATACAAGCCCGGCACCACATAGCGCGCAAGACACGCCTGCGTCGAGACCGGGTTGCCGGGCAGTGCGAACACCGCCGTGCCGCGCGGACCGACGCCGAACCACATGGGTTTGCCGGGGCGCTGCGAGATTTTGTGGAAGATCTCGCGCACGCCGAGCGTGGCGAGCGCTTGCGGCACGAGGTCGTAGCGACCCATCGACACGCCGCCCGAGAGGATCACCACTTCGTGCGTGTCGAGATGCACGCGCAAGCGTGCCGTCAGGGTCGCAAGGTCATCGGGCAAATGATCGTCCGCGATGCGCTGGAAGCCGCGTCGTCGCAGCGCGGCGACGATGCCGTAGACATTCGAGCGGCGTATCTGGTGCGCTTCGATCGCATCGCCCGGTTCGACGAGCTCGTTGCCCGTCGAGATCACGCTGATGGTCGGTTGGGCGCTGACCCGGATGCGCGCCATGCCCGCGCCCGCGGCGACCGCGATTTCGGGAGCGCCCAATTGCGCGCCTGCGGTCAGCAACAACGTTCCTTGCGTGCAATCGCTGCCCCGACGGTGCACGTTCTGCCACGGTGCGACCTTCGCCTCGGCAGCCAACGCGCAGGTGCCGTCGGTCCGCGTCAATTGTTCGACCGGCACTACGGCATCGCAGCCCGCCGGCAGTGCCGCGCCCGTCATGATCTCGATCGCGAACTCGGGCGAGCGCAGCGCGAGCGGCACGTCGCCGGCCGCTTGCGTCGCCTGGATGCGAAATTCGCGGCGACCCGACTGCACGGCGCTCGACGCCAGCGCGATGCCGTCCATGGCCACCCGATCGAACGGTGGCTGGTCGCGTTCGGCGTAGACGTTTTCACGCAGTACGGCGCCCGGGCACTGCACGAGCGGCAGCGACTCGATCGGCAGGCACGTCAAGTGCCTGCCGATCAGGGCGTCGGCTTCGGAAGGGGAAATCATGCCGGGAAGTGTATCCCGGCACGCTGCGACGGAAACCCGCGGAGTGGCGAGTCTCAGTTCTTTTTGGCAGCGGCCTTTTCTTTATAAACGCGGATTTGCGCGTTCAGACGGTCGGCCAAGCCCTGCGCGTCATCCACCGCGGCGTTCAGCTTCTGGTCGACGATCTTGCGACGCTCTTTCTTCTGCTCTTCGGTGAGCGAGGCCTCTTTGGCCATCGCATCGGAGAATTCCGTTTCGACGCAGTTCTGGTAGGCGGTGATGTCCGCATCGAACTGCTTGACCGCGCGCTGCGCCGTGATCATCTCTTCGAGCGTGGCCGAACCGCCGTCGGGAATCCTCTCCGGCGCCTTCGGATAGGTGCAGGCGGCGTTGGCGGTGCCGGCGGCGAAAGCGGCGACGAGCGCGATGCAAAGCACGTTCTTCATGATGGGATCCCCAGCAGATCGGTTGACGGAAGAGCCGATGATAGGATGCTCCGGTGTCGGCCGCCACATCGGCCGGATGCTAGACTCGCGGCCACGCGCCCGTAGCTCAGCTGGATAGAGCATCAGGCTTCGAACCTGAGGGTCGGGAGTTCGAATCTCTCCGGGCGCGCCATCCGATTTACGTGCAGGGGCCGAATATGAGCGACCAGCAGGTTTACGTCCCGACTCCGCTCGAAAAAGCGCGTCAGGATTTCGTCCTGGGCATCAAATTCCTCGCCAACGGCATCGCGCAGCAGCGGGTCCGCGACGTCTATCGCCACGACGTTCTGCCGCAGGCCGAGCGCCGCCTGGGGCATGCGCCGACGACGCGTCGCGAGGTCGAACGGGACCTCGCTCGTACGACGGCGTTTCGTTCCTGGGCGGTGCTCACGCATCGCTCGCAGGGCATGATGTGGGACGCGATCGAAGCCACCACGCGGCGTGTTGCGCCGCAGGCGGTGTCGCAGCTGGCCAGTTTGCGCACGGCGCCTGCGAAGCGGGGCTCGCTCGAACTCGATCCGGCGCTCGAGATACCGACGCCGATTTCCAACACCGAGATCCATCGCCAGCCCGGCGGGTTCGTGGGTTCAGCCGATCCGGACGATCTCGTGCCGGGTTTGCGGTACATCGGCGCCTCGCTGATCTATGCCGTGGGCAAAGGGCAGGCGAAGGCGGCCAGCGACGGACGCGCACACAATTTGTTGTCGCAACTGCAAGCGCGTTTCCCGGATTTTCGTCCGCGACGCATCCTCGACCTCGGTTGCGGTGTCGGCGTGCATTCGCAAGCGATCGCATTGGCCTTTCCCGAGGCCGAGTATCACGGCGTCGACGTCGCGGCGGGTTTGTTGCGCTTCGGGCACCTGATCGCCGAGCAGCGCGGGCTGCCGATCCATTTTCACCAGCGCGACGCGTCACGCACGGGCTTCGAGGCGGCGAGTTTCGATCTCGTGCTGTCGAACATCCTGTTCCACGAAACGAATTCGGCGCGACTGCCGCAAATCTTGCGTGAATGTCGTCGCGTGCTGAAACCCGGTGGCGTGATGCTGCACGCCGATGTCGCGACTCAAACGTCGCGCCTCGAGCTGGACGATCAAGTGATGAACGATTGGCAGGTCCGCTGGAACGGCGAGCCGTTCTGGACCGGCTATGCCGAGCGCGACATGCACAAAGAAATGATCGCCGCGGGTTTCGCGTCCGAGCAGTGCTTCACGGAATACGTCACGCACGGCAAGAGCGTCGGATTCGTGTTCGGCGCGTCGGTCTGAACCGCGCGCCGCGCGATCATTCCTCGATCAGTTCGATCAACTCTCCGGCCGGGCCGCGCGCCGTCGCGCTGCGCTTGCCGGCGTACGCAAAGCCTTGTCGCGCGGCAGGCGGCGAGATCCAATCGAGTTTCAGCGCATCAAGATTCTTGACGGCAAAACTCGTCAGCGCGATGCCGGGCGGCAATTCACCGCGCATGACGGGGCGCACGATCGCTTTGGGTGAATAACCGTCGAATTCGACGAGGTTGCCCGCTTGAGCGAGCCGCATGGTGGCGAGCGGCGTCTCGTCGTCGCCGAGGCCTTGGGCGCGCTTGATCACGCCGACCGTGCGCTTGCGCGCTGTCGCGCGCGTCATGTCGAACTTGCCGGAATAAAAGTCGAGCAGTGCTTCGATGTCGGGGCCGGCCAGCACCATGATGAAGATGCGGCCGATCGCGCCGCCCGGTTGCGGCAGGATCGATTTGCTGCGATCACCCGTTTCGGCGGTCAAGTACAACACTTCGCCCGACGGACCGATGACCTGGAACGCGCGGATGGTCGGGTAGCCGCCGAGGGGCGCAGGTTCGCCGATGACGCGGAACGGTGAGCCGCGCAGGTTGGCAAAGGTGACGTCGGGGTTGTCGACGATGATTTCGATCGCGTTCCAGCCGTGCGTCATCAGCGGTGCGTAGTCTTGCGGAATGCGCGCGGTGCGCACGGCGCGGATGTAGACGTCGGGCGCCGCATTCGACGACATCAGCACGTACGGACGTCCCGCCATCGCCGGTGCGCCCCAGCTGCGCGCGAGCTCGCGCGATACCTTGCCGCGCTCGCGGACTTCGTAGCCGAGCCAGGCGGAATAATCACGCTCGAAGGCGGCGAGGTCGGTGGTCGCGACGGTGGCCATGCGAATGCGTTGTAGGGCAGGTTCGGCGCTCAAGACGGGTCGCGCGAACGCGGCGCCGACGAGAAGTGCGGCCAGTGATACCCACGAGGCGAACGCGCGGACAGTTGCAGGTCGGTTGATCATCGACGCACCCTTTACATGAAACTAATGGTCATAATTACATTACCATCCGTCGAAATCACGTTTTCGCTGAATGGAGTGGAGTGCCATGTCCGAAGCCGATCGTCCAGCCGTCGTTCTGCCGCGCGTGACCAAGGGCAAGCGGCCGTCGTTCTTCGAGGACCGTTCGCTCGATCAGATGATGACCTTCATCATCGAACTGAGCACCGAGGTCGGCGTCATGCGCGAGCGGCTCGACACCGTGGAGCGCTTGCTTGACTCGCAAGGCAGCGTGACGCGCGCGGCGATCGAGGCATACCGTCCGGATGCCAAAGTGGAAGCCGAGCGCAATGCCTGGCGCGACGAATTCCTGAAGCGCGTCTACCGCATGCATCCTGCCGAGCAGTGAGTTCGGCGTATCCACATTTGTTCTCGCCGCTGCAGATCGGTGCAGTGCGGCTGCGCAATCGCATCGTGCATGCGTCGATGTCGACGCGTTACGTGAAGGCCGGCGAGGTGCCGGAAAAAATGATCACCTATCACGCCAATCGTGCGCGGGGTGGGGCATCGATGATCATCACCGAGCCGCTGAATCTGCTGCCGCGGCAGCGCAACGCCCAGAAAGTTTCGGTTCTCGATCCGGCCAATGCGGCGGGGCTGCGGCGCTGGGCGGCCGCGGTGCGAGAGCATGATGCGCATTTGATCGCGCAGATCCAGGATCCGGGTCGTGGTCGCCATCAGCCAGGCCGCGTACACGATGCGATCGGTCCGTCGTCGTTGCCCGATGATTTGAGCTGGACCGTGCCGCATGCGCTCGAGACCGGCGACATCGTGCAGATGATCGCCGACTTCGCGCACGCGGCGCGCGTGCTCTGCGATGCGGGGTTCTCGGGCGTCGAGATTTCTTCAGGCCACGGCCACCTGTTCCACCAATTTCTCGCGGCGCGCTCGAACTTGCGCACCGATCGGTACGGCGGTGACCTCGAAGGCCGGGCGCGACTGCTCACTGAATTGTGTCTCGCCCTGCGTGCGGCCTGCGGTGCGGATTTTCTGATCGGCGTGAAGTTGCCGGGCGAAGACGGCATGCCGGACGGCATCGACCTCGAAACCTCCGCGGCGATCACGCGCCTCGTGCACGGCACGGGTGTCGTCGACTATCTGACGTGGTGTTGGGGTTCCCATTCGGCGACGCTCGATTGGCATCTGCCCGACATGCACGGGCCGCGTGCGCCGTACATCGACAAAATCGCCGCTCTCGCGCAACACGCGCCCGGCACGGCGATCGGTGCGCTCGGTCTCATCACCGACCCGAACGAAGGCGAGCGCTTCGTGCGCGATGGTCTCGCTGATCTCGTCATGCTCGGTCGCCCGTTGGTGACCGACCCGGCTTGGGGGCTGAAGGCGGAACAAGGTCGCGAAGCCGAGATCCGGTACTGCGTCTCCTGCAACACCTGCTGGGGTGCGATCGTCGGCGGCAATGCGCTCGCCTGCGACAACAATCCGCGCGTCGGGGCCGACGACGAAACGGACTGGCGACCGGCGCGCGCGGCGCAGCCGCGTCGCGTGGCGATCGTGGGCGCCGGGCCTGCAGGTCTCGAGGCCGCTTGGGTTGCGGCTGCGCGCGGCCATGAGGTCACCGTGTTTTCCGCGGGTGGCGACGTCGGCGGTAAGCTGCGACTGCATGCGGCGTTGCCCGGTGGCGAGAGTCTGAGCAGCGTCTACGACTATCAAAAATTGCGCGCCGATGCCCACGGCGTTCGATTCGAGTTCGGCGTGCAAGCCGGCATGGACGCTTTGCGGGCGCTCGCGCCTGATGCCGTGGTGCTGGCCTGCGGCGCTTCGCCCGCTTGGCCGCGCTGGTTGCCCGAGGATTATCACGATGCCGACTTTTTCCCCGACGTGCGCACCGTCGCCGCGCGCTTCATCGGGCGCACGCAGCGCGAGTCGGGCACGGCGCTCCTCTACGACCACGATCATTCGGCGTTCACCTACGCGACGGCCGTGTTGCTCGCGCGGATCTACGAGCGCGTGGTGATCGCGACGCCGCGCGAAGGCGTGGCCGCGGAAGAGCCGCTGGTCAACCGGCAGGGAATACACCGCCGTCTCGCGGCGCACGGCATCGAAGTGCGCAATTTTTGCGAGCCGGTGTTCGACGACGGTCTTGCCGAAGGCGTCGTGACTTTGCGCAACGTATTCGGTGCCACGGCGACGCAACTGACGGGGGTTTCTTTGATCACACATGCCACGCCGCGCATTCCGCGTGACTCGCTGGTCGTGCCGCTGCGCGCCGCGGGCATCGATTTCACCGTCGTCGGCGACTGTCAGGCGCCGCGCTCGTTGCTCGTGGCGACGGGCGAGGGCTATCGCGCGGGGATGCGCTGGTGAGTGTGCGAGCCGATGTGCCGGTGACCGAAGCCTCGTGGCCGCGTCCGGCGTACGCGTGGTACGTCGTCGTGTTGTTGATGCTCGGCTATGCGCTCGGCGTCGTCGATCGGATCGTGATCGGCTTGCTCGTCAAGCCCATCAAGGCCGATCTGCATCTGAGCGACACCGAGATCGGCGTCATCCAGGGCCTCGCCTTCGCCGTGTTCTACAGTCTCTTCACTTTGCCGCTCGGATTTTTGATCGATCGCGTCAAGCGCGTGCCGGTGATCTGGGGCGGCTTGGCCGTCTGGAGCATGGCGACGGTCGCCGGCGGATTTTCGAAGTCGTTCTGGGGTTTGTTCGGTTCGCGCGTCGTCATGGGTGCGGGCGAGGCGACGACTACGCCGGGTTCGGCGTCGTTGATCGCGGATTTGTTCCCGCCCGCGCAGCGTCCACGTGCCTATGGCGTGTTCGCGATGGGGGGTTCGGTCGGCATCGGGATCGCGTACATGCTGGGCGGCGTGGCGATCGGGCTGGCCGATGCGGTGAAAGCGCTTGCGCCGGCGTTGCTCGGCGGTTTTGCGGACTGGCAGGTCGTGTTGTTCGTGGTCGGTGCGCCGGGCTTGCTGCTGGCGTTGTTGATCGCCACCACGGTGTCCGAGCCGCTGCGCCGTGGTCAGCGCGTCGCGCCCGGCAAGATTTCTTTGGTGCCGCTGTGGCGCGAATTGCGCACCAACCGCGTCGCGCTTTTGGCCGTGATGCTCGGCACGATCATGAACGTGATGATCGTCAACGCGCAGCTCGCCTGGTTCCCCACCTTGTTCGTGCGGGTGCACGAGTGGGAGCCGGCGCGGATCGCGCTCGCACTGTCGGTGGTCGGCGTGCCGTTCGGCATCATCAGCGCGATCACCGCGGGCTGGGTGCTCTCGGTGCTCGCCAAGCGCGGCCGGACCGATGGCCCGATTCTGGTGATGGGTCTGCAGTGCCTCGCCTGGGTGATCTTCGGCACCGCCAAGTGCTTTGCACCCACGCCCGAGATCGCGTTGGTGCTGCACGTGGGCACTTCACTGTTCGCCACGTGGGCCGTGACCGCGGCGCTGACAGCGTTGAACGAAATCACGCCGAACCAGCTACGCGGCCAGGTGGTCGCGATTTACACTTTGCTCACCGGGCTCGTCGGCATCGCCGTCGGCTCCGGGGCGGTCGGGCTCTTGTCCGACCACGTATTCAACTACCCGAAGGGCATCGCGCCGAGTCTCGCGCTGGTGTGCTTTTCGGGTGGCATGATAGGCATCGCCATCCTGATCTACGGCCGTCGCAACTACCAGCAGGCAGTGCGTCGGGCCGGTGATTTCGATGGCGCGGATTCGAAACGGTAAATCATCGCAAGCAGTCGCGGAGCGCATCATGGCAGCACGAGCAGAATCGGTGGCAGTCCCCAACATCGAAGAATTGTTCCAACCGACGCACGACGAGCGTGCGCGCCAGTCGATGGTCAGCATGCTGCGCAAGCGCGCCATCATCGACCTGCGCGCCGAGCTCAAACGTGACTACGAATCGCGCGTCGAACCGGCGCTGCGCGCTCGTGATGCGGCGCCGCGCAATTGGCGCGACATCGAGCGCGCCATGGAGAACGAGGAGTCCTATCGCTTCTACAGCACCTTGCGCTACCACGCGCAGGAGATGTGCTATCTCTCCGTGCAGCCGGCCGTCGAGCGCGCGTTGCCGGAAATGATCTCGCTCGCCAAAGATCTCGCCGTGCGCAATCCGTCGGGTGGGTCGCTGCGCCTCGCGCCGAACTTCGAAGTGCCGCGCTACGTCACGGTGCTCGACGTGCATCTGGCGCCGGGTTGGGTGGCGACGGAGCACACGGCCGATGACGTCGCGCAGGGTGCGGTGGTCGGCTTCGGTGGCAAGGTGTTCACCGGTCAGCATCCCTACCGCAAACGCGCCGGTGTAGTCGCCGAGTCGATCGCGCACTGGTTGAAGGCCACGCGCCCAGGCTTTGCGCCGCGTCGACTGCTCGACATGGCAACGACGAACGGCAAGAACCTGTTGCCCTACAAAACCGCGTTTCCGCAAGCCGAGGCGCACGGCATCGACTGCGGTGCGCCGGTGCTGCGTTATGCGCACGCGCTCGCCGAGCACGAAGGGATTCCGGTGCATTTCAGTCAGCAGAACGCCGAGCACACGGATTTTCCGGACGGACATTTCGATCTCATCGTGTCGAGTTTCTTCCTGCACGAAATTCCCGTGAAGGCGACGCGCAAGGTGTTGCGCGAGTGCTATCGCCTGCTCGCGCCGGGCGGCGTGATGGTGCACATGGAGCTGCCGGACGAAGCGTCGGTGAGCGACTACGAAAACTTCTTCTGGAACTGGGACACGATCAACAACAACGAACCTTTCTACACGAGCTTCCGCGAGCAGGAGCCGATCGCGCTCTGCAGCGAGGCGGGTTTCGCGCGCGACAAATGTTTCAAACTGACCATTCCCGATGCAGCGAGCTTCGGCGAGGAGCGCTACGCGAAGTTCCTGCGCGGCGAGATCGCTTCGCCGGCGCACGGCAGCGGTGGCTGGTTCGTGATGGGCGCCGAGAAGTGAGGCGACGCAGTTTCGTCGCGGGTGTGGCGGGCGCCGCCGCCGCCGGCGCCCTCGCGCCGCTCGCGCGGGCTGCAACGTCACAGGACTACGACTACATCATCGTCGGCGCCGGCACGGCGGGTTTGCCCGCGGCGCTGTTCGCATCGCGCCGCGGCGCGCGCGTGTTGCTGCTCGATGCGGCCGGTGACATCGGCGGCACGCTGCATCTGTCGACCGGTCAGATGAGTGCCGCGGGCACGCGCTTGCAAGCGCGGCTCGGCATCGTCGACACGCCGCAGGCGCACTACGACGACATCATCCGCATCAGCCACAACACCGTCGATCCCGTGCTCACGCGCATCGCGGTCGACGAAGCGGCAACCACCTTCGATTGGCTCATGGACCGCGGCTTTCAGCCTCTGCCCGAGCATCCGGTGCTCGGCAAAGGTCACGAACCGTATTCCCAGAAGCGTTATTACTGGGGCGCAGACGGTGGTCGGTCGATCCTCGCCGTGCTGCGTCGCGAGTTCGAGACCGAGCGTCGCGAAGGGCGCATCGATCTGCAGCTGCAAACGCCGGTAACGGCGCTGATCACCGACGACGCGGGTGCCGTACGCGGCGTACGCGTGAAGTCTGCGGACCGTGAGCGTACCTATCGCGGTCGGCACGTACTTTTGACCTGCGGCGGTTATGGCTCGAACGCCGAGATGTTCGAGCGGCTGTCGGGTTATCGCGCGTATGCCGCGACGGGCTATCCTTATTCGCAAGGCGCGGGGATCGAACTCGCCGTGGGGGTCGGCGGCTACGTACGCGGCCGTCAAAACTATCTCAGCAATTTCGGTTCGATACTGACCGACGATGCGATCCCGGGTCGCTTCCTCGCGCGCTTCGTCGTGATTCCGCAAGAGCGCCTGCCCTGGGAGATTTTCGTCAACGCGCGTGGCGAGCGCTTCATCCGTGAAGACCAGCAGAGCGTCGATGCGCGCGAACAAACGTTGCTTGCGCAACCGGATCTGCGGTACTGGATCGTGTTCGATGAAGAGATGCTCGCCTCGGCACCGCCCGGCGTCGGCGGCTGGAGCCGCGAGCAGATGCGCGAAGCCTTCGGCATCCACAAATGGTTTCAAAAGGCGGACGATCTGCCGACGCTCGCGCGCAATTCGGGCATCGACGTCGATGGGCTCGTGCGCACGGTCGCCGACTACAATCGCGGCGTCGCAAAACGCAACGATGCACTCGGTCGCGAGCACATGCCGCGACCGATCATCAAAGCGCCGTTCTATGCCATACGTCATCAAGGGCACTCGACGACCTCGACGGTCGGGCTCGCGGTCGATGGCCAGTTGCGCGTCATTCGGTCCGACGGCACGCCCATCCCGAACCTTTATGCGGCCGGTGAATTGCTCGGTGCCGGGCAGACGCAAGGTCGTTCGTTCGTCGGCGGCATGATGGTGACCCCGGCGCTCAGCTTCGGTCGCATTTTGGGCGAGCGTTTGCCGCTTGGCGTGCGCGCATGAGTGCTGCCGTGCGGCGCATCCTCATCGGGCTGTTGGCCGCATGGGTGTGCCACGCGACGACGGCGAGCGCGAGCGAGACGGGCCCCGCTGCGGTGGTGCATGCGATCCCGGGTCTCGTGCCCGGCGAGGGCTTCGGCGTCGAGCGTGGCTACGCGCCGTCGCCTTTGGGTCAGGTCCACTATCAGGACGTGCGTCCGACGCAGGCCGATCCGCGGCAGCCGGTCTATGTGCTGTTGCATCAAGTGCCGTGGTTCCACGTGTACTACAACCGCGCGCAAGCCGAGCTCGCGCGTCGCGGCATACGCAGCATCGCATTCGACACGCCGGGCTACGGATTGTCGGCGCGTCCTCGTTCACCGCCGGACATCGCCGCGTATGCGCGGGCGATCGAGGCGGCCATCGATCACCTGAAACTCAAACGCATCGTTCTCGTCGGCCATCACACCGGCGCGACCATCGGCGTCGAGATCGCGCGCACGCAACCGCGGCGGCTCGCGCGGTTGGTGTTGCACGGCGTTGCGCTGTATACGCCCGCCGAAGCGGCGGCCCGCCTCGCTGCGCCGCATTGGGACCAAAACTACAAAGCCGAAGGTGCCCACCTCGGCGATCGTTGGCTGTATCTGACGGGGCGGGTCGCCGGTTCGCCCGACAGCATCCAATGGTCGGTGTTGTCCTTGTATTTGGCGGGCGATACCGAGTGGTACGGACATCACGCCGTGTTCCGTTATGACATGGGCGGCGCCTTGGCGGCCTTGCGCGTGCCGGTGACCGTGCTCAGCAACGACGACGATCTGCTCGATTTCACCTTCGAACGCGTGCGCGCGTTGCGGCCGGATTTCGTGTTCAATCATCTTTCGGCGCACAGTTCGAACATGGCGTTCGACGAGCCTGTGCCCTGGGTCGCTGCGGTCGTCGGTGACGCGGCGCCCTGAGCCTGCTGCGCGCCCGCGCAACGCGCGGCGCGGGCTCGAGGTCGTGTTGCGGCGCGTGTCGTTGCATCGGGACGCGCGATGCGTGCTCGACGACATCTCCTGGCAGATCGCCGCGGGCGAGCGCTGGGTGTTGATGGGGCCGAACGGTTCGGGCAAAACCCAACTTTTGAAGTTGATCGCCGGTGCAGTCTGGCCGGATCCCGGGCCGGATGCACAGCGCCGCTATCGCGGCAGCCGCGGCAAAGTCCTCGATCTCGTCGAGGTGCTGCCACGGATCGCCTATCTCGGGCCCGAGCGACAAGACCGCTACGAGCGCTACGGATGGAATTTCACCGCAGTCGAAGTGGTCGGTACCGGCTGCACGCGCAGCGACATTCCGCAGGGTGCGTTGACGGCGCGCGAGCATGAAGCGGCGCTCGATTGCCTGCGGCAACTCGGTGTCGCGCGGCTCGCGACGCGACGCTTCCTGACGCTCTCCTATGGTGAGCGCCGGCTGGTATTGCTCGCGCGTGCCGTCGCGACGCGACCCGATGTGCTGTTGCTCGACGAGACGCTCGGCGGTCTCGATGCCGTGCATCGGGCGCGCGTGTTGCGTTGGCTCGATCGCGACGCGCACGACATCCCGAGCTGGATACTCGCGACGCATCGCGAAGAAGAAATCCCGTCCTCGGCCACCCATCTGCTCTCGATCGATGCGGGCGTCGTGCAGGCTGCAGGCCCGATCGCGAACGTGTCGACGCGTGCCGCGGCGCACCCGGAGCGCGTGGCGCCGAGGCGGCGCCGAAAATCATCCCGGGCGCTGCCATCGCGCGCCGCTGCGACGCCGCTCGTGTCGTTCACGAACGCCGACGTCTATCTGGATTATCGACGCGTGCTGCGTGATCTGTGTTTCGCCCTTCGCGCGGGCGAGTGCTGGGTCGTGCACGGCGCGAACGGCGCCGGCAAGAGCACGCTGCTGCGCACCATCTACGGTGATCACTCGATCGCGCTCGGAGGCCAGCTGCTGCGACGCGGCATCGTGGCCGGCGTGCCGCTTGCCGAGTTCAAGCGCTGGTGCGCATTCGTCGCGCCGCATCAGCAAAGCGATCCGCCACGCCACGAGACGGTGTTGCAAACCATCGTGTCGGGTTTGCGCGCAACGGTCGGTCTCGATGCGCCGCCGACTCGCGGCGAGCTCGTCCGTGCGCGTCGCGCCGCGGCCGCGTTCGGTTTGACCCCGATGCTCGAACGGAGCTTCGGTTCGCTGTCGTACGGACAGGCGCGCCGAACCTTGTTTGCGCGGGCATTCGTCTTGCAGCCGCGTCTGCTGTTGCTCGATGAGGCTTTGGGCGGCATCGACCCGGAATCACGCCAGGTGCTGCGCAAGCGCATCGATTCATTCGTCGCCGCAGGCGGCGCCGTGGTGTTCAGTAGCCATCACACGGACGAGTGGCCCGAAACGACGGGCTTCGAGCTGGAACTGCGTCGCGGCCGGCTCCACTACCGTGGCGCCTTGCGCGCCCGCGCCCGATAATCGGCTCTGGCAGATCGGCGCAGGTCCCCGCGATGAAACGGCTCGGAATTCTTTGGCTGGTGGTGTTCATCAGCCTCGTCGGCTTCGGCATCACCATCATTCCTTTTCCGTTCGTCGCCGAGCGCATGGGTGCGTCGGACTTCTGGAAAGCCTTCGGTGGCTCGGGCATGTTCTCGTTGTTCCAGTTCATGGCGATCCCGTTCTGGGGGCGCTGCAGCGACGCATTCGGTCGCAAACCGATTTTGATCACGAGCCTCTTCGGCACCGTGTTTTCGTTCGTGTGGCTGGCGTATGCCGATACCCTGACGAGTCTTTTGGTCGCGCGTGCCTTGGGCGGCATCATGTCGGGCAACCTTGCCGCCGCGTTCGCGTATGCGACCGACGTCACCGACACAGAGGACCGCGCCAAAGGTTTGGGCATCGTCGCCTCGGCGTTCGGCATCGGCTTCGCCGTCGGTCCGCCGCTCGGCGGCGTGCTCGGCACCATCGGTGGCGAGGCGAGCCTGCATTGGCCCGCGTTGGTGTCGGCGGCGCTCGCCTTGCTCGCACTGCTCGGCACGCTGCTGTTTTTGCCCGAGAGTTTGCCGGTCGCATCACGTCGTCCGCTGCGTGCGCCCAAGACCGAGGTCGGTTCGCCCGATGGGGCGCCCGTCGCACCGCGACTCTCCGCCATCGCCGCATTTCGCGCCAAGCCGGTGCTGATCGGGCTTGCGGTGTCGTCTTTGCTGGTGGCTACCGGTTCGGGCGCGCTGCAGGCCGTGTTCCAGTTTTGGGGGCGTGACCGCTTCGGTTACGACTTGCGGGAAATCGGGCTGCATTTCATGGTGCTCGCGCTGTTCTCGGCCTTGGGGCAGGCCGGCTTGATCGGCCCGCTGACCCGACGGTTCGGCGAAAAGCCCGTCGCGGTGTTCGCCGTCATCGGCGCGTCGATTTCTTTGGTGATCTTCGCGCTCGCCGTGAACGACGCGATGGTGTGGTCGGCGTTGGTGCTGTACGGCATCGCCAACGGTTTGTTCCTGCCCTCGGTCAGCAGTCTCGTGTCGTTCGAGGCCGAGGCCGATTCGCGCGGGGCCGTGATGGGCATGTTCAATGCATCGAGCAGTGCGGGGCGCATCATCGGTCCGGCGATCGCGGGGCCGATCTACTTCAACGTCGGCAGCAGTGCGCCGTTCTGGATCTCGGCGGTGATCGCGGCGCTCGGGGCGATATTTTTGAGCCGTGCGCATGCACGACCGGCGAGTTGAGCATGCGACGCCGCAGTTTCGTGGGCCTGCTCGCCGCGACCGGTGTCGGGGCGATGCAGGCTGCGGCCGCCGCCGCCGATGCGTCGTCCGCGCGGGTATTGCGTCGCTCGCGCGGGGGCAACCTCACGAGTCTCGATCCGCATCGCGCGATTTCGGCCGCCGACATGGAAATCGTCGCCGATCTGTTCGTCGGACTCACGGCCGTCGATGCGCGGGGCGCGATCGTGCCCGGTTGCGCGCGCGATTGGACGGTGTCGGCCGACGGTCGGCGGTGGGAGTTCCGGCTTCGACCGGGCCTGGTGTGGTCCGACGGCAAATCTTTGGTCGCGGCGGACTTCGTCGCGAGCATGCGCCGGATGTTGACCCCGGCGACCGGTGCATTGCTCGCGTACCGGTACGACGCAATCCGTGGTGCACGCGTGCTGCGCGAGGGCGGGGACGCGAGTGCAGCGCTCGGCGTGTCGGCGGCGGCCGCGGATCGGGTCGTGTTCGATCTCGATCATCCGGAAACCGATTTGGCGAAATTGCTGGCGGTGGCGTACGTGGTGCCGATGCATGCGGTGCAAGCGCTGGGGCGCGAGTGGGCGAAGCCGCCCGCCATGGTCGTCAACGGCGCGTATCGCCCGACCGCGTGGGCGCAGAACGGCACGCTCACCCTCGAGGCGAACCCGCGCTGGTTCGATGCGGCGCGCAAGCCCGTGCCGCAGCTCGAGTGGCGCATGGGCATCGACGATGCCACGCGCCTGCGCTCATTCAGGGCCGGCGAGCTCGACGTGGCGCAAATCAGCGACGGTTCGCAGTGGGCGATTGCGCGTCGCGAGCTCGGCAGTGCACTGCATTCCGTGCCGTTCTACGGCGGCGGCTGGGTGGGGCTCAACGTGCGACGCCCGTCGATCGCCGATCGACGGCTGCGGCGCGCACTCGATCTGATGATCGATCGCGCCGTGTTGTGCGACAAGGTTCGGGCCTCGGGTGAACGACCCACCTACAGTCTGGTGCCGGACGCCGTCGCCGATTATCCGCAGCACGCGGCACCCGAGTATGCCGATTGGCCGCGCGCGCGGCGGGTCGCCGAGGCCATGCAACTTGCGCAGCAGGCCGGCGTATCACGCGCCGCGCCGCGCGAACTGGTCGCGATTTTTTCGTCTAACGGCGTCACCGAACGCATGTTTCTCGCTCTCAATGCGATGTGGGCGCCGCTCGGCGTGCGCGTCGCGGCGCGTGGCCTCGAAAGCCGAGCCTACAACCTCGCGCTCAACGCCGGCGACTTCGATCTCATGGACTACGGTTCGTTCTCGGCCGTGCAGAGCGCGGCGAGTTTCATCGGGCGGTTCCGCAGCACGTCGTTCCTCAACTATTTCGGTTATCGCGACGCCGCGGTGGATCGCGCCATCGATCTGGCCGAGAGTCAGGCGGATCCGCGTGAACGGGCGCGGCTGTATCTCGAGGTCGAACGCAGCTTGCTGCGCGACTTGCCCGCCTTGCCGCTGTATTCCGGCGTCGCGCATCGGTTGGTGGCGAGCCGCGTGCGCGGCTGGGTGCCGAATTCGGGTCTTTCGCTGCCATCGCAATTTCTGCAACTGGCTTGAGCCACACGGGAGCACTGTCACATGAGCACGGTTCACGATTTTTCGGCCAAGGACATCGACGGCAAAGACATCGCGCTCGGCGAACACCGCGGCAAGGTCTTGCTGGTGGTGAACGTCGCGAGCAAGTGCGGCTTCACGCCGCAGTACACGGGGCTAGAAGTGCTGCATCGCAAGCTCGCGCCGCGCGGCTTTGCGGTCCTCGGCTTCCCGTGCGACCAGTTCGGCCATCAGGAGCCGGGCGACGAAGCCGAGATCAAAGATTTCTGCCGTCTCAAATATGACGTCTCGTTTCCGATGTTCGCCAAGATCGAGGTGAACGGTGAGGGCGCTCATCCACTCTACAAACATCTGAAAACCGAGGCCAAAGGCATCCTCGGCTCGGAGTCCGTCAAGTGGAACTTCACCAAGTTTCTGATCGACAAAGAAGGCCGGGTCGTGCGTCGATATGCGCCTAACGACAAGCCGGAGAGCATCGAGGCCGACATTCTGGCTTTGCTCTGAGGCGATCGATGGGGGAGCGATCTTGAATCTGATTTACCGCAAGCCCTATGTGGGTCTATTGGGTTTGATGGTCGGGTTTTTGACCCAGCCACTCGGGCACACGGCCTACAAACTTCTCGAAGCCGTGTTCGGTGACGGCGCGACGCCGGGTTCGGGCGTGTATCCGGCGGCGATCGCCACGGGAATCGTCGGCTTTCTGATCGTCTGGCAAGGGCTGAAGCGTGCCGAACTCGAGGCCACCTGGCTCGGCATGCTCGGCGGCTGGCTGATCTGGATCGGCTGGTTCGAATACGCCTTCCGGTTTTTTTCCGTGTTGTATGCCGTGCCGGGTTTCGCCGTCGAACCTGCGGTCGAAGCGGGTTACGTCGCCGCTCCGCAGGCCAACATGCTGCAGGCCACGGTCACCATCATGCTGGCGTTGCTGTTGCTCTACGGCATTTTCAATTTGCAGACCAAATGCAATTTCATGCGCTTCTTCCACCGCAATCTGCATTTCTCGCCCGGCATGCCGACGCCGGACAACCACCGCAGTTTCGCGCGCATCACCGCGATGGAAGTGCTGTTCGTGACGTGGTTCTGTTACCAGTTCTGGTTGTACGTCATCTATTTCGGCACGCGGGGCAGCGGCGCCATGGCCGTGCAGGCGATCTACTTCGCGTGGACCGCATGGGCCCTCTATCTGATCTGGAAATGCACGCAGCAGATTCGTGCGGCTGCGGCGCTGCGCTACGGCATCGGCGCGGGGATCGTGTTGTGGGGTTCGGCGGAGATGCCGGCGCACTTCGGCGCCTACCGCGAATACTGGCTGTATCCGCGCGAGTACCCGTTGTTCAATCTCGTTTGCTTCGCGTTGTTCGTGCTCGGCATTGCGCTGATCGCGCGACGACCGAGTCAACCCGCCGCGAAGTCGTCTGCCGACATCACCTGACGTTTTTTGAACGGCGCCATCAGGAATCGCGCGGCCGCTTTGCGACCCGTGAGCCAGGCGACCCTATCGCCGCTCGCGTGCGGAGCCAGCATCCCCTCGACCAGAAACGGCGTCACCGTTTCGACGCGATCTCCGAGGATGTTGTACGCGCGCAAGGTGCGCGCGAGGTCTTCCGGGGTGTTGCTGCCGACGTCGCGTTTCAAAAGATCGGTGAGCACGATTCCCGGGCTCAGATAGCAGATGCGCACCGAGCTCGCGGCCAATTCGGACTGCAGCGCCTTGTTGAAATAAGTCAGCGCGAATTTGCTCGCGCCATACAGGCTCATGCCGGGATTCATCATTCCGTTCGAGCCGTACCCTTCCATGTTCCAGATGGTGCCGCCGTTCGGCTGCGCTTGCATGCCGCACGCGGCGATTTGCGTCGCGAGCAGGGCGCCGAGCAGATTGGTCTCCTGCACGGCGCTGACGTCCGCCGCGCGCATCTCGCCGCCGCGTTGGCGCGGATGCGAAATGCCCGCGTTGTTCACCCACGCATCGACCCGGCCGAAGGCGGCGACGGCGGTATCCCACAAATGCTGCAGGGCCGCGGGACTCGTCACGTCGCAGGCCGCACCGGTGACCGTCGCGCCTTGGGTGGCGCAGGCACGCAGCTCGGCGACGACGGCGTCGACCGCAGCCTGTGAGCGGCCGCTCAGCGTGACGTCGACGCCCCGCTTCAACAATTCGGCAACCAGGCCTTTGCCGATGCCGCGCGTGCCACCGGTGACGACGAAGCTTTTGCGTTCGGACATCCGCAGTCTCCTGAAAAATGCGACTCAATCATGCAACGGGACGCGGGGGCGACTGCACGTCCGTCGGCCCATGTCCGATGCGTGGTCACCGTCCCGAAGCGTGGTTTGCGGTCCCGCACCCTGTTTATGCTTCCGCCTCGAAGCAACCGTTTCGGGCGGAGGGGTCGATGTCGTCGCAGAGCGTCGTCGTCACGGGTGGAACGCAGGGTTTGGGCTACGGCTACGTGCGCGAGTTTTTGCGTCGCGGTCATCGCGTGGTTTTGAGCGGGCGCGATGCCGAGCGCGTCGCCGGCGCGGTGCGCAGCCTCGAAGTCGAAGCGGTGCAGCAGGGTGCGGCGGTGAGCGGTTTGGTTTGCGATGCCGCCTCGATGGCCGATACGCAAGCGTTGTGGGATGCGGCCATCGCCCGGCACGGACGGGTCGACATCTGGTTGCACAACGCCGGCTACGCCCGTACCGGTCAAAGATTTCTGCAAAACACCCCGCAACAAATCGCGGCCATGGTCCGTACCAACGTGATCGGCTCGATGAATGCGGCCAATGTCGCGATCGCGGGCATGTTGCGCCAGGGCGGCGGAAAGTTGTTTCTCACGCTCGGCGGTGGTGGCGCGACGGGACGCGTGGTGCCTGGCATGACGGCGTATTCGACGAGCAAGCGCGCCGTCAAGTATCTGGCCGGTGCGCTCGTCAAAGAGCGGCGTGCCCTGAAGGACGATCGCGTGTTGATCGGCACCATCAGCCCCGGCATCAACATCACCGAGGGCATGCTGCGCGAGATGAAGGATCTGCCGGCCGCCATTCGCGCGAAGGCCTTGGGTCAGCTGAATTTCGTCGGTGAGCACGTGGAGACGACGACGCCGTGGATCGTCGATCGCATCCTCGCCACGCATCGGCAGGGAGAAGACATCACCTGGCTCACGAGCGGTCGTTTGTTGCGACGCTCGCTGGCCGGGTTGTTCGGCCAAAAGCGCGACGTGATTTCGCGTTATCGATTCGAGGACTGAAACATGAGCGTAGCCAAAGTTCTGCAGCCGTATGCCGTCGGCGACGTGTTCGTCGGCGCGACCGTGTTGAACGATCCGAACGACGATCACGCCGGGGCGGGGCGCATCCTGCAGTACGGCGCCGATCTGCAGCTGAAGGGCGAATTGCACGTGCCGCAGACCACGCACCTGATCGGCGGCTTGAAGTTCGACTCGCGCGGCGTGTTGTGGGCCTTCGACAGTCACTCGTTCACCGTGCTCAACATTCACCCCGACGGGCGCATCGAGCAGCGGCGCGAGTTCGGCGCGCGGCCGTTTTCGCACGTCAACTTCGCGGCCGACGGCACCCTGCTGTTCGGTGAGCACGTGGTCGGTGATGCGATCAAGCCCGAAGTGCAGGCGCGCATGAAAACGCATATTCCGCACATGCCCGGCACGCATCGCTTCGGTGACGGTCACGTCTTCCGATTCCGCGCCGACGGCACGAAGGTGAGCGAGTACGCCACCGCGACGCATGGCGGTATGGGCGGATTTCTCGGCGTGACGATGTCGGCCATCTCGCCCGATCAATCGACGCTGGTCTACTGCTCCGAGACCGGGCCGCGCTTGATGCGCTACGACCTGGTCGGCGATCGGCAGTTGCCGGATCTGCAAAGTTTCTCGCCGCCGTATCCGCCGGGACCGCCGCCGATGTTTTTCGGCATGGAGTACGGGTCCGATGGGGTTTTGTACGTGTTGCGCGGCGGATCCATACACGTCGTCGATCCGTCCGGGCAAACGCTGCGCCAGGTGTCTCTCGAGGGTTTCGGCTGGGCGACCATCGATCTTGCGCGTGACGGAAAATACGCATTCGTCAGCAGCTTCTTCTCGGGTGAAGTGGCGAAGATCGATCTGCAGAGCGGCGCCAAACTCGGCAGCATCCAGACCGGTGCGGTCAAATCACTGGCCGGTCTCGTCGAGTATCAGGGCGAGGGTCGCTGACGCCGTCGGGAACCTCGCAGCCGTTTGCGTGGTCGTATCCGTCATCTGCAAGGAGGCTGCCATGCACGCTCGAACCCGAATCGCAGTGTTTTCTCTGCTGTGCGCCATGGGTGTGGTCGTAGGCGGATGCGCGACCGGCGTCGCACGCAAAGCCGACGACGAAGCGCGGCGCTACGTCGACTACGCCGGCGCGCCGGTGCAAGAGTTCCATGCGTGGCGCATGGACGGTTGGACGCCCGTGTCGCGCAACGAGCTCGTGGTGTGGGTCGGCGTCAACGAGGCCTATTTGCTCAAGGTCTGGGACACCTGTCCGGATCTCGAGTTCTCCAACGTCGTCGGCATCACCGAGTGGATGCACACCGTCAATCTCTTCGAGAAAGTGAAGGTGGGTCGCGACACCTGTCCGATTCGTGAAATACGACCGATCGACATCAAGCGGATGAAGGCCGACGCCAAGGCGGCGAAGGCCGAGGCTGATCGCAAGGAGACGCCGAAGCAGCCATAATGCGCCCATGGAAACGGGCGTCGATCATGAAGAATTGAGGGCGGGAGTGCGTGCCTTGTGCGCGCAGTTTCCGGATGAGTATTTCCGCAAAGTCGACGCCGAGCGTGGTTATCCGCTCGAGTTCGTCGATGCGCTCACCAAGGCCGGTTGGCTCGCGGGCCTGATACCGCAGCAGTACGGCGGCTCCGGCCTGACGCTCGCCGAAGCGTCGGTGGTCATGGAAGAGATCAACCGGTGCGGCGGCAACTCCGGCGCGTGTCACGGCCAGGTGTACGTGATGAACGTGCTGGTCCGGCACGGCTCCGAGGCGCAACGTCAAACCTATCTGCCGAAAATCGCTGCAGGCGAATTGCGCATGCAATCGATGGCGGTCACGGAGCCGACCACCGGCACCGATACCACCAAGCTCAAGACGACGGCCGTCCGCAAGGGCGACCGGTACGTCATCAACGGCCAAAAAGTCTGGATCTCGCGCGTGCAGCATTCGGACTTGATGGTGTTGCTCGCGCGGACGACGCCGCTCGCCGAGGTCAAGCGCAAGTCCGAAGGTCTGTCGGTGTTTCTCGTCGATCTGCGCACGGCGATCGGCCATGGTCTGTCGTTGCGACCGATCGCCAACATGGTCAATCACGAGACCAATGAATTGTTCTTCGACAATCTCGAGATTCCCGCCGAAAATCTGATCGGCACCGAAGGGCAGGGCTTCAAGTACATACTCGATGGCCTGAATGCCGAGCGCGTGCTGATCGCCGCCGAATGCATCGGCGATGCGCGCTGGTTCGTCACGCGTGCATCGCGCTATGCCCGCGAGCGCATCGTCTTCGATCGCCCCATCGGCCAGAACCAGGGCGTGCAGTTCCCCATCGCCGAGAGTCATATCGAGACCGAAGCGGCGAGCTTGATGCGCTTTCGCGCTTGCGAGCTGTACGATGCCGGCAAGCCCTGCGGCGCCGAAGCGAACATGGCCAAATATCTGGCGGCCAAGGCGTCGTGGGAGGCGGCCAACGTCTGCATCCAGACGCACGGCGGTTACGGCTTCGCGGCCGAGTACGACGTCGAGCGCAAGTTCCGCGAGACGCGTCTCTATCAAGTCGCACCGATCTCCACCAACTTCGTGTTCTCGTACGTCGCCGAGCATCTGCTCGGTCTGCCGCGGTCGTACTGATCGCCATGCTCTACCGTCTCGCCGACCGCACGCCCGAGATCGATGCGCTTGCGTGGCTTGCGCCGTCGGCCGACGTGATCGGTACCGTACGGCTCGCCGCCGGCGCGAGCGTGTGGTTCGGTTGCGTGCTGCGGGGTGACAACGACTGGATCGACGTCGGCGTCGACACCAACGTGCAAGACGGCACGGTGATCCACACCGATCGCGGCTTGCCGACGCGCATCGGTGCGCGGGTGACCGTCGGTCATCAGGCGTTTTTGCATTCCTGCACCGTGGGGGATGACACGATGATCGCCAACGGCGCGATGATTCTCGATCGCGCCGTGATCGGTCGCGGTTGCCTGATCGCCGCCGGCGCATTGGTGCCGCCCGACAAGGTGATTCCCGACGGTTCGGTCGTGATGGGGTCGCCGGGCAAGATCGTGCGCGAATGCGGCGAGCGCGAGCGTGCGATGATCGAGCGTGCGGCGGTCCACTACCGGCACCGTATCGACGAATATCGATCGGGTTTGAGGGTGATCGAGTCCGGGCGCTAACATCGGCGCATGACGGCGCTACGCGCACTTTCCTGGGACCACGACGGCGCCGATTGGCCGAATCGCACGGCGAGCCGCTTCGTCGAAGCCGGCGGCCTGCGCTGGCATGTGCAACGCACCGGTTCGGGTCCGCCGATACTTTTGCTGCACGGCACCGGCGCATCGACCCATTCTTTTCGTGATCTTTTGCCTTTGCTCGCCACGCATCACGAAGTGCTCGCGCCGGATCTGCCGGGCCACGGCTTTTCGTCACGACCGGAAGATCCCGAGGCCATGTCCTTGCCGGGCATGGCGCAGGCCTTGTCCGCCATGCTGGCTCAACAAAACTTCAAGCCTGCGCTCGCGGTGGGGCATTCGGCCGGCGCAGCCTTGTTGTTGCGGCTTGCCATCGACGGCGTGATCACGCCGCGCGGCATCGTGAGCCTCAACGGGGCCGTGTTGCCGCAACCGGGGTTTCGACATCCGCTGTTTTCCGCTTTCGTGCGCGGAATCGTCAGTTCCGACACCGTTGCGCGCTGGTTCGCCGGCCGGATCGCCGAGCCCGGCGGTTTCGAACGGTTGATGGGGGCGACCGGTTCCGATCTCGATGCGCGCGGCGCGGCTTTGTATCGTCGCTTGTCGTCCGCGCCTGCGCAGGTGGGCGCGGCGCTCGCGATGATGGCCCGATGGGATTTGCGTCCGATAGAGCGCGATATGGCAAAACTTGCGCCACCGCTGCTGCTCGTCACCGCGGCGCGCGACCGGATGATCCTGCCCGGCGAGTCGGTGAAGGTGCGCGCGCGGCTGCCGAGCGCCGACATCGAGCAATTGATCGATGCCGGCCACCTCGCGCACGAAGAACATCCGGCGCGCATCGCAGCCTTGATCGCTGCCTTCGCGCGCCGTCCAGAGGTCGGCTTGTTCCAAGATGACGGGCGGCACGGTATGGTGGACTCACGATGAACAGCACTCCCTCGACGCGCGACGATCACCGGCGGCACGCCATCGTCATCGGCAGCGGGTTCGGCGGCTTGGCCGCCGCCATTCGGCTGGGTGCACGCGGATATCGCGTAACGATCCTCGAAAAACTCGATGCGCCGGGCGGACGCGCCTACGTGCACAACATCGACGGTTACACCTTCGATGCCGGTCCGACCATCATCACCGCACCGTATCTTTTCGAAGAATTGTGGACGCTGAGTGGTCGGCGGATGAGCGACGACGTGACGCTGCGCGCGCTCGACCCTTTTTATGAAGTGCGATTCGACGACGGCGACGTGTTCCGTTACACCGCGGACATGGACGCGATGCGCGCCCAGATCGCGCGTATCGAGCCGCGCGACGTCGAGGGCTTCATGCGCTTTCTGCAAGCGAGCAAGACCATCTTCGCCACGGCGTTCGCCGAACTCGCCGATCAACCGTTCCACGAGTTGTCGACGCTGATCGCCGCCGCACCGGACCTCTTGCGCCTCGGCGGGCATCGCTCCGTCTATTCCGAAGTATCGCGCTACTTCAAAAGCGAGAAGTTGCGTCTGCTGTTCAGTTTTCATCCGCTGCTGATCGGCGGCAATCCGTTCACGACCACGGCCTATTACTGCCTGATCGCGCACCTCGAACGCGCCTACGGCGTGCATTACGCCGAAGGGGGCATGGGCGCTTTGGTGCGTGGTCTGGTCGGGCTCGTGACGCATCACGGCGGTCAATTGCGTTGCAACGCCGAAGTGAAAAAAATATTGGTCGAGGACGGTCGCGCGCGGGGCGTGCAATTGGTCGACGGCACGCGGCTCGACGCGGACATCGTCGTGTCGAACGCCGATGCGGCCTTCACCTATCAAAATCTGCTCGGCGAGCATCCGCGCCGACGCTGGACCGATGCCAAGCTGCGTCGCGCGAGCTATTCGATGAGCTTGTTCGTCTGGTACTTCGGTACGCGGCGTCGTTACGAGTCGGTCTACCATCACACGATGGTGCTGGGGCCGCGCTATCAGGATTTGCTGGAAGACATCTTCCTGCGCAAACATCTGGCCGACGATTTCAGTCTCTATCTGCACCGTCCGAGCGCGAGCGATACATCGCTCGCCCCGGAAGGCTGCGACGCGTTTTACGTCCTCGCACCCGTGCCGCATCTGCAAAGCGGCACCGATTGGCGCAAGCACGCCGAACCGTATCGCAAAGCGATCGAGCGTCGACTCGAAGCGACGATGCTGCCGGGGCTCGGCGAAGCGCTCACCGTCTCCGAGGTCCTCACACCGCTCGATTTCCGCGATCGACTGTCGTCGATCAACGGCGCGGCGTTCGCGCTCGAGCCGAAGTTGTTCCAGAGCGCGTGGTTCCGCCCGCACAACAAAAGTGAAGAAGTGGACGGGCTGTATTTGGTCGGTGCGGGGACGCATCCGGGCGCGGGCTTGCCTGGGGTCGTGTCTTCGGCGCGCATCCTCGACAAAATCGTTCCGGCGCCCTGAATCAACCGAGATCCGCGTGGAGTCGCGCCGCGGCGAGGCGGCCCGACAGGGTCGCCATCGGAATGCCGGGGCCGGGATGCACCGAGCCACCGGCCAGATAGAGGCCGCCTATCTTCGAGCGTGAGGCCGGGCGCGCAAAACTCGTGAAGGCGCCGTGGTTGGCGCGCCCGTAGAGTGCGCCGCCCGTACCCGGGAAGGCCGCATCGAAATCCTCCGGGCGCGTGATGCGGCAATCGCCGTCGCTGCGCTCGAATTCGAGCCCGCAACGCGACAGCAACTCGAAGGCGTGACGTTCGACGCGCTCGAAATCCCAGCGGCGCGATGCGAGCTGATCGCCGTCGGCGGGTGCGTTGACGAGCAGCAGCATGCGTTCGCGCGCGCGCGTCACGGTGTCCGCTGCCTTGCCGCGGTCTTGTGCGCAAAGATAGACCGTCGGCGAGTGGGCGATCTCTCGAGCGCCGAAGATCGCGGCGAACTCGGCGGCGTAATCGTCGCCGAAGAACACGTTGTGATGTTCGAGCGGGAAGCCGCGCGTACGTGCATTCACGCACCAGGTGATCGCCGACAAGGAGCGCTCCGCGACGCGCGTGCCGGGTACCGCACGGGTGACGGACTCGCCCAACAATCCGGTATGCAAGGCATTCGCATCGCCGTTGAACACGATGGCCTCCGCGGCGAGTGATTCGCCGTCCGCCAGTTCGACGCCGATCGCACGACCGTCGCGGATCTTGATCTTTGCAACATGCGCGCCGTAGCGAAAATGTGCGCCGCCGCTGCGTGCCGCGCGCTCGAGGGCCATCGCGATGCGCGCCATGCCGCCTCGCACGAGACAGACGCCGTCTTGTTCGACATGCGCGATCAGCATCAGCGTCGCCGGTGCGGCGAACGGCGACGAGCCGACGTAAGTCGCGTAGCGGCCAAAGAGTTGGCGCATGCGCGCATCGTCGAAATTTTCCGCGAGACTGCGCCACAGGGTGGTCCACGGGGTCGTGCGCCACATCGCCGCGAGCCCCCCTGGACCGAGCCGTGCAACGAGTTGCAGGGGGCCAGGGCGTTGCGCGCTCATGAACGGATCGCGCAGTGCCGCATGGAGTTCCGCGCTGCGCTTGCAAAAATCGCGATATCCCGCCGCGTCTCGTGCGCCGGCGAATTCACGGATTGCGCGTTCGGATGCGTTGCGGTCGGCGTGCAGATCGAGGCGCGAGCCGTCGCTCCAGGCGTGGCGCGCGAGGATGTCGGCGGACACCAGATCGAGTTCGTCGTCGAGGCGCAAGCCCGCGTCCCGGAACAAGGATTCGAACACCCAGCGCATGGTGAAGACGGTGGGTCCGGCGTCGATCGCCGCGCCCTGCACATCGAGCGCACGCATTTTTCCGCCGGGTGCGGCGGCGCGCTCGAGCACCGTGACGGTGTGACCGAGCCGTGCGAGATCCGTGGCGGCGGCGAGTCCGCCCATGCCGGCGCCGACGACGATGACGCGACTCACGCGGCGCGCGACACGGTACGTTGATGGAAGATGATCAGCGACAGACCGACCACGAGCGGGATGGCCCAAAGACCCGGATGCAAGGCGAGCGCCGGAACGGTGCGTACCGCGCCGAAGGCGAAAAACGCCGTGTATACGGAAATTCCCGCGCCGACCAATGCTTTGATGTGTTCTTTGAGCCAGTCCATGCGCCCGCGAGCGGGTTTGAACAGAAACCAAAGATTGGTGGCCACCGTCGCCAGACCGATCGCCGGCATGCCGAGCATCAGGGGAATGTCGGCACGATAGCTTTGCCACGCGCAATTGAGTGATGCGATCGTGAGCAGCACCTGCAGCGCGAGGTTGCGCCATTCGAGGTTGCCGCGATGATCGTTCTTGTTGCGGATGCAGAGCCAGCCATACCAGGCGAGATTCACCGTGAGCAGCGCGAGTCCCTGCATCATCCAGCCGAAGATGCCGCGTACCCATTCGGCATCCGGCAGATGCGGATGCGTGGCCACCGGGTCGATCAGCGTGCACGCGCTGATGCCCAACGCTGCAGCGCCCGTCGCGAGCATGGTGCGCGTGAAGACGAGTCCCCAACGCTTGTGCTGTCTGCCGCCTTTGCGGCCCACGACCGGTACCCAGAACGTGATCAGTCCGATGCTGCCGGCCAGGATGTGCAACAGCACGAACAGCTGGAATGCCGTGACGACGAGTGGCGCGTTGGGATCGAACATGCGCGCGATGCTGCCCGCGTCGCACCGGCCTTGTCAAAATGGTCCGTTCGCGCGCGGGACTTCCGTCGTCGCGGCGACGGCGTTAGGGTGTGACCATGTACGAACCGCCTCGGCCGACCTCTTTGGCGGCGATCGTGTCGCTGCTGCGCGTTGCCGCGCGGGGTGACGGCGATCTCTTGAGCCTGCTGCCTTCCAAGGCCTATCGCGTCGATGCCGGCTGGCTCGGTTATTCGCGACGTTCGATTTTGATCGTGAATGCGCCCGAGATGTTGCGCGACGTGCTGACCGATCCGCTCGGCATCTTCCCGAAGAACGACTTGATGGTGGGCGCGCTCGAGCCTCTGGTCGGCAACTCGATCTTCGTCTCGAGCGGTACCGTATGGCGACGTCAGCGACGCATGATCGAGCCTTCGTTCTCGCACATGCGGCTCAACAAGGCCTTCGCCGCAATGACCGCCGCCGTCGATGACTACGAAACGCGCCTCGATGAACTCGCGACGCATGGCGGGCGCTTTTCGCTCGATTTGGCGATGAGCCATCTCACCGCCGACATCATCTGCCGGACCGTGTTCTCGACCTCCTTGCGTTCGCAAACGGCCGTGGACGTATTCGAGGCGTTTACGGTGTTCGAGCGTACCTGTGCGCAGGTCGAGTTGCGGCGCCTGATCTTCGATCCGCCGTTCGCGCACATCCCGCAGCACGAGGCGGTGTTGCAGGCTTGCGAGCGCATCCGACGCCACCTCGGTGATCTCGTCGACACCCATCTGTCGGCAAGCCCCTTGTCCTTTGACGATATTGCCGCCGAAATCATCACCGCGCGCGACGTGGAAAGCGGCGAAGGCTTCTCGCGCAAAGAATTGCTCGATCAACTCGGCGTGATGTTTCTCGCCGGTCACGAGACGACGGCCAGCGCGCTCACCTGGGCTTTTCTCATCATCGGCATGCAGCCTGACGTGCTGCAGCGCATCCGTGACGAAGTGCGCTCGGTGGCGGGTGACGCGCCGCTCACGCTCGAGCATGTGCGACGTCTGACTTACGTGCGCAACGTGTTTCGCGAAAGCATGCGTCTCTATCCGCCGATCCCGTTCATTCCGCGCGTGGCGGCCGAGCCCGCCAAGATCGGTCGGTTTCAAGTGCGCAAGGGCGCGATGCTGATGATTGCGCCGTGGACGATCCACCGCCATCGCGACTATTGGCGCAATCCCCACGCTTTCGACCCGGATCGCTTCTCGCCCGAGCGGGAACACGAACTCGTGCCCGGCGCGTATCTGCCCTTCGGGCTCGGGCCGCGGGTGTGCGTCGGAGCGGGTTTCGCCACGCTCGAGGCGACGTTGATCCTCGCGCGTCTGGCCTGCCGGTACGACATCAAAGTTCACGACGCGCACAAAGTTCGACCGGTGGCCCGTTTGACGATCCGGCCGCAGCGCGAATTGATGTGTTCGGTGACCCTTCGCAGCGATGACCTTGCGCGGGGCGCGGCGTGAAAACCGTGCTGTTGACGCTCGGGCGTCTGCCGAAGGCGCTCGAGCTGGCGCGTGCGCTTCGCGCAGCCGGTGCGCGCGTGCTCGTGGCCGAGCCCTTTCTAAAACATTTGACGGGCACCTCGCGTGCGGTCGAGCGTTCGTTCGTCGTGACTGCACCGGTGGTCGACCGGCAGCGTTATCTCGACGACTTGCGCGCGATCATCGCGCGCGAGCGCGTGGATATCGTCGTACCGGTCTCCGAAGAAATCCTCCACGTCGCCGGCTTGCACGGTTCGTTGCCGGACGGTTGCGAACTGCGTTGCATGCCGCAGCAGGCCTTGCTCGAGGTGCACGACAAGGGACGTTTCGTGGCCGTGTGCCGGGCTGCCGGCGTCGCCGCACCCGAAACTTGCGACGCGAATGCAGCCGAGGCGCGGCGGCTCGCGGCGCAGCACGACTACGTGGTGAAGCCGGTGTCGTCCTGTTCGGGGCGCGGCGTGCAGTTTTTTGCCCGCGGCGCCGCGTTGCCCGCGACTGCCGAGCCGAGCATCGTGCAGCGAAGAGTGCAGGGCGAATTGCTGAGCACCTTCAGCATCGCGCGCGCCGGCGAGTTGTGCCAGACGGTGGTGTACCGCGGTGCCGTGATGCAAGGCACGGTTGCCGTGTGTTTCGAGCGCGTCGAGCCGAGTGCGGCGGTGCACGAGTGGGTGCGGCGTTTCGTTGCACATACGCGTTTCGATGGCTTCGTGTCCTTCGATCTGATCGTCGATGCGTCGGGCGTGGTGTACGGCATCGAGTGCAACCCGCGCGCCACCAGCGGCATCCATTTCGTGGCACCGGAGGGGCTTGCGATGGCGGTGCTGGACCCCGCTATGCAGAGGCCCATCGCGCTGCGTCCCGAGCGGATGCAGCAGCAGTTTTATCCGTGCCTCACGGAGACTCAAAAATCCATGTTTTCTGCCGGCTTCAGACACAATTTGCGTTGCCTGCTGGAGGCGCGCGATGTGACCTGGGCGCGGACCGATCCCTGGCCGTTCATCGCCATGCCCTACACGGCCTGGAACATCATCGTGCTCGCGGCGCGGTATCGCGCCACGTTCGGCGAAGTCGCGATGCTCGACTTTGCATGGGTTGCCAGCGGCCGCGCGTAAGCCTTAGAGTGCCGGGCATTCGTTCCCGGTCGCAGACCGGCGGGGTCCGGCGATGCAGGTCTCGCAAGTCGACATGAGTTCCGCGCTACGTGCGTCCATCGGCGGTCCGATGCCGTCGATGTCGGATTTGGCTGCCTGTCGTGCCGCGATCCGCGCCGGCTCCAAAACTTTTCATGCTGCATCGCTGTTGCTGCCTCGGCGCGTGCGTTGGCCCGCGCTCGCGCTCTATGCATTTTGTCGCGAGGCTGACGATGCGATCGACGGCGCAACCGATCCGGCCGCCGCGCTGGCAACGCTGCAGTTGCGCCTCGACCGTGCCTATCGCGGCGAGCCGATCGACAACCCGGCCGATCGTGCACTCGCATCGGTGGTCGCACGCTTCCACATCCCGCGCGAGATTCCGGCAGCGTTGCTCGAGGGGTTCGCATGGGATGCGACCGCTCGTCGCTACGACACGATCTCGGAGGTGCGCGCCTATGGCGTGCGGGTCGCCGGCACGGTGGGCGTGATGATGGCTTTGCTGATGGGCGTGCGTTCGCCGCGCGCGCTCGCCCGTGCGGCCGATCTCGGCGTGGCGATGCAGTTGTCCAACATCGCGCGCGACGTCGGCGAAGATGCACGGATGTCGCGACTGTATTTGCCGCGCGACTGGTTGCGGGAGGCGGGCATCGATCCGCAGCAATGGTTGCAACAGCCTGAATTCGACGCGCGTCTCGGTGCGGTGGTGAAGCGATTGCTCGCCGAAGCCGAAAGTTTGTACGGTCGCTCCGCGGCAGGCGTTGACGAACTGCCGGTGGAGTGTCGTCCGGCGATTCATGCCGCGCGTCTGATGTACGCCGAAATCGGTCGCGAGGTGTCGCGCCAGCGTGGCGACTCGGTGACCAGTCGGGCCGTCGTGTCCGGACGGCGAAAATTGTTTTTGTTGTTCGAGGCCTTGATGGCCGCGACGCGCCGCGGTGCGTCGGATTCGCGCCCTGCCTTGCCGGAAGCACAATTTTTGCTCGATGCCGTCGTGCGACATGATCGGCTGCACGGCGTGCAGGGTGATCCTTTGGTCGGCGAGGGCCTGCTCGCGCGTGAACTTGCACGTGTGCTCGGCGTGTTCGAGCGTCTCGAACGCGTCGATCGCGATTCGCTCGCCCTGCGTTGAGCGTCAGTCGCGCCGCAGCACGCGGCGTGGCAATTTCACCGGCAACAAGGTTTGCACCCAGCGCGCAGCGAAGCGCTTGAGTGACACGCTTTCGTGGAAGGCGGTCCAGGCCTCTCCTCCGATGACGTTGCCGACCAGCGACCGCGCATAGAACGGGCCGTTTTCCAGGGTTTCGAGCAGCTCGGGGCGTGCATCGTCATCGCAGCGCGTGCGTCGATCGATGCCCCAGCGCGTGCGAGGCAGCGTACGCAGCGGCGGAGCCAAAATATGTTCCTGGTTGCCGTCCGCATCGACGGCGAGAGCGATGGCACGGTCCGGCGCTGCGCGATCGGGGCCGTCGTTATGCGCCCCGTCGCTACGGTGCCAGTACGTGTCGTAGAAAATCACGCTGCGGCCGTTGCGGCTCGCTCGCGACCAATGCCACGAGTCGAAATCCGTTTCGAGCGGTGCGCTGCCTTCATTGGCATCGAGGTACGCCGTGCCGCGCCATTTGAGTTGCGGCGACGAAAAATTCAGTTCGATCGGACAACTGGTGGCGATCGGCATCCACAAGTGCCTGCCGTTCGCATCGAGTACGTACGCGCGCTGGCCGATGTGTCGTGGTCGCAGCACGATCGAGCCCCGCAAGCGACTCGGCCACGGTGAAGTGACTTCGTCGACGTCGATGGTGAGCGCATCCTGTTCCCAGCGGACGGCGCTCGGCCCGATCGCAAGCGTCGTGGCGTCACGACGCACATCCGCGCGACCGCGCTCGGTCAGCGCCCAGCGATGGCCGGCGGCGCCGTACAGCGCGACGTTGATTGCCGAGTGGTCGAGCGGGTCGGTCGGTCCGTGTCGGCGGGCTGCCGCGTACCAGGGCGAGAACACGCAGCCGAGCATCACGATGACCGTGACGCCGTGCCGTCCGCAGTCGCTGGTGGCGTCCAGATACCACCAGGCGTAGCCATCCGCGGGTACGTGCGCCGCGAAGTCGGGCCCGGTTTGACTAAGCACCGAGGGGTGTCTATTCTGCATGACAACCTAGTGTGGCAATCAAAGTTGACTATTGCCAGCCGTACCTGTCGCCGGGTCCCGTCACTGCGGAGGCGCGCATGGAAAACGCATCGGTGATCGAACAGGCTCTGGAAACGGCCGTCGCCTCCTGCGACGTGCTCGGGTGTCCGCCGCGTCTCGCTGCCGCGATCCGCTACGCCGTGTTCCCCGGCGGTGCGCGCGTCCGACCCAATCTTTGTTTGGCCGTTGCCGCAGGTTGCGGTGATCCATATTCGCCACTCGCCGAAGCGACTGCGGCCTCGATCGAGTTGCTGCATTGCGCCTCGCTGGTGCACGACGATTTGCCGTGCTTCGACGATGCGGAAATGCGCCGCAACCGACCGTCGGTGCACAAAGCCTTCGATGAGCGCATCGCTCTTTTGGTGGGCGACGCCTTGATCGTGCTCGCTTTCCAGAACGTCGCGCGGGCCTTTGCCGATGCGCCGGCTGCCTTGCCGGGTATCGTGCTGGCGCTCACGCGCGCGGTCGGTGCGCCGGTGGGGATCGTCGCGGGGCAGGCGTGGGAGTGCGAAACGAGCGCGCCGCTCGAGGAATATCGTCGTTTGAAGACCGGTGCGTTGTTCATCGCGGCGACGGTCGGCGGCGCTCTGTCGGTGGGCGGCGATCCGACGCCATGGCGTGTGCTCGGTGACCGCCTGGGCGAGGCCTACCAAATCGCCGACGACGTGCGCGACGCGCTCGCCACCGAACTCGAACTCGGCAAACCCGCCGGACGCGACGCGGCGCTCGGGCGACCCACTGCGCTGGGCGAGTTCGGCCTTCTCGGCGCCGTGCAGCGCTTCGAATCTTTGATCGCCGAAGCGATCGAATCCGTTCCCGCTTGTGCAGGCGCCGATCGTTTGCGCGAGTTGTTGCGTCAGGAGGCCCGTCGCTTGTTGCCGGAGAGCCTGCTGCAACGCGCCGCCTGATCGCGCATGTTGACCAAGTTCGCGCGCGCCTTCCGACGCTGGCGCAACGCACGCCTTGCGGATCCGACCTTCCAGCGACGCGTCGCCGCGTTTCCCTTCACCCGTCCGCTCGCTCGTCGCCATGCGCGCGAGATGTTCGACGTGGTCGCAGGATTCGTGTACTCGCAGGTGCTGCTCGCCTGCGTTCGCCTCGGCATTCTCGAGCGCTTGCGCGAACGCGGCTTGTCGACCGAGGCGCTGCTCGCGGTCGTCGGTCTGCCGCGCGAAGCGCTCGAGACTCTGTTGCGAGCGGCCGTCGCGCTCGATCTGCTCGAGTTCGATCCTGAGGAGGGCTGGGTGCTAGGCGTGCGCGGCGCGGCGTTGCTCGGCAATCCCGGCGTGCTCGCCATGATCGAACATCACGCCGTGCTGTACCGCGACCTCGCGGATCCGGTGGCGATGCTGCGTGCGCCGATCGGCTCGACGGAACTCGCACGGTACTGGCCCTATGCCGACGCCGATACCCCGCACGCGCTCGAGCGCAGTGCGACGCGCGACTACACGACCTTGATGGCCGCCTCCCAAAGTTTGGTGGCCGATGAAATCCTGGATGCCTGGCCCCTGCGTGGTCACCGATGTCTGCTCGACGTCGGCGGCGGCGACGGCAGTTTTCTGCGCTCGGCTGGCGGGCGCCTTCCGCAGCTGCGTTTGATGTTGTTCGATTTGCCCGCCGTCGTGGCGCAGGCGCGCGAGCGATTCATGGCGGCCGGCATGACGGCGCGTGCCGAATTGTTCGCCGGCGATTTCACGCGCGATCTTTTGCCGCGCGGCGCGGATGTCGTGAGTTTCGTTCGCGTTTTGCACGATCACGACGACGCGACGGTCGCCCATTTGTTGCTCGCCGCGCACGATGCGCTGCCGCGCGGCGGGAATCTGCTGATCGCGGAGCCGCTGGCGGAAACCCCGGGTGCCGAACGGATGGGGGCTGCCTATTTCGGGCTCTACCTGCGTGCCATGGGGCGAGGCCGGCCACGCAGTCGCGCAGAACTTGCCCGATTTCTGAAAGTCGCGGGCTTCGGGCCGCCCCGCGAATTCCGGACGCGCGTGCCGTTGCAGACCCGGGTTCTGGTCGCCGAACGCCTTTGAGCGGCGGCCGGCGGGGCCCCGGGCCCGATCTCAAACCGGGGTGTTAATTAAAGTTGACACCTAAAAACGTAAGCGTAGACTGACAAATTAGGAAAAAAGGGTGGGGCGCTCGTGGCGCAAGGATTGAACACACTCGCCGTGGTGATCGAGGGACCGGAGCGCCTGGCGCTGAATCGGCTTTCCCTGCAGTCGCCTGCATCCGATGACGTCGTGGTCGACGTCGAGTGGAGCGGCATCAGCACCGGCACTGAACGCTTGTTGTGGTCGGGTCGCATGCCGACCTTCCCCGGCATGGGTTATCCGCTCGTTCCCGGCTACGAATCCGTCGGTCGCATTCGCGCACTCGGTGCCAACGTGAGCGCGCACCGCGTCGGTGAACGCGTGTTCGTTCCCGGTGCGCGTTGTTTCGGTGAAGTGCGTGGCCTGTTCGGTGGCGCGGCCTCGCAACTCGTGGTGCCTGCGCAGCGCGTGATGAGCATCGACGAATCGCTCGGCGAACGCGGCGTGCTGCTGGCGCTCGCCGCGACGGCCTATCACGCGCTTGCCGCGCACGATGCGGCCGCACCCGATCTCATCGTCGGTCACGGCGTGCTCGGTCGTTTGCTCGCGCGGGTCGCGTTGGCGATGGGTTCGCCGGCGCCCACGGTTTGGGAGCGCAACGCAAAGCGTCGCGACGATGCGCAGGGTTATCTGGTCATCGCGCCCGAAGATGACGCTCGACGGGACTATCGCGCGATCTACGACGTCAGCGGTGACGTCCACATCCTCGATGCAGCAGTCGCGCGACTCGCACCCGGCGGTCAAATCGTGCTCGCGGGCTTTTACGTCGAGCCTTTGTCGTTCGCGTTCGCGCCGGCGTTCATGCGCGAAGCGCGCATCCGCATCGCCGCCGAGTGGAAAGAATCCGATCTCGTCGCCGTGCTCGGGCACGTGCAGGCGGGCAGGTTGTCGCTCGACGGCCTCATCACGCATCGCCACGACGCCGAAGCGGCGGGCACTGCATACCGACAGGCTTTCGGTGATCCCGAATGCCTGAAGATGATTCTCGACTGGAGGTACACCGCATGACGTCGTCCGGCGAGACACACTCGATTCCCGTGGAGCGTTTGAAGCGCAGTTTGCGCGCCGAAGCGGCCGAAGCGCCGCCGACGGTCGTGCCGTCGAAAGTCACCAAAGAAACGCAGATCATCGCGATCTACGGCAAAGGTGGCATCGGCAAAAGTTTCACGCTCGCGAATCTCAGTTACATGATGGCGCAGCAGGGCAAGAAGGTGCTGCTCATCGGTTGCGATCCGAAGAGCGACACGACGTCTCTTTTGTTCGGTGGCCGCGCCTGTCCGACCATCATCGAAACGTCATCGAAGAAAAAGCTCGCCGGCGAGCCGGTCGAAATCGGTGACGTCTGCTTCAAGCGCGACGGCGTGTTCGCGATGGAGCTCGGCGGACCCGAGGTCGGTCGCGGTTGCGGCGGACGCGGCATCATCCACGGCTTCGAAACGCTGGAGAAGCTCGGCTTCCACGACTGGGGTTTCGATTACGTGCTGCTCGATTTTCTGGGCGACGTGGTGTGCGGCGGCTTCGGTTTGCCGATCGCGCGCGACATGTGCCAGAAAGTGATCGTCGTCGGCAGCAACGATCTGCAATCGCTGTACGTCGCGAACAACGTCTGCTCGGCCGTCGAATACTTCCGCAAGCTCGGCGGCAACGTCGGTGTCGCGGGCCTGGTGATCAACAAGGATGACGGTACGGGCGAGGCGCAGGCCTTCGCCGATGCGGCCGGCATCCCGGTGCTCGCGTCGATTCCGGCGAACGAAGAAATCCGTCGCAAGAGCGCCAACTACGAAATCATCGGTCGACCCGAAAGTCATTGGGGTCCGTTGTTCGGCGAGCTCGCCGCGAACGTCGCGACCGCGCCGCCGGTCAGACCGCGACCGTTGTCGCAGGACGCGTTGCTCGGTTTGTTCAAGGGCGAGGCCGTCGGACGCGACTACGTCTTGCAGCCGGCAACGTTCGAAGACATGTGCGGCAGCGCCTTCGTGGCCAAGCCTTCCCTCGAAGTGGTGTACGAAAACGTCTGACATGAACGCACTCACTCAAGACAACCTCGGCGTCGCGGACGCCGATCAACCCGAGATGGCGGCACCTGCTGCACTCTCGGGTGGTTGTCATTCGAGCGAGGGGCAGGGTGGTCGTGCGCAGATGCAAGCGGCCGCGCGTGCAGCCGGCAAGCGCGAGACGCTCGAGCGTTATGCCGCCGACTATCCGTCAGGCCCGCACGATCAGCCGCAAAGCATGTGCCCGGCGTTCGGTTCGCTGCGCGTGGGTCTGCGCATGCGACGCACGGCCACGATCCTCTCGGGTTCGGCATGCTGCGTATACGGCCTCACCTTCACGTCGCATTTCTATGGCGCTCGACGCTCGGTGGGCTACGTGCCCTTCAACTCCGAATCGCTCGTCACGGGCAAGTTGTTCGAAGACATCCGTGATGCGGTGCACGAACTCGCCGATCCCGCGCACTACGACGCCATCGTCGTCACCAATCTTTGCGTGCCTACGGCGTCCGGCGTGCCGCTGCAGTTGTTGCCCAAAGAAATCAACGGCGTGCGCATCATCGGCATCGACGTGCCGGGTTTCGGCATCCCGACGCACGCCGAAGCCAAAGACGTGTTGGCCGGCGCGATGCTGGCCTATGCGCGTCAAGAGGCCGAGGCGGGCCCCGTCCAGGTGCCGCGCAACGGGCGTGCAGCCAGACCCACGGTGACGTTGATCGGCGAAGTGTTTCCGGCCGATCCGGTCGGCATCGGCATGATGCTCGAGCCCATGGGGCTTGCCGCCGGGCAACTCGTGCCCACGCGCGAATGGCGCGAACTCTACGCGGCGCTCGATTGCGCCGTGGTCGCCGCGGTGCATCCGTTCTACACCTCCGTGTGTCGCGAATTCCAGGCTGCGGGCCGCGATATCGTCGGTTCCGCGCCGGTGGGTCACGATGGTACGGCCGACTGGCTCGAGGCCATCGGCGCGCGCTGCAACGTGGCGCGCGACAAGATCGAACTTGCGAAGAATCGAGTGTTGCCGGCAATTCGCGCGGCGATCGCTGCTGCGCCGATCAAGGGCCGCATCACGCTGTCGGGTTACGAAGGATCGGAGTTGCTGGTCGCGCGACTGCTCGTCGAAAGCGGTGCCGATCTGCGCTACGTCGGCACCGCCTGCCCGCGTACGCCGTGGTCCGAGTCCGATCGCGACTGGTTGCAGGCGCGCGGCGTCCACGTCCAGTTTCGGGCATCTCTCGAACAGGACCTCGCCGCGTTCAAAGAATTTCAGCCGGACCTCGTCATCGGCACGACGCCCGTCGTGCAGAAGGCCAAAGAAACGGCAACGCCCGCGCTGTATTTCACCAACCTGATGTCCTCGCGTCCCTTGATGGGGCCGGCCGGCGCAGGTTCGATCGCGCAGGTGGTCAACGCGGCGCTCGCCGGCAAGGCGCGCTTCGCAGAGATGGAAGCCTTTTTCGGCGGTACGGGTCGCGGCGATGCCGCCGGCATCTGGACCGATACGCCGCGCGAACATCCGGATTTCCGCGACTCCTGGCGTCGCAAGCTCGAGCGTCAAGCCAAAGCCCGCAAAGCCGAGGAGATGCTCTGATGCTGGTGCTCGACCACGATCGTGCAGGCGGTTATTGGGGTGCGGCCTACGTGTTCACCGCCATCAAGGGTTTGCAGGTGATCATCGACGGTCCGGTGGGGTGCGAGAACCTGCCGGTGACCTCGGTGCTGCATTACACGGATGCCTTGCCGCCGCACGAGTTGCCGGTGGTGGTCACGGGTCTTGCCGAAGAAGAACTCGGTCAGCACGGCACCGAAGGGGCCATGCGCAGGGCGCACGCCGTGCTCGATCCCAACCTGCCGAGCGTCGTCGTCACCGGTTCGATTGCCGAGATGATCGGTGGTGGTGTGACGCCCGAAGGCACCAGCATCAAGAGATTCCTGCCGCGCACCATCGACGAAGATCAATGGCAGAGCGCGAACCGCGCGCTGTGGTGGCTGTGGACCGAGTTCGGTCCGAAAAAGGTGCCGACCTTGAAGCCGCGCGCCGAGGGTGCGAAGCCCAAAGTCAACATCATCGGGCCGAGTTACGGCATGTTCAACATGCCTTCGGATCTCGCCGAGATCAGGCGTCTCGTCGAAGGTATCGGTGCGGAGATCAACATGATCTTTCCGCTCGGTTCGCATCTCGAGGACATCGCGAAGCTCGCCGATGCCGAAGTGAACGTGTGCTTGTATCGCGAGTTCGGCGCGATGTTGTGCGAAGGGCTCGAGCGGCCGTGGTTGCAAGCGCCGATCGGCCTGCACAGCACGACGAAATTCTTGCGCAAGCTCGGCGAGCTGTTGCAGCTCGATCCGGAGCCGTTCATCGAGCGCGAGAAGCACACGACCATCAAGCCGTTGTGGGATCTCTGGCGGTCCGTCACCCAGGATTTCTTCGGCACTGCGAGTTTCGCCATCGTCGCCAACGAAACCTATGCGCGAGGCGTTCGCAACTTTCTCGAATCCGAGCTCGGTCTGCCGTGCACGTTCTCGTTTGCGCGTCGGCCCGGTGTCAAGCCCGATAACGCGGCCGTACGTAAGGCGGTGCGCGAGAAAACCCCCCTCGTGCTGTTCGGCAGCTATAACGAGCGCATGTACCTGGCCGAGCTCGGACCTCGTGCGATGTACATCCCGGCTTCTTTTCCCGGCGCAGTCATTCGTCGCCATGTCGGCACGCCGTTCATGGGCTATTCCGGCGCGACCTACCTCGTGCAAGAGGTCTGCAACGCGTTGTTCGACGCGTTGTTCAATATTTTGCCGCTCGGTACCGAGATGGACAAAGTCGATGCGACGCCGGCGCGCGCGCTGCGCGAGGCGAGCGAATGGGAAGACGACGCGCGACGACTCCTCGACGAGATCGTCGCCAACGAACCTTATCTGGTACGCATCTCCGCTGCGAAGCGGTTGCGCGATCGCGCCGAGCGCGATGCGCGATCCGCGGGCGAAGAGCGTGTCACGGTGGCCCGCGTTTCACGCGCGCGGGCGGAGCTCACCGGTGAGCGTGCGGCATGAGCGGGTTGACTCCGATCAGGTCGAAGTGGGGGTACGCATTGTCGGTGGATGTCGCGCTTGCGGCAGCCACAGGTTGCAACTTCGGTTGCAGCCGGCAATCCCTTCCGTGCGGGAGTGCGCGGTTTGAGAAAGTGCCAAATAAGGAGGTGAAAACCCATGGCAGACGGTAAGAGCATTTCAGGAGCAACGCCGGACGAGGCGCGAGCCATCAACCGGTTCTTTTGGATGAGCACGTGGTTGTGGTTCGCAGTGTCCGCGCTCGCCCATTACCTGATTTGGAACTGGGTCCCCTGGTTCTAAGTCACTGATCCAACGTTTTCAGGAGTTCACATATGTGGCGTATATGGATGGTGATGGATCCCCGCAAGGTGATCATCGTCGGCGGCATTCTCGTTGCCGCAATCGTAGCCACGAATCACTTCGTGCAATTGAGCACCAAGTATTCGTGCTGGCTCGACGGTAAGGGCAGTGGCACTTGCCTGGTGGACAAGGCTCCGGCCGCCGCCAGCAACGTGCAGCACAACGCGCCGTTGCCGAACTGACGACAAAAATCGCGGAAGGCGGCGGACCTCGTGTTGCAAAACACCAGTGTCCGTCGCCCGACGCGGACTCGATCTGAGGCAGGAAACGGCGGGTATGCCCGCTGCGCTTGACGGGGAATAGTCATGGCTATGCTCAATTTCGAACGAAAATACCGTGTCCGGGGAGGTACCCTCGTCGGGGGTGACCTGTTCGATTTCTGGATCGGTGCGTTTTACGTCGGATTCTTTGGTATCACGGCCGCGTTCTTCGCGTTGCTGGGTACTGCCTTGCTGGTGTACGGGGCAGCGCTCGGGCCGACCTGGAATCTCTGGCAAATCAGCATCGCGCCACCGGACCTGAGTTACGGTCTCGGTCTCGCGCCTTTGAAAGCCGGAGGGCTCTGGCAGATCGTCACGATCTGCGCGATCGGCGCCTTCGTTTCGTGGGCGCTGCGTGAGGTGGAAATCTGTCGCAAGCTCGGCATCGGCTATCACGTGCCGGTCGCCTTCGGCAGCGCGATCCTCGCGTACGTCACCTTGCAGGTGATCCGGCCGGTGCTGCTCGGCGCCTGGGGACACGCGTTCCCTTACGGCATCTACAGTCACCTCGACTGGGTGTCGAACGTGGCGTATCAGTATCTGCATTTCCACTACAACCCGGCGCACATGGTCGCGGTCACCTTCTTCTTCACGACGGTGCTCGCACTCGCCTTGCACGGGTCGCTCGTGCTGTCCGCGCTCAATCCGCCCGAAGGCGAGGTCGTCAAAGGCGCGGAACACGAGAACACGTTCTTCCGCGACAACATCGGCTACTCGATCGGTACGCTCGGCATCCACCGTTTCGGCTTGCTGCTCTCGGTAAACGCCGGCGTGTGGAGCGCGATCTGCATCGTGGTCAGTGGTCCCTTCTGGACTCGTAGTTGGACGGACTGGTGGGCCTGGTGGCTCAACCTGCCGATCTGGAACTGAGGTGCGCAGTCATGGCTGAGTATCAAAATATCTTCACGCGCGTGCAGGTCACTGCACCGCACTATCCCGGTGTTCCGCACGAGCCGCGCGGCGTTTGGGTGCGCGGCGTCAAAGCGAGCGCCAACTATTGGCTGGGCAAGATCGGTGATGCGCAGATAGGACCGTTCTATCTGGGCTCCACGGGTTTCGCCTCCATACTTTGCTTCATCATTGCCTTCGAGATCGTCGGCCTCAACATGCTGGCGTCGGTGAACTGGAACCCGCTGCAGTTCGTGCGGCAGTTGTTCTGGCTCGCACTCGAACCGCCGGCGCCGCAATACGGCTTGCGACTGCCGCCGTTGCATGACGGCGGCTGGTGGCTCATGGCGGGCTTCTTCCTCACGATGTCGGTGCTGCTGTGGTGGGTGCGCACGTACAACCTGGCGCGCAAACTCAAGATGGGGACGCACACGGCCTGGGCATTCGCCTCGGCGATCTGGCTGTTCCTGGTGCTGGGCTTCATTCGTCCGGTGCTGATGGGCAGCTGGTCCGAAGCCGTGCCGTTCGGCATCTTCGCCCACCTCGATTGGACTGCCGCCTTCTCGCTGCGCTACGGCAACTTGCTCTACAACCCGTTCCACGCCTTGTCGATCGTGTTCCTCTACGGATCGGTGCTGCTGTTCGCGATGCACGCCGGCACGATCATGGCGGTCAGCCGCTTCGGCGGCGAGCGCGAAGTCGAGCAATCGCTCGATCGTGGTACGGCCTCCGAGCGAGCCGCCTTGTTCTGGCGCTGGACCATGGGGTTCAACGCGACCATGGAGTCCATCCATCGTTGGGCCTGGTGGTTCGCGGTGCTGTGCACGCTCACCGGCGGCATCGGCATCCTGCTCACCGGCACGGTGGTCGACAACTGGTATCTCTGGGCGGTGAAGCACGGTGTTGCACCGAGTTATCCGGCCACCTTCGAGGTGCTGCCCGATCCGGCGACGCTCACGGGAGCTGCAAAATGAACACGACCCACAAGCTGATGCTGGCGGCGATCGCCAGTCTGGGACTTTTGAGTGCCTGCGGCGAGCGACCACCGGTGCAGACCGTGCAAACCGGTTATCGCGGCACGGGCATGGAGCAGAACTACAACCCGCGCCTGATGAAGGTCGTGGCGGAGCGCAATCAGATCGGCGGCATACAGCCGCCGGCCGATTCCAGCGGGCCGCTCGCCAAAGACATCTATCAGAACGTCCAGGTGTTGAACGACCTTTCGGTCGGCGAGTTCACGCGCGTCATGTTGTCCATGACCGAGTGGGTCACGCCGGCCGAACAAAAGAACTGCACTTATTGCCACAACGCCGAAAATTATTCGGACGGCAGCAAGTACCAGTATCAGGTCGCGCGCAGCATGTTGCGCATGACGCGCGAGATCAACAGCCAGTGGACTTCGCACGTGAAGCAGACCGGCGTCACCTGTCATACCTGCCATCGCGGCGGACCGGTGCCGCAGTACAAATGGTTCACGGATCCGGGTTCGGGTCGCGAGAACGCCTTCGTGGGCACGCGCGCGGGTCAGAACTCGGCGATCACCGGCCTCGGCATGACGACCATCGGGCATTCGAGCCTGCCGTACGATCCCTACACGCCGTTCCTGCTCGGTGATGCGAACATCCGCGTCGAAGGCACGAAGGCTTTGCCGCCGGGCAATCGCTCGTCGGTGAAGCAGGCCGAGTGGACGTACTCGCTGATGGTGCACATGTCCGAATCTTTGGGCGTCAACTGCACCTATTGTCACAACACCCGCGCATGGTCGAGCTGGGAGCAAAGTCGTCCGCAACGTTCGACCGCGTGGTACGGCATCCGCATGGTGCGAAACCTGAACAACGGCTATCTGCTGCCGTTGACGCAGGTGTTCCCGCAGCATCGCAAAGGCCCGACCGGCGACGTCGCGAAGATCAACTGCGCGACGTGTCACCAGGGCGTGTACAAGCCGTATTTCGGTCAGAGCATGGCCAAGGACTATCCGGAGTTGCAGGGAGCGAAAAAACCGCCCGCTGCACCCGCCGATGCCGCGCCTGCGGCGACACCGACTGCCAAGAAGGTGATCGCTTCCGCAGACACGAGCGTTCGGGGCCGTCTCTGACGCTGCCTGGCAGACCGGTGGACGTACTGCTCGCACAACCGCGCGGCTTTTGCGCGGGCGTATCGCGGGCGATCGAAATCGCCGAGCGCGCACTCGAAATGCATGGCGCACCGGTCTACGTGTTTCACGAGATCGTCCACAACGGGCACGTCGTGGGCGATCTCGCGTCACGCGGCGCGATTTTCGTCGAGGACATCGCGGCCATTCCCGTAGGTGCCGTGACGGTGTTCAGTGCGCATGGCGTCTCGACCGCCGTCGTCGAGGCGGCGCGGGCGCGGCAGTTGCGGGTGATCGACGCGACTTGTCCCTTGGTCACCAAAGTTCATCTTCAGGCACAGCGCTATTCGCAGCGTGGCTACACGATCGTCGTCGTGGGGCACGAGGGTCACGAGGAAGTCGAGGGTACGCGCGGCTCCGTGCAGGGGCCGGTGCATGTGGTCGGTACGCTGGAGCAGATCCGCGCGTTGCCGATGGCGCCGGACGCGGCGGTGGCCTACGTCACGCAAACCACCTTGTCGCTGGAAGATACGCGCGAGTTGATCGAAGCGCTTGAGGAACGTTATCCGGACATCGTCGGCCCGGGTCTCGATGACATTTGCTACGCAACGCTCAATCGGCAACGCGCCGTGAGACAGTTGGCCAAGCGCGTCGATCTGGTGTTCGTCGT
>Ga0214921_10000719_pt1 | contig 59763 bp, 51 predicted proteins | sample LL1505_MetaG_FD_177992 | JGI IMG/M metagenome (GOLD analysis project Ga0214921, IMG submission 177992) | Freshwater microbial communities from Lake Lanier, Atlanta, Georgia, United States - LL-1505 | ecosystem: Environmental > Aquatic > Freshwater > Lake | place: USA: Georgia | collected...
AGAGCGATCACATTCACGATTGGTCCCCTAGTTTCACCATCAACCATTAAAAACTTATCAGTTAGCATTTTCTCCGCAGTTGCAAAATACCAAGTAGTCGAAAGATTAAACCTGGGTGGAACCACTTCTGGAATTAGATTTGCAGCATTGGCTCCATCTATTGCGACGATGATTTTCTCAGCGGCATAACTAGTTTGATCAGTAGTGACAAACTTCTCATTGATTGAAATGACTGACTCGTTTAAATGTAGATTATTAATTTGTTTAGCCATCAGATCAGGCAAAGACTGTGCCCCTTTTAATGGGATGCCGGGTGTTCCTTTTGCAAAGAACCTTAAAAGCTCCAGGCCAACTTGCGCATCAACAAGATCTAACTCTCCAAGTAAAACTCCGCGCATAAATGGGCGGATAACTTTTTCATACAAGGCTCCATTAACACCATGCGAATTTAACTCAGCTTCGAAATTGGAAATCCCTGCTCTTTGTTTTTTGAGTAAAAAACTTATTAAGGATTTTTTACTTTTCAAGTTCCCAATTGGAGCGCGCAAAGTGGAGATAATGTTCCGTGGATTTCTAAATGGATCCGCAACAACGAAATTCTTGTTAGCCGTGGCCACCTTGACTCCAGCTTCCATATTTTGCAATTGAAGTTGCAGATTCAATCTTTTGAGTTCTGGGTAAGCGGGATTTATAACTTGAAAGCCGTGGTCAAGTTGATAACCTGAAATCAAATCCGTTTTAACTCTTCCACCTACACCATCACTAGCTTCTAGAAGTAAAACTTCCCGATCTGCTCGTTGGCAAGTTAATGCTGCGTTTAGACCTGCAATGCCAGCGCCAATAACAATAATCACCTAATTGACATCTCCCGTGCAACGTCAATCAATCTGGCAACTTCCATCGCATCTGCAACCGGAACTGGCATATCTCCATTGCCTTTAATTGCTTCAGCAACTTGATTGTAAAAAGCTGGGTAATTACCTGCTTCGATCTCTAATTCTTTAACATCATCGCCACGCATTACTCGTCCAGTTGATTTAGGGCCGATCTCCCATTTGCCATTTACTGGTTTGGCGCCTGATTTCAAAAGATCTTCCTGTGGATCTAAATAATCAATTTCAATAGCACCAGTTTTACCTAAAGCCCGCACGCGTGAGCCTGGTCCACCTGCTACAGCACTAACTGACAAGTAAGAATCCACATTCATCAAATGCTTCAAGACTATTACGCAGTCATCTTCATTTCCGCCTCTAATTTTACGCATTGAACAGTAAGAAACTTCTGCTGGACCAAAAAGATCTATCGCTCCTGCGATTAGATGAGTTTGGAGATCTAGTAGCAAACCTCCACCTTGTTCTACAGCGCTGTCCTCGCGCCAGGTATCCATTTTAATTTCTGGTCTAAATCTTTCAAAACGTGATTCAAATCTATGGATAGAACCGATCTCTCGCGCTCTGATTACTCTTTTCATTGTTAGCGCATCGCTATCCCAACGGCGGTTAAAAAATGCGCATGCTTTAACGCCGGCTTTATCTGCGCCATCAAAGATGGAGTGAGTTTCACGTACGTTTCGACCAACTGGCTTATCAATTACTACTGCTATTCCAGCTTCAATGGCTTGTAATGCTTGTTCGGCATGAACGACGTTTGCAGATGCGACCACTACAAGATCTAAATCGCGATCAAGTAGTTGTTTCATATCTTGGGCTATATGGGCATTCGGAAAATCATTTTTGGCCGACGCTATGCGCTCGGGATTATTGGTAAGAATTGAACTTATCTCAAAGCCAGATCCAGCTAGCAATGGAGCATGAAAAACTTTCCCTGCTAATCCATAACCAATCAATCCAGCTTTGAGCTTATTTTCAGACATGTGGTGATCTTATTGCATTCTTAATTGATTATGGCTGTTTCCTTTTGCATCTTTGAAGGCCACCAAATCTTTGGTCCAATCTCATGAACCAAAGCAGGAACTAAAATAGAGCGGACAATGATGGTGTCCAGAAGAACGCCAAATGCAACTGCGAAGCCAAGTTCGGCTAGAGGTACTAGAGGCAATAATCCGAGCACCGCAAATGTAGATGCTAAGACAACACCGGCTGAAGTGATGACCGCTCCAGTAACTGTTACTCCCTTGATCACGCCTTTGCGAGTTCCGATTTTCTGAGATTCTTCACGTACGCGCGTCATTAAGAAGATGTTGTAATCAATTCCAAGCGCGACCAAGAATATGAAGGCAAATAATGGGAACGAGTTATCGCCGCCTGCAAAACCAAATACATGGTTAAAGACGAGAGCACACACACCCAATGTTGCGAAGTAAGAAAGAACAACAGTCCCCAGAAGAACAATCGCGCTAAAGATACTACGAAGCAGTAATCCCAAAATGATGGTAATTACAAATAAGATAATTGGGATAATCGTACGATTGTCGCGCGTATTCGCAGTACGTACATCAAAATACACCGCACTTGTTCCGCCAACTAGCGATGTTGGATCAGCTGCATGCGCTAATTCTCGAATCTTTGGAATATCGTTTCCAGCTTCCACGCTGTCAGGTGCTTTATCCAAAGTAAGATTCAAAATCATTTTATTGTTAACAATTTTTGCTTTTGGTAAAGGCTGCCCAGGCACAGGCATCCCATCTAACATTGGAGCGATTTCTGAAACACCTGGTGCATTCTTTAACGCCGCGGTAACTGCAGCCGCTTTGTCGGCACTGACTACCACCTGCGTTGGATTGCCTTCTCCTCCAGGGAAATGGGTTTCCAAAAGTTTTTGCCCGACGACTGATTCAGGTTTTCCAGTAAAAGTATCTACAGTGCCAATTCCATCGGCTTTCAAAGTAGTTGATGCAAATGCAAGTAATAGAAGTACTGAGCCAGAAATCATCCAAGCTTTACGTGGATTTCGGCCAATTGCATTGCCCACTTTTGACCAAGTGCCGGACATGACATGATCGTCGCCATCAAAAAGTGGACGTCGTGGCCAAAATACCCAACGACCACAAAGCAACAACAGCGCTGGAAGCAAAGTCAAAATTGTGATCATTGAGGAAACAATTCCGATTGCGCCGATCGGACCAAGTCCCGCGGTGTTAGTCAACTTACTAAACAAAAGGATAAGAAGTGAGATGGAAACTGTTGAACCAGAAGCAACAATTGGTTCCCAGACTCCCTTGTATGCAGCGCGCATTGCATCAAAACGATTTTCATGTAAATGCAACTCTTCTCGATAGCGAGCAATTAACAAAAGTGCATAATCTGTCGCCGCACCAATTACCAGCACCGATAAAATTCCTTGAGATTGACCATCCACATCAATTACATTGTTTTTAGCCAACAGATAAACAACCGCACCTCCTAATGTGAGTGCGAACATGGCTGAAAGTAATGGAATGATCCAAAGAATTGGTGATCGATAAACAACAATCAAAATAATTGACACCACACCTAAAGTGGTAAGCAGTAAAGAGGAATCCAGAGTTCCAAACGCACCAAAAAGATCCCCTAATAATCCGCCAGGACCAGTTACGTAAGATTTAACTCCATTAGCTTCAGCTATGGGGCGAACATCCTCACGAAGTGCTTCTACGACAGCCGGCAAGACGGGCTCATCATTTGGAAGTAATTTTGCAATTGAGTTTCCATCAAGTGGAATATTTGCCAAAATTGCTTTGCCATCTTGTGACGGGAAAGCTGAAATAACTTGGCCTGGAGCTAAGTATTCAGAGATTTTCGCTGTGGTTCCACCTAGCTTCAGATTTCCAACAGTCGCAAGGTGTGTATTGATTGCCGCAAAAGTTGTGGGATCTGCTTTGCCTTCAAATAAAACTAAGGTTGGAAAATTAAAGGAATCTTTACCGGAAAAAGTCGCGATTACATCTGCGGCCTGAGTTGCTTCGGCGCCTTTTGGTAAAAAAGAGGAGTTGTTGTTTTCCTGAACGGATGTGAGTTTTCCAAATAGCGGTCCAGTTGCGCCCGTAATTCCAAACCAGACCACGACAACCAGGGTGGCTAGCCATACCCCTCGGCGGGATTTAGAAGTGACTGCGCTCGGCGTGCTTAATTGGTCGTGGCTCATCTAAAACTCTGCTTTCTTGAGGATTACTTGCCAAGTGGCATTCCCACCGGCTCAATATGGGCAATTCTACCGATCGTTTCAGCCTTCGCACGCTCAATAGGTAGGCTGGGAAGATGGTTTCGCTCACTCTTGCCGCCTCAGGGTTAGAGGTATCGGCACTTGGCTCGATTGAGTATTTGGCTGGATGGCAGTTGCAACGAGATTTACATGCCGAGGTCGCTGATGGATCACGCGAAAACACCTTATTACTAGTCGAGCACCCAAGTGTTTACACCGCTGGCCGTCGGACTGAATTAAGTGACCGTCCAATTAATGGAGTGCCCGTAATCGATGTTGATCGCGGTGGAAAAATCACTTGGCACGGTCCGGGTCAATTAGTTGGTTATCCAATTGTTAAATTAAAGGAAGCCACAAATGTAGTTGGCTTTGTGCGCACACTTGAAGGTGCACTGATTAATATTTGTGCTGAGTTGGGATTAGAAGCTCAACAATATTGTGATCGATCTGGCGTTTGGATTCGCGATGAAAAAGGCGATCGTAAAATTGCCGCGATTGGAATTCGCGTAGCACGTGGAACGGTGACTCACGGTTTTGCACTTAATGTAAATCCCGATCTTAGATATTTTGCCGAAATCATTCCTTGTGGTCTGCCTGATGTAATCACTACATCCTTAGAGCAGGAGTTGGGAAGAAGTATCACGGTGAAAGAAATTCTTCCCATTGCCCTAAAACATCTGCAAGAAGCATTGATTAGAGTTATCGCATGACTACCGCACCCGAAGGTCGCCGCCTACTTCGAATTGAAGCTCGCAATTCGCAAACTCCAATTGAGCGCAAACCTGAGTGGATTAAGACGCGCGCAAAAATGGGACCTGAATACACAGCACTTCGCTCTCTTGTAGTTAGCGAAGGACTGCACACGGTTTGCCAGGAAGCCGCCTGTCCTAATATTTTTGAATGTTGGGAAGATCGCGAAGCCACATTTTTAATTGGCGGCGATGCTTGTACAAGAAGATGCGATTTTTGCAATATTGATACCGGCAAACCACTTCCACTTGATCGTGATGAGCCTCGCCGCGTTGCAGAATCAATTTCAAAGATGGGATTGCGTTACGCAACAATCACTGGAGTTGCCCGTGATGATCTAGAAGATGAAGGCGCATGGTTATATGCGCAAACAATCCGTGAAGTTCACGAAATGGTTCCAGGCTGTGGCGTAGAAATGTTGGCGCCTGATTTCAGTGGAAACGCAGATCATTTGAATGAAGTATTTGAAACTCGTCCAGAAGTATTTGCCCATAACGTTGAGACGGTTCCGAGAATATTCAAATTGATTAGACCAGCATTTACTTATGAGCGCTCTCTTGGAGTCATTAGCGCTGCACGTGATTTCGGGTTGATTACTAAATCTAATTTGATTCTTGGCCTAGGTGAAACACGTGCCGAGGTCGAACAAGCACTTGTTGATTTACATTCCGCTGGTTGTGATTTGATTACCATTACGCAATACCTTCGACCAACTCTCAAACACCATCCTGTCGAGCGATGGGTTAAACCAGAAGAGTTTGTTGAACTGGCAACTTTCGCAACTGAAACTGGTTTTGTTGGAGTGATGAGCGGACCGCTAGTTCGTTCTAGTTATCGTGCTGGCCGCCTCTACAAGCAAGCGATGGAAAAGAAGGCCACGGCACAAAACAATGGCTAAAAAACAAAAAGATTTGGTCTATCCCCCAGTTGTAATTTTTATCAAATCCTTTTGGAAATATTTAAAATTAAAGTTTGACTTCGAAGGTGTTGAAAATATTCCAACAGATGGCGGCGCAATTCTCGCCATTAACCATGTGGGCTATCTAGATTTTGCACTTGCCGGCACGGCAGTACTTCCAGTAAAAAGATATGTGCGCTTCATGGCCAAGCAAGAAATTTTTGCGCATTGGCTAGCTGGTCCATTGATGCGCGGCATGCATCACATAAGCGTGGACAGATCTGCCGGATCTGCATCATTTGTAGCTGCCATGCGCGCGCTTCGAAGTGGTGAGATTATTGGGATTTTTCCAGAAGCGACTATTTCGAAATCCTTTGAAATTAAAGAGCTTAAATCTGGCGCAGTGCGTCTTGCTATAGGTGCTGGCGTCCCCATAATTCCAACAATTGTTTGGGGTAGCCAGCGGATTATCACTAAAGGAGTTCCGAAAAATTTCAAACGAGCTGGGATTCCAATAACAGTTCGAATTGGTACACCGCTCTATTTCACTCGCGAAACCGATGTTGAGTCAGCCGAGATCCTTTTAAAAAGTAAAATGATTGAAATGCTTAATCAAGTCCAATCAGAATATCCCGACTCACATCAAGGAAAACGGTGGGCTCCGGCTCGCTTAGGTGGAACCGCTCCCACATTGGAACAAGCACAGCAGGTTCAAGATGGAAAAGATCAAAAAGGTGAAAAACGAGCCTAACCTCAGGGTAATCTTGCGCACATGGCCAAAAAAGAGAAAACAGCTAAAGCTCCTAAAACTCCAAAAGCGAAACCGGAGTGGATGAGAACCCTCGGCAATGCCTATTCAATTGCCCGTAAAGCCCAACCACTTGTTGGCTTGTGGCTTGGTCTGATCTTTGTCGCTGTTCTAGCAATTGGCATCTTTATCGGCATTCAAATAGGTCACCCTATTTATGTAACCTTTTTGACTATTCCAATTGCAACCCTTGTTGCACTTTTTACATTTTCCAGAATTGCCGAGCGCGCCGCATACGCATCAATTGAAGGACAGCTCGGCGCTGGAGCTTCAGTCTTGATGTCGATTAAAAAAGGATGGCACACAGTTCCAGGTGTTGCTGCAAATCGAAATCAAGATGTAGTACATCGCTCGATTAGTCGCGCTGGTGTTGTTGTATCTGGCGAAGGCGGAAATGCGGTTAGAGCTTTAATGACAGATGAACGTCGCAAAATGGAAAGATTTATGATCGGCGTTCCAGTACATGAAGTATTGATTGGTGATGGCGAAGGTCGAGTACCGATTCGTAAATTACAAAAACATGTAACCAAACTTCCAAAGAAATTATCAAAAGCTCAATATCGGGAAGCTTTAGCGAGAATGCGCTCGCTTGGTGGACCAAATGTTCCGCTACCTAAAGGTCCAATGCCAAATATGCGCAAGGTACCGAAAAGATAAAACTAGAAGCGAACGGCTGCACTTTTTGTAGCTAGATCATGCAATCCGCGTCCTTCTTTATTTTGAATTACCGCTGGAACAACAAGCAAGATTAAAAAGGTGCGCAACAACGCACCGAGTGGGGCAATATTTTGTAATGTATTTACATCAATGATGCGAATCCCCCGTAAGCGCTGACCAGCTGAAGAACCGGTAAGAGCAGTCAATATTGCGACCTGGAAAAAGAAGAACAACAAGGTCCAGCTCCGGTCAAGCAGAAGGGATGCCACAAAAAGCGACCCGATCCAATCAATTGTGATCGCTTGGGCTCGACGCCAGGTTGAGGCGATGGGAAGCGGGAAGCCCCCTACTTCTGACTCTTCAGGGTTTGAGGCGGCAGAATCCATAAGGAAATCTTAGGGCTAAGCCACTGCTTGAGGGTCTGTAACAATGCCGAAACATTCGGGTTATCTCTTCTGCACTCTGACCGCGTATCTTTTCCCTGTTGATACTTCACCCCTCAGCGTCGAGGGCGGGTTGGGACTTTCCGAATTAGGTAACGCGATCATCCGGAGGAATTATGTTTAAGAATGCCGCTGAAGTTTTTGATTACATCAAGAAAAATGACGTCAAATTAGTTGATGTTCGATTTACTGACCTACCAGGAGTGCAACAGCACTTCAACGTTCCAGTTGCATCATTTGATGAAGCAGTCTTCACCGACGGCTTAATGTTTGATGGTTCATCTATTCGCGGCTTCCAAGCAATTCATGAGTCAGACATGAAACTGCTACCAGTGCCAGGATCGTCATTTATTGATCCGTTCCGCAAAGAAAAAACATTGGTTATGAACTTTTCGGTTCACAACCCAGTCGATAACACTCCTTACTCACGCGATCCTCGCGGTGTAGTTGCAAAGGCAGTTGCTTACTTGAAGTCAACTGGAATTGCAGACACCGCATTTTTCGCTCCTGAAGCTGAGTTCTATGTTTTCGATGAAGTTAACTTTTCTACTTCTCAGAACGCATCACATCACTTCATTGATTCGATCGAAGGCGCATGGAACACCGGTGCATCTCTTGAATCTGATGGAACTCCAAACCGTGGATACAAGACTCGCTACAAAGGTGGGTACTTCCCAACTAGCCCTACCGATCAATTAGCAGATATTCGCGATGAGATGGTTATGAAACTTGGCGAGGTTGGATTACTTGTTGAGCGTTCACACCATGAAGTTGGAACTGCCGGTCAGATGGAGATCAACTATCGCTTCGCTGATATTTTGACCGCCGCTGATGAAGTTCTTAAATTTAAGTACATCATTAAAAACGTTGCGTGGGAAAACGGAAAGACTGCAACCTTCATGCCAAAGCCACTCTTCGGAGATAACGGTTCAGGTATGCACGTTCACCAATCACTTTGGAAAGATGGCGTGCCATTGTTCTTCGGTGATGGATATGGCGATCTTTCTGACATGGCACGTTGGTACATCGGTGGATTGCTAAAACATGCTCCATCACTTCTTGCATTTACCAACCCAACTGTTAACTCATACCACCGCTTAGTTCCTGGTTATGAAGCACCTGTAAACCTCGTTTACTCTGCACGCAACCGTTCTGCATGTATCCGAATTCCAATCACCGGATCAAATCCAAAAGCTAAAAGAATTGAATTCCGTTGCCCAGATCCATCATCAAATCCTTACCTAGCATTCGCGGCGATGTTGATGGCTGGCCTTGATGGAATCAAGAATAAGATCGAGCCACCTGCCCCAGTTGATAAAGATCTCTACGAATTAGAAGGCGAAGAAGCTGCCTCAATTCCACAAGTACCAGGATCTTTGACTGAAGTACTCGACAATCTTGAGAAGGATCATGCTTACTTAACTGCTGGCGGAGTATTTACCCCAGATCTAATCGAAACTTGGATCGCTTACAAGCGTTCTGCAGAAGTAGATTATGTTCGTCTTCGTCCACACCCAGCAGAGTTTGAGCTTTACTACGACATCTAAATAATTTAAAAATACCCCCGTTGCTTACCTTTATAGGTTTAGTACCGGGGGTATTTTTTATTTATCAGTAAGGTGGAGTAGTGAGTGCCCAATCTGCAAAAGTGCGCAAAGCCCTAGATGCCGCTGTTGAAGCTATTGGGGGTTCGACACGTGAAGGTCAGATCGAAATGGCTGAAGCGGTAGCAAATGCACTATCTGATCGACATCATTTAATCGTTCAAGCAGGCACAGGTACCGGAAAATCTTTGGCTTATCTTGTCCCGGCTTTAGTTCATGGAAAAAAAGTATTAGTAGCGACTGCAACTCTCGCGTTACAAAGACAGTTAGTTGAACGTGATCTCCCTCGGGTTGCTCCAGCATTGTCAAAAGTTTTAGGCCGAGACATTAGTTTTGCAATCTACAAAGGCATCGGAAATTATCTCTGCTTGCAGAAAATGAATAGTGGGCAAGCGGATCCGGATGGCGAATTTTTAATGGAACTAGGCGCTCTCGAAGGTCAAAGTAAATCCTTGCGAGAGTGGATTAAAGACCCTGATGCAACTGGAGATCGCGATGATGCGCCTGAGGTTGATCGAAAAGTTTGGTTAGCAAACTCAGTATCAGGACGTGAATGTGTTGGTGCTGATAAATGTGCATTTGGACAAAGTTGTTTTGCAGTTAAAGCAAAGGAAGCAGCGCAAGTTGCAGATATCGTGGTCACAAACCATACGTTGTTGGCAATTGAGATTGTTGAATCTCATCCGATCCTCCCGAACCGTGACGCCGTTGTGCTGGATGAAGCGCATGAGTTTCTTGATCGAACCACTCAGGCGATCACAGAAGAGTTGTCATCCACACGAGCATTACGCGCCGCTGGAATGGCTCGCAAATATAAACCTGGTTCAGCAACAGATGCATTTGGTGCGGCAGCAAGTGATTTAGATGCAGCCATGGAGTATTTCGCGACTGAGTACCGCTCAGACCCGACTAAACAAGGACGACTTGATTCTCTGCCAATCTCTCTTTCAGCGCCTATTAAATACTTACGTGAAACTGCTCAAATAGTTATCAACGAGATCGGTGCTGAAGGTGAAGCTGGCTCCCCCGATGAAATTGCAACACGGGCTAGAGCAAAAGGTGCAGTTAATGAAGTAAATCAAACTTTATCCAAATTATTAAAGTTAACGCCAGATAGCGTCCTTTGGTTTGAGCCAACTTATAAGACTTTACAACTTGCACCACTTACAGTGGCAACCCTGCTGAGAGATAATCTCTTAAAGAAAACGCCAGTCATCGCTACTTCAGCAACATTAACCTTTGGCAAGAGTTTTGACAGTATCGCCAAGAGCATTGGCTTCACAGTTGGAGATGAAAGTGAAGTCGAAATTAAAGACAACGAAATAGATCCCGGCAATCTCCAAATGCTAGATGTGGGTTCGCCTTTTGATTTTGCTAACCAAGGAATGCTTTACCTTCCTCGTGGTTTTCCAGAACCATCACGAGAAGCTGTAAGTATCGATGCATTTGTGGAACTTGGTGAGTTGATTAAAGCTGCGGGTGGACGAACCCTTGCACTCTTTTCTTCTTGGAGGGCATTGGAGAGTGCTCAAGAGTATTTACATAAAGCGCTGCACGATTTGCCAATTAAAATCATTGCTCAAAAACGCGGTGATGCAGTTGGGCCATTAGTCGAGAAATTCGCTGCGGATGAAACTTCGATTTTGCTAGGAACTATTTCACTTTGGCAAGGCGTGGATGTTCCAGGAAGATCTTGTACTTTGGTTGCCATCGATCGCATTCCATTCCCCCGCCCTGATGAGCCAGTAATGGCAGCTCGTGCTGCACAAGTAGACAGCACTGGAGGAAGTGGATTTATGCAGGTTTCGCTCCCCCGTGCCGCGCTTTTGCTGGCACAAGGAACTGGTCGGTTAATTCGCGGTGTTGATGATCGCGGTGTTGTTGCAATTCTAGATTCTCGAATTACGACCAAACGTTATGGTTCAATTTTGTTGAATACGATGCCGCCGCTTTGGCGCACATCTGATGGCGAAGTGGTTCGTGAATCTCTACGCCGATTGGCTCAGGATTTAACTGAAGATTGATCTGAAATTCTAAGTACTGCCCAGGCAGTAATGATGCATAAGAAACCACTCAAATAAAATGCGCTGGCGTAATCGCCAAGGTGTACTCGTGCAATTCCAGCACCTAGGGCTGCAATCGAGCCACCTACTTGATGAGCTGCGAATACCCATCCATAAACAACAGTGGCTTTTTCCGGACCTAAAACTGTTCTACATAAAATTACGGTCGGCGGAACTGTTGCAACCCAATCTAACCCATAGAAAATCACAAACACTAAAGTCGATGGATGAACTGTGCTAAACAAAATTGAAGGAAGTAAAAATAACGAGACGCCTCTTAGAAAGTAGTAAAAGAATAATAATTTTTTAGGATCGATCCGATCAGTAAGCCATCCAGAGGCTAATGTTCCTACAACATCAAATACTCCAACTAATGCCAGTAGAGATGCCGCCGCAACTTGCCCCATCCCGTGGTCATGGGCTGCTGGGATGAAATGCGTTCCAATTAACCCACTAGTTGATAAACCGCAGACAAAAAATGAACCGGTTAAATACCAGAAATTTCGAATCTTCATCGCACTTTTTAAAGTTTCGATTGCAACTACAGCAGCATTAGCGCTATTTCTTGGTGGTTCAACCCAATTCATAGGTGCGCCATAAGGTTTCATTCCAATATCACTTGGACGTTCCCGTAAAAATAATGCGATTACCGGCACCATTACAAACGCGCCTAAAGCAACAGTGATAGAAATGGCGCGCCAACCGTGATCAGCAGCAAGAGCAGACAATCCGGGAAGAAAAATCAGCTGTCCAGTGGCAGATGCGGCAGTCAAGATTCCAATAACCAAACCACGATTAGTAATAAACCATCTATTTGCAATGGTCGCAGCGAAAACTAAAGCCATCGAACCCGTACCTATTCCAACAATTACTCCCCAAAGTGCAACTAAGTGCCATGGTTGAGTAATAAAGATTGTGGAACCTGCCCCTAGCCCAACTATTGTTAACGCGGTCATGACGACTTTACGAATACCAAAGCGTTCCATTAAGGCTGCGGCGAATGGCGCTGTTAAACCAAAGAGTAAAACATTCACAGATATTGCTAACGAGATCTCATCTCTTCCCCACCCAAAAGAATCCTCAAGGGGAATCATCAAAACGGATGGAGCTGACCTGAAACCCGATGTTGCAATCAATGTGAAAAAAGTAATGAGTGCCGCGATCCAGGCAGGATGAATTTTACGTTCTGAGTGAATCGACACCTATATAGGGTATCCCAACACTTCTAAAAGCCGGCTCTAGTAAGATTTTCAAATGAGTTCGAATAACAAACTCCTAAAAATTTTGGCAATCCAAAATGGCAAACAAGACCCTCCACACTTAGTGGGTCAGTGGCTTGAAGAAATTGGATTTGAAATCCAAGTCATCACAGCCTTTAGTGGTGCAGAAGTCCCTCGATCAGTTCCTAATGGAGTTTGTGCGCTCCTTCCATTAGGTGGCTCAATGAGTGCGACTGATGACGAAGTCGCCCCATGGCTACCCGCGGAAAGAGCTTTATTAGCCGATGCCATCCAACGAGATATTCCAATATTTGCTATCTGCCTAGGAGCACAGTTATTGGCTGCGGCAACTGATGGTGAAGTTACTCGTGCTGAAACTGGAGAAATTGGTTTGCACTCAATAACTTTCAATGAAGTTGCCAAACATGACCCAGTATTCGAATCTGCTTCAAAACTATTTCCCGTCCCTGTTACGCAGTGGCATGAAGATCTTGTTTCAAAATTACCAAGTGCGGCAACAGTTCTTGCTTCATCTGAACTTTGTCCAAACCAGGTTTATCGAATCGGTGCAAATACTTATGCCGTTCAATTCCACCCTGAAGTTGATGGTGATTTAGTTCATGAGTGGGAAATCCACGCAGACAACGCTTTCAAGAGTTCTGGACGCTCTGATGTATCCGCAGAGATACATGACGCTGAGGAAACTTTAGTGGCAACTTGGAAACCAGTGCTTCAAAAATGGGGCGAGCAAGTTTTAGCGCAGCTGAATTAAATCCACTAACTTGGCAAGTGCTTTTGAAACTGTTTCAAACCCATCATGCGGTGCAAGTTCTTCACTTAAGAAAGTATCGGCTCGCGTCTCCATCATTAATGAAGTAATTTTTGATTCCTTTTCATAAAAAGAAAGAGGAACGTAAGTGCCTGAGTATGGCTGGTTTAGGTAGTTCTCTCCGATAATCGAGAATGCTGATTGTGCTGCCTCAATTAACCATTCAGGAGTGTGAAAAGAATCTGTGCCAATGCAGATCGGTGGACGAAACTGTCCATGATTAATCGCATTTGGATGTTGATTGACTCGGTATGAGTGAACATCAATCAAAGTTACTTCTCCCAAAGCGGCAAATCTTTGCGCGACTAAATCACTTAATGCTTCGGCGTATGGGTGGAAGTAATCATCTAGTAATTGCTTTTCGAGTGTCGGATCCGGGTTTCGCAATTGCGTACCAATTGATGTTTTTTGGTAAACAGCACCCATGCCAACCGCATTCATGGCTTCGCGTTCATCAGGGAAACGCTCAGGATCTATTACTAACCGGGAAAAATTATTTATGAATAACCACGGCTTACTTCCGCTTAGCTCTGCTGCCTTTAATGCAACTGTTTCTGTAAGCGTATCGGTCATCTCATCTAACTCAGCTTTTAACTCTTCATCAGAGAGCAATATAAGTTCACGTACATCTTCTGGAATAAAAGTTGCCGAATGGGGTACATGCAAAATCACTTTAGATTCCGCATCCCCAGTAATTATTTCAAAATTTTGGAAAGCCATCCCTAAAGCCGGCCAGCTTCGTGAACTCTCTTGAGGAAATCACGTGTTCTCTTGTCTTTTGGCTCTTCAATAATCTGCGCTGCACTTCCCCGTTCAATGATCTGTCCACCCTCTAGATAACAAACCTCATCAGCGACTTGTTTGGCGAAACCCATCTCATGTGTTGCTAGAACCATGGTCATGCCATCATTTTTTAGATCTCGCACCGTACTTAAAACTTCATTCACCAGTACGGGGTCAAGGGCGGAGGTAATCTCATCTAGCAATAGCAGCCGTGGGCGTAGGGCAATTGACCTAATGATTGCAACTCTCTGCTGCTGGCCACCACTTAAACGATCTGGATATTGATCAGCTTTTTCCTTGAGGCCGAATCGAACGAGCAATTCATCGGCTCGAGTGTTGGCTTCATCTTTAGAAAGTCCGTGAACTTGAATTGGCGCCAAAGTAATATTTTGCCTGACGGTCATGTGTGGGAAGAGGTTGAACGCTTGAAAGACCATTCCTAATTTGCGGCGAACTTGATCACTTTTAACTGTTGGATCAGTTATATCTTCACCATCTAATTTAATTACTCCGTCGTCAATTCCGTCTAACAGATTGATGCAGCGAAGTAAGGTGGATTTGCCTGAACCTGAAGCACCGATAAAAACCGTTGCCGTATGAACCGGAACGCTAAGTGAAATATTTTGCAAAACCACTTCATCGCCAAAAGATTTACGTAAATTACTGATTTCAAGTACTGGGGTGCTCATGCTAATCCCTGAGCATTCTGCTTTTCGATTGAACGTCTAATGGTTCTATCGGTAAATCTGGTCAGTGGAATCGTAATCAAGAGAAAAACAATCGCAGCCATTACATATGGGGTGTAGTTAAAACTTCGGCTACTCGCGATTTGAGCTGCTCGAATCGCATCTGTGACACCAAGAATTGAAACCAAGCCAGTATCTTTAATTAGCGAAACCAAATCATTTAATAGCGGCGGCGTTACCCGACGAAGAGCTTGAGGCAAAACCACAAATCTAAGTGTCTGGAAATGTGACAGGCCGAGTGATCTGGCCGCAGCTCTCTGACTTGGATGCACCGTTAAAATTCCACTACGCAAAACTTCTGCAACATAGGCTGAATAGGTAATAATTACCGCAACTGTTCCTAAAACTAAGACATTGTTTGTTAATCCATTTATACGTAGGGCTGGAATTCCAAATCCCACCAAGAGAATGACTAAAAGCATCGGGATTCCACGGAAAATATCAACATAGGCTGTCGCTAAAATTCTAAAAGGTAGCAGCGCTGGCGACCTGGAAGTTCGAGTTAATGCAATGATCATTCCAACTATCGCCACACATGTTGATGCGATCACAGTAAGCAATACATTTGTACTGAATCCTAAAATTATTTTGGGCAATACTTCAACGCCATACGCCCAAGCAAAAAACGTATCTGTCAATGATTTGAAGCCCGGCGATGTCACTAACAAAGTGATGAGGGTGCCTAGAACTACCACCGTAGAGAAAATTGCTATAAGAGTGTTTCTTTGATTTTGCTTTTTCCGAACTTTTCTACGGGAAATTTCAAGGGCGCTTGGTTCCCACATATTTGAAAAAGCAGAAGCGCGACCTCCGTTATCGGAGACCGCGCCCTGCTCTGATGAACTCATTTCTATTCTTAAACAGCTACTACTTTAGAACCGGTGCTCCGGCTCCAACTGTTAGCCATTTATCTTCGATCGCTTTCAATTCGCCGCTATCGCGAATTGCATCAACCGCACCAGTAACACATGCAGTTAATGCGCTGTCTTTTGCCAAAAGCAATCCAGCGCCAGCATCATTTGAATCACTATTTTCGATCTGTCCAACAATGATGCCCTTAGGCACTTCTACTGCTGAGAGATAGAAAGCAGTTGGTAGATCTACAACAAGTCCATCGATCTGACCATTCTTCAATGCAGCAACAGCAGCGGCATTGTCATTGAATACCTGGGCTTTTAATCCAAGTTGCTTCTCAATTGCATCGAGTGAAGTTGATCCAACAGCTGCGCCAAGTTTTGCGTCTTTCAAACCAGCGATAGAAGTTACGCCATCAATTTTGCTTCCTTTAAAAGAAACAATTGACTGATTTGATTTGTAGTAGGCGCTTGAGAAATCAACGACCTTTGCACGTTCTTCGGTAATTGAGTATTGCTGAATATTGAAATCAAAAGTCTTTGGTCCTGCAGCAATTGCTGAATCAAAGGTGGTTCGAACCCAGCTAACTTTTGCGTTGTCATAACCCAATTGTTTTGCAACGGCATAAGCCACTGCTGCTTCAAATCCTTCGCCAGCTTCTGGCTTGTCATTTAAGACCCAAGGCTCATAAGCAGGTTCGCCAGTTGCAATTGTTAGTGTTCCTGGAGTTAGCGTTGCTAATGAATCCGGGGTGCAATCAGCTGCTGTCGTGGTTTCGACCGCTGCCTCTTCAGTTTTTGAAGAACAAGCATTTAATGTCAACGCTAGAACAGCTGCCGCTGAAATGGCGATAATTTTTCTGAGTTTCATTCCATACCCTTTCGGTTTTCATAACCGTCCGTGTGACGTTTATGGACCGGACCTCGGCGTATTAGAGGGAAGTTGCCTTAGTCCGCGCTTGCCATCTCTGGCCAGGTCCTCACCCGGAGCACCCCACCGCGGTGGAGGGTTGCCGTTCAGCTAGCCGGGGCTTGATGCTGACACTCATGACCTAGAGGAAAATCTAGCAGAGAAATTACATAGAATGCGACCTGTGAGTTCACCATCGGGCCAGCGGAAAATTTTATTCCTAAACCCAAAAGACAACATTGCAGTCTGCTTAGCAGATATCAATGCTGGTGAAAAAATTTCGCAAGATGGTCGCGAAGTGAGTGCAGTTGAGGCTATCCCCCGCGGTCACAAAATCGCGACAGCCGATATTGCCAAAGGTGATGGAATTATTAAATATGGCGAACGCATGGGTCATGCAACGAAAAGTATTGCAACTGGTTCGCATGTACATACACACAACGTCTTAGGCGATCGTCTTTCAACGGAGAATTCATGAGCCTTCCTGAGATTTGGGGATTCCAACATGAGGGTCGTGGCGTCGGAATTCGCCATCACCAATTAATTTTGCCCTCTGTAGTTTGTTCGACTGTAGTTTCTCGCCGAATTGCCCAAGAAGTAGGCGGAATCACTTTTGCGCACCAACATGGTTGCGCCATTATCGGTGTTGACGTAGCCGGTATTGATGATTTCTTTATTGCACTTGCTTCTCATCCAAACGTGGGCTCAGTACTAGTTGTTGGTTTGGGTTGTGAAACCACACAAGGAAATGAGTTAGCTGAAAAAATTACCAAGTTAACTAAATCAACCGAATATCTTGTAATTCAAAATAGTGGTGGAGTCGAAGGAACAGTTGCAAATGGAGCCGCGGCGGCACGTGATTTGGCTGTAACTTATAGCCACTTCCCATACCCATTGGAAGAGTTGGTTGTTGGTATCGAATTATCGCGAGATGTCGAGATTGAACCATTGCTAACTGAATTGACTCACATGGGAATTAAATATGTGATCATCAGCGAAGCCGGCGGTTCCGCTAAACATTTCTCAATGTTGATGTCACAAAAAGTGCACTTAATAATCTCGTTCCCAGATGGAAATCAACCACCATCAGGCTTTCCATTAATTCCAGTTTTAAATGTGGCAAGTAATAGTCCACTTCATCAAGCAATTTCATCAGAATTTGATCTCCAATCCGATGCAACAGCAAAAGATATGCTGGAAAAAATTATTTCAACTGCTGACCATACAAAAACCATTAGCGAGCAAAATCAATCCGGTGAAATCTTGGTACCAAGATTGGTGCGTAGCGTCTAATGAGTAATTCAACTTCTCCACTACTTGGATACCCTCGTCCTGACGGCAGATGGGGATTCAGAAACCACATTTTAATTTTGCCTCTTCATCAAGCACTTTCTACTGCTGCCCGGGATATTGCTGAAGCAACACCTGGTGCTGTGGCGATTAGTCATGACTGGTCGGGTGAAATTGATAAAGATTTTGAACGAATCACAAAAACTTTTGCCGGGTTTGCCGGAAACCCAAATATTTTCACAACGGTTGCATTGACTATCGGAACAGAAGTTGAAACTGGAATTATTGAACGCGCCAAAAGGTTCAGCCCTACTCCCCTGGTTGAAATCAAATTATCCGATGCCGGATCGATGTTTAAATTAGTTACGAGTGCACTTGAAAAAGCAACTGAATTGGCCGAACAGGCAGCGGCGCAACCTCGAACCCCTGCGCCATGGAGTTCAGTTGTACTCGGACTTGAGTGCGGTGGATCCGATGCTTATTCGGGCATAACCGCAAACCCGGCACTTGGTGTTGCTAGTGATCGACTAGTTGAATTTGGTGCAACATCAATCTTGGCTGAAACCATGGAGATCCTTGGAGCAGAGCACCTGTTAGCCGCCCGAGCCTTAGATCCAAAAGTTGGTGCTCAAATAATTGAAGTTGTTGCAAGATATGAGCGTTCAATTAATTATGAAGGTATTGATATTCGTGGAGCACAACCATCTCGCGGAAACATTGAAGGTGGCTTATCTACTTTAGAAGAGAAATCTTTAGGTGCTGCTAAAAAAGCCGGTAACGCACCATTTACTGGAGTGCTTGAGTATGCCGATCGTCCAACTGCACCAGGTTTGTATTTCATGGATACACCCGGCCATGACATTGAGCAGCTAACTGGATTTGCCGCAGCTGATGTGAATATCACTGTGTTTACTACCGGTCGCGGAACTCCCACCGGATCAGCCGTCATCCCGACAATTAAAGTCGCCACAAATAGTGAAATGGGTCTAGTGCTCACCGATCTAATCGATATCAACGCAGGAACTATTTCTGATGGTACAGAAACGCTTGAAGAAGTTGGCCAAATTATTTTTGATGAAATAATCAGAGTTGCTAATGGTCAATTAACAAAAGCAGAACATGGCAAACACCATGAATTCAATCTTTCTAGACTCTATGGGTCAACTCTTTAAAGATTGTAAAACATCCTTAACAGGCTTGGTACGTAATTCTGCCAACCATTTTGCAATCTGAGGAAATAAATTAGAATCTACTTTTGTCGCTAACCCTTCAAAACTCAAAGTATTGCTCACGCTCTGCAAGGCATCAGGATGTCGCACTAAATTTTGTAACGAATCAGCTAGAGGGTCATTCACTTTTTCATTAACTTCCAAAAATCTTAACCATGCGGCAATAATCAAAGTTATACGATCGGTATTTAAACCCAACTTAACTAGATCATTTGCCGATGCAAAGATTCGTTGCGGTAATTTTTGTGAACCATCCATAGCTATTTGTAAACTCTTATGTAGGAGTGCATAGTTACTTACTCTTTTGCGGATGATCTTGGCGTACGCGATTGGATCAAGATCAGCAGGTGCCACAAAGGATCTGCCAGCTTCCTGCTCTTGGAAATCCTTAATGAAATCACCAATAACCGGATCAACTACTCCTTCAGCCACATACTCAATTCCCGCCAATTGACAGATATACGCCAAAGCAGAATGAGCACCATTAAAGACCCGGATTTTCATTGCTTCGTATGGGGCTACTTTTTCGACAAATCTTGCCCCGGCAGGAGCCAGATGCTCACTTATCGGATCATTCTCAATGACCCACTCTAAATACGGTTCTGCAGTAATTAATGATCGGTCCTCATAGCCATAACTTTGGTAAAACTCATCTATAGAGTCTTGAGTTATCGCTGGGACTGCGCGATCTACCATTGAGTTAGGGAATCTAATTTCCGATTTCAACCAACTTAAAAACTCAGTGGAACGGTTCTGTTTGTTTGCTAAATCAAGCACAACCGCGCGAGTAATGTCACCATTTGTTGGCAAGTTATCGCAAGAGATTACAGCGACACCTGGCAAACCACTTTCGAAGCGAGCTACTAGCAAATCCAACAACCTGGCTGGAAAGGTAAGTAAAGAATTAACATCGGAAATATCTGCTTGAACTTCTGCAGAATTTAGATTTACTCCGTCTCGACTGGAGTTACATTGATACGCTTTTTCACTTACAGTTAATGTGATCAACTTGAGTTCTTTACTTCGTGCGATTTCTAGCAATTCTGCTCTTGCCTGCGGGAAGAACACTGCTTTGCGGATCGCACCTACGATTATTGGTGCAAAGCCAGCTCCTTCACGTTCATTAATCGTATAGAGACAATCCTGACTATTCATTACATCTGCCACATCACTACTTCTTTGCGTGACTCCAGCAACTCCAAAATTTAGATTCCCACTGCGCAAAATTCTTTCGAAGTAGAGCCCTTGATGTCCTCTATGGAAAGCACTTAACCCCATATGTATCACGCCGATTTTTACTTGGCTCAATTCATAGCTAGGTGGGTTTGCAGATCTATGGGATGAGTAGTTCTCAAGATTTAATTGCGCCATTAGAGTTTGAAATATTCTTTCGAAAGGTTATATGCAATATCTGCGCCTACTTCTAGGGCATCTGTTTTGCTCAACCGATGTCGGCTAACTTCATTTGCTAAATAAGCTGCATCAAACCTACGGGCAACATCGTGGCGAACAGGAATAGATGCAAATGCTCTGGTGTCATCAATAAATCCAACGGTGTTATAAAAGCCTGCAGTTTCAGTGACGCTATCTCGCCACCTTTGCATCCCATTTAAGGAGTCGTGGAACCACCACGGTGGACCAAGTCGCAACGACGGATATGCGCCAGCCAATGGGGCCAATTCACGGGAGTAGGTACTTTCATCCAAAGTGAATAAAACTGCTCTGAAATTAGGATGTAAGCCGACATCATTTAGAAGTGGTTGTAACTCCCGCACGTAATTGGTAGCAACTGGAATATCAAATCCGCGATCTGCGCCATAGATCTGCGCAATTTCATGGCTATGACTACGCGATGAACCTGGGTGAACCTGCATCACCAATCCATCATCGGCAGCCATGCGGGCATGTTCAACCAACATCATTGCTCTAAATTGATTGGCATCTTCTTTTGAAAATTTTCCACTCGAAATCACCGCAAAGAGTTTTTCTTGTTCTGTGCTACCTAAAACTAGCGTCTCGCAATTGACTATCCCATGATCAGTAGCTGTTGCACCGTGACGCTTGAAGTGATCACGGCGATTTCTTAAGGCATTCCGATATGAAGCAAAAGTTTTGCAATCTTCGCCACTTACTTTTGCAAGATCAGCGATAGCGGATTTCCACCCTGGCCGCTCTGGATCTGAAACGTCGTCAGGCCTAAAAGTCGGGATCACTCGCCCACCGATATTTAACTTAGCTAGCTCAAGATGAGTATTCAACAAATCCGAAGTCGCATCTGTGGTTGCCATAACCTCAATGTTAAATTTTTTAAATAATGTCTGGGGCAAAAATTCAGGAGTATGCAACTGTTCATTAATCTGATCATAGAAATAATCTGCACGGTCAAGAGTTAACGGCTCATCAATTTTGAACAATGTATAGAAAATCTCTTCAATCCAGATTCGGGAAGGAGTGGACCTAAACGCGTGCCAATTTTGCGCAAAAATTCGCCACACTTCACGTGGATCGACATCAGAGCGGGTTCCATCAGCATGGGGAATGGAAATTGCTTCATAGGAGACGCCCTGACTAAAGAGCATGCGAGTCACATAGTGGTCAGGAGTGATTAGTAATTCAACTGGATTTTGAAAAGCTTTATTTTCTAACAAGATTCGTGGATCAACATGACCATGCGGAGACAAAATTGGGAACTGGCTCATTAACTCATAAATCTCTCGAGCGAGCCGATCGTTTCCTAAAAAACGATTCTCATCCATGGCTCTTCATCCAATCAAATGCATCTTTTTGCATATCAGCTGTAAATGAATGTTTAACGGGATAAAAATCTCCTCGATACTCTGCAGCAATTTTTGAATAGTGTGCGGAGATTAAATTATCGGCAGTTTTCATGCCATCCGGAGTAAACAATTGATCATCACTGCAGTACTGGACATACAGGGGTTTAGGTGCGCCAATAATTGCAACTCCAGGCCAATCAGTCACGGCTGCCAAATTATGCGGAAAAGACATCCAAGAGTGTGGCGCTATATGAGATTCGAGCAGTGATTCATAAGTCGCCATGGCGCCAACAGAGACTGTCGCCTTTAATTGATCAGAGGTGGTTGTTGCATGTAGATAAATCGCTCGGCACCCTCCTCCAGATAAGCCAACCGCAGAAATCGAATCAGAGAATTCTGGGAGAGAGTGTGCGACAGCAAGGGCTACTCGATCATCGAAGTTTATTAATCCACCTAGTGTCGTCCCAAATAAACTTAAATATTTTGATAGGGCCATAGATTCATGCATCACCGCTAGATTTTCATAATCATCTGAACCTAAAACTTCTTTTAACCGGCTTGGCATGATTTCTGCAGGGAATCTCCGCGATCCCCACATAAAAGCGTCAAAGGCTAAAACTGCAAAGCCACGTTTAGCTAACTCATTAGCTGGTGCTTGATTACCGTAGTGATCTCGTTTTACCCATTGCACATGTTCGGGGAGTTCAGTTCCGCCAGCAACTAATTTTTCTTTTCCAAACTCTTTTACATCGTCATGACTATGTAAAAACAGAGCACCCGGAAGTGGTGTGGTCACACCTTCTGGTGTCAAAAGATAAGCCTGAGTCCTTGGACCCCATCCAACGCTCCAACTAATTTCAGTGATGGTTACACCTTCATGATTTTTATTTTCCCCACGCACAATTTGAAAATCTGTCGGGAAGTCTGGCAGCGTTCCTAAATGTGAAAGCAGTTGAACGCCATTTATCTTGGGTCCCTTTGGGGGTGCAAAACCAAGCGCAGTTGGTAAATCGCTAAATTCCCCTAAATCCATGCCGCAACCTTACTGTTGATCATTCACTTTGTTAATCATGGGGATCCTGGGGAATTTGGTTAGCGCTAAATTTAAAAGTAATCCGATTCCAACTGCCCAAATCAAGTCCACAGCAACGGTAATGAACGCAGTGGTGATGAGAACTATCGCACTACCTCTCGTCGTTACCAGAGCCTCGCGAACCGAAACCGGATTTACCATTCGTGCGGCAGTTACCATCAAAATTCCTGCAAGTGCGCTGATCGGAATTTGACCTACAACAGGGGCAAAAAACAGCACACACAATAAAAGGAGCGCTGAATGCACCATTGCTGAAAATCTTGTTCTTGCACCTGAGCGCACATTTACCGCCGTACGTGCGATTGCACCAGTTGCTGGGATACCGCCCATCATTGAAGCGGCTACCGTCGCTAAACCCTGACCAAATAACTCGCGATCTGAATCATGTTTTTCACCATCATGTAAATGGGTTTTCGCATGTTCCATTGCGTCAGCTACGCGCGCTGAAAGAATTGATTCAATTGCACCAAGGGCTGCAACCGCAAATGCCGCATAAATAATTGCTGACCAGCCCAACGTTGGAATCTCCGGCAACTTTGGCATCGGTAAGGAACGAGGCAAATCTCCAATTGTTTTTGCTTCCAATGGTGAGATCAGTAAAACTAATGTACAAAGAACAACGGTAACAATGCTCGCCGGAATTGTTTTAGTAAAACGTACCGAAAGCAACATTGAAATTATTGCTGTCAGTAAAATAATAACTGGGCCATTTTTGAAACCATCGACAATTGCAATTTTCAATGTAGCCCAGGCAACTCGAGCCGCGTTGCTGCCCTCTGGTTTTGCAATATCCAAAGCAAGTGGAACTTGTTGCAGTGCAATCACAATTCCAATTCCAACAGTGAAGCCCTCAAGTACTGCCCATGGAACAGCAGCTAAATATTTACCTAATTTAAATATTCCAAGCAAAATTATTATCAATCCGGCCATGGTGCCAACAATTGGCATAACTCCGACGCCGTATTTGGCAACAATCGGGACCAGGACAACTGTCATGGCACCCGTTGGGCCGCTGACTTGGAAACGGGATCCACCAAAGAGCGCGGCAATAAATCCGGCCACAATCGCAGTTGCTAAACCAGATGCTGCCCCCGTCCCAGTAGAGATTCCAAAAGCTAGTGCCAGAGGTAGGGCGACGACGCCCACAGCCACTCCGGCCAGCAAGTCATGCCGCCAACCCGTTCTAAATCCCGGGTAATCCCGTTTTGAGGGAAGAATCCGGCTCAAGGGAAGGAAAAGGTTCACTTTGGCACCGTACTCCGAAAAATCTAGGTTTCAGGTTGCAGATGCAAATGATTTGCAATAAATTTTAAGCGTGAACGTAATCGTCAACCCGAAACCTGCAACATCGCTGCGTAACAGGCTCAATCCTGCTGAGTGGCGCCGGCTGTACGCGATGTTCGGTTTCATAGCTTTCTTGCACATCGCAGGTGCCCTGTTGATGTGGGCAGCTACAAACAGTGCTTCATACCAACTTTCAGATGGCACTTTATTTGGTTGGGGAACTGCAGCACTCGCCTACACCTTGGGAATGCGGCACGCTTTTGATGCCGACCACATCTCAGCGATCGATAACACTACTAGAAAATTAATGAGTGAAGGCCAACGTCCACTAGCGGTTGGATTTTTCTTCTCCCTTGGGCACTCCTCCGTAGTTTTCGCTCTAGCAATGTTTCTCAATTTCGGAATCAGATCTCTTGGGTCCCAATTAAAAGATGACAACTCATCATTACACCATTACACCGGATTGATTGGAACCAGTGTGAGTGGTGGATTTTTACTCTTAATCGCACTTTTAAACGTTATTGTTTTGCAATCTATCGTTCGTGTTTTTATCAATATGCGAAAAGGTATGTACAACGAAGAAGAACTTGAAAAACATTTAAATGCCCGTGGATTATTAATGCGTTTTTTTGGACCAATCGCTCGACGCATTGATAAGAGTTGGAAAATGTACCCGCTAGGAATTCTCTTTGGTCTTGGATTCGACACAGCAACAGAGGTTGGTTTGCTGGTTTTAGCTGGAACATCTGTAATTGCAGGGTTGCCATGGTGGGCCATTATTAGTTTGCCATTGTTCTTTGCCGGCGGAATGAGTCTCCTGGATACGATCGATGGATCATTTATGAACTTTGCATACGGTTGGGCTTTTTCAAAGCCAGTGCGAAAAGTTTATTACAACATAATTATTACCGGCCTTTCAGTTTCTGTTGCTTTTTTTGTTGGCGGATTAGAAATAGCCCAAGTCTTCGCAGGTCAATTAAATTTGACTGGTGGTTTTTGGGATTACGCAAATAGCTTTAATTTAAACTCTGCTGGATATTTCATAGTTGGATCATTTGTGGTTGTTTGGGCAGTAGCTCTAGCGCTTTGGCGCTTTGGAAAAATAGAGCAACGTTGGCATGACAAGTCACATGCAGCCCAAGTTGCTCGTGGTGAAGTTACAAATCATGCAGCAGCAGGACTAGTACCAGGTCCAATCCGCGCACCATTTACAATTGATGAATAAATTAATCTATAAAGAAATCAAGCAAAAATTCAGTGGTTCCTGGAACTACTGAATACTTTTCTAAATCTGTAATTCCGACAGATGCTAAAACTTCATCATCGATGAAGAAATTTCCACTCTTACCTGTTCCTGTCAAAATTACATGAGCTGCATCAGAGATAATCTCTGGCTTGCGACAAAAATCAGTATCTATTCCAGGAATCATGGCAAGAGCTGCGGTATCGATAGCGGTCCGTGGCCAAAGTCCATTAACACTGATTCCATCACGCTTAAACTCTTCAGCTAAACCTAGAACGCACATGCTCATTCCATACTTAGCCATTGTGTAGGCAAGGTGTGGTTTAAACCATTTTGCACTCATCGATAACGGTGGTGACATCGTCAATATATGTGGATTGCGACCGGCCGCAGCTGATTCTTTCAAATGAGGAATAGCAGCTTGTGAAGTTAAAAACGTAGCGCGCACATTTACTGAAAACATTAAATCAAATCTTTTTGCTGGAGTTGCAAGAGTTGGAGTCAAATTAATTGCGCTGGCATTGTTAATCAAAATATCTAATCCACCGAACTCAGCCGCTGCTTGCGCGACAGCGCTTTCAATCTGCTTTTCATCTCGCAAATCACATTGAATCGGAAGTGCAACTCCTCCGGTCTCACGAATTTCATCCGCAGCGGTATAAATCGTTCCTGGCAAAGTTGGGTGTGGCTCGGTGGTTTTAGCAGCAATCGCAACCATGGCGCCATCGGCAGCCGCCCGCTTAGCAATTGCTAAACCAATTCCGCGAGAACCACCAGTAATTAATATTTTTTTGCCGGCTAAATTTTGTGCCATTTCTATTTTCCTTTTTTAGAAATAAAGTTCATAAAAGCATCTCGGGCTTCATCACTTACTAATGCTTCTTGAAAGAGTTTTCCTTCTTCAACCATTGTTTGTGCCACCGCTTGGGAATGCGCCTTTTTAATCAGTCTCTTCGCTTGGCGGATTGCATTGCGTGGTTGATCGGCAAGTTGTTTAGCAACTTCACCACCACGGACTGGGCTTTCCTCATCTGAGACAACTTCATTGACTAAGCCGTAATCGCGAGCTTTTTCCGCCGAGAAGACATCTCCGAGCAGAAGTAATTCACTTGCCCTTTGGTGGCCCATGATTAGTGGAAGTAGATATGAAGATGCTGCCTCAGGAACTAAACCTAAATTAACAAAAGGCATCGACAGCTTTGTTCCTTTGCCAGCGATTACATAATCACAATGCATCAGCAAAGTTGTACCGATTCCTACGGCTCTACCAGTGATTGACGCAACTAGCGGTTTTGGGAATTCTCGGATTGCAATTAGAAAACGCCAAACCGGAGCATCATCACCAGAGGGTGGATTATTTAGGAAATCATTTATGTCATTACCGGCGGTGAAATCATCACCTTCGCCATAAATTAAAACTGCACCGACTTCATCATTATCTGCTGCGGCATTTAATTGATCAGCAAGTTCGGCATACATCTCACCTGTAATGGCGTTTCTTTTGTCAAGTCTGTTAAAACCTAAGGCTAAAACGCCATTATCAAGGTGTACTGCAATTTCTGCCATTTCAGTCATGAGTAACTACTAGCGCTCGATCTTTCCGGCAATGAACTCTTCTGTGCGCACATGTGCGGTTTCATCTGAGTACTGCTCTGGAGGAGATTTCATGAAGTAGCTTGATGGTGAAAGCAATGGTCCACCAATTCCGCGATCAAGAGCTAACTTCGCGCAACGCAGTGCATCAATGATTACACCTGCTGAGTTTGGTGAATCCCATACCTCTAATTTGTATTCAAGAGATAGTGGAACATCGCCAAATGCGCGACCTTCAAGGCGAACATAAGCCCATTTGCGATCATCTAGCCATGCAACGTAATCAGATGGTCCAATATGTACATTGCCTTCGCCCATATCGTGATCAAGTTGAGAAGTAACTGATTGAGTCTTTGAAATCTTCTTTGACTCTAAGCGATCACGTTCAAGCATGTTTTTGAAGTCCATATTTCCACCAACATTTAATTGCAATGTGCGATCTAAGTGAACTCCACGATCCTGAAACAACTTCGCCAAGATTCGGTGAGTGATTGTTGCGCCAACTTGGCTCTTGATGTCATCGCCAACAATTGGCACTTGGGCTTCAGTAAATTTCTTAGCCCAAATTGGATCAGATGCAATAAACACTGGAAGGGCGTTAACAAATGCGCAATGAGCATCAATTGAAACTTGTGCATAGAATTTTGCTGCATCTTCAGAACCAACAGGCAAGTAACAGATCAATACATCTACTTTTTTCGCTTTTAGAGATGCGACCATATCAACAGGCGTTGCGTCTGATTCAGTGATGGTTTCACGGTAGTAGCGACCGAGGCCATCAAGAGTTGTTCCGCGCTCAACTGTGACTCCAGTTTTCCCAACATTTGCAAATTTAATGGTGTTGTTCTCGCTCGCCCACATTGCATCAGCAAGATCAAGACCTACTTTTTTGGCATCAACATCGTATGCGCCGACAAATTCAATGTCGCTGATGTGATAACCACCAAGGTTTGCGTGCATCAATCCAGGAATCTCCTGATCGATTGCAGCATCCTTGTAGTAAGTAACTCCTTGAACTAATGAGTTGGCGCAGTTTCCAACGCCGACGATTGCTACTCTGATCTTGCTCACTGGGTTTTCCTTTCAGATTGGATCATTTCATCAAGCCACGCAATTTCACGGCTTGCTGAATCAAGTGAATGACGACGCCATTCAATTAAGTACTTATCTATTCCAAGCACTTCACCATTTAACGGCGAGCGCTCGAGTTCTTTGGATAGCACCTCTGCTTTATCTTTTAACCTACGTCTGCGGGCTTCCAAAATTCGTACGCGAGATGTTCGCGAAGTTGGGCCAAAAAATGCAAAGTGAACTCCGAAAGCTTCATCTTCACTGGCGTCTGAATTCTCAGTTAGCTCGGCAAATCTTTTTTTGCCGGCTTCGGTAATTGAATAGGAGATCTTGGCCCGGCGTGAACTCCCGGCTGCGGTTTCGTTTTCAGAGACTTCAATCAAATTACTTAGAGCCATCCGGCGTAATTGCGGATATAACGATCCGAAAGAGAGCGCCCGGAAAGGTCCCAAGATAGCCAAGCAACGCTTGCGCAATTCATATCCATGTAAAGGGCCGGCTGAGAGCAGCCCCAAAAGGGTGAACTCCAAAGGCTCACTACGTGATGCCATTTGTTACCCCCTTAAGTTACAACTGGATAGATCGAGTTGATATATCACCTTGCGCTATCTAACTCCCCCGTTCGCTCTCAGGCAACTCCATCTTCGCCTCGGCGTGGCGCGTCCTTTCTGAAGGATTTGCCCTGCTCAGAGCCTTACCCTGATTAACCGTTAGGCAGTAATAACCTCTAGAAGGGATCGAATAGATGTCCTCACTGTTCTCATGGAAGGTGCACACCTCAGGAGATGTAGTTGCTCCGGATGAGCGCCTCAGCTGGCCCCGCACCATCGGTATCGGTTTACAACATATCGCCGCGATGTTCGGAGCCACTTTCCTAGTACCAATCCTTACTGGCATGTCCCCAACCACGACTTTGTTCTTCTCGGGTATCGGAACGATGCTCTTCTTATTAATCACCAAAAACCGGGTGCCTTCTTACCTTGGTTCATCCTTTGCCTTCTTGGCTCCGATCGCCGCTGCAAAAGCAGATGGTGGAATGGCCGCAGCACTCGGTGGCGTAGTTGCTGCTGGCGTAATCCTTGCGTTGATCGGTTTGATCGTTCGCGCAGTTGGAATCAAATGGATTGAGTGGATGCTTCCTCCAGTTGTTACCGGCGCCATCGTTATGGTGATCGGTCTTAACTTGGCAGGAGCTGCAAAAAATAATCTTGCAGCAGGTCCACTAGTTGGAATTATTACTTTGGCCGCAATTGCACTTATCGCTGCAATTAGCCATGGATTCCTAGGCCGCATCTCAATCTTCGTTGGAATTGTGATTGGTTATGCAGTTGCACTTGGAATGGGCGATGTGAAGACCGATGGAATAACTGCTGCTAAATGGGTTGCACTTCCATCATTCACCACGCCAACATTTAATGGAAATGCCATCATCTTGTTCCTCCCAGTAGTACTTGTACTTATTGCTGAAAACGTTGGACACGTTAAAGCGGTTGCTGCAATCACTGGAAAAAATCTTGATGATGAAATTGGAAACGCACTTCTTGCAGATGGTCTTGCAACAACACTTGCTGGTGCAGGTGGCGGTTCTGGTACAACTACATACGCTGAAAACATTGGCGTCATGGCTGCTACCAAGGTTTACTCAACTGCTGCTTACTGGATCGCAGGTATTGGTGCTGTAGTACTTTCACTCTCACCTAAATTCGGCGCAGTGTTAAGCGCAACTCCTACCGGTGCACTTGGTGGAGCTGGCGTTGCACTATTCGGAATGATTGGTGTACTTGGTGCTCGAATTTGGATTGAATCAAAAGTTGATTTTTCTAACTCCAGCAATTTGATCATCGTTGCATCTGCACTAGTTATTGGAATCGCTGATATCTCTTGGACAAAGGGCGATTTCACATTCAACGGAATCATCAACGCAACTGTTGTTGCGATTGTTGGTTATCGAGTGCTGCATTCATTGAGCAAAAGGTAAGTTAACTAATTAACCGCTAATCCAAAAGGCGGGCGCTTCCAGAACTTGGAGGTGCCTGCTTTTGTGCTTCCTTAGAGTAGTTGCGATACTTTTAGCGCATGAACTTAGTGATTCCAACTCGGCTTCCTGAGTACTTTATTGCTGCAGTAGCAATCATTTTGGCTCCTGGTCCCTCAGTGCTTTTCATTATCGCAAGAGCGATTGCGTGGGGACGAAAAGTCGCAGTGATTACCGTCATTGGTAACGCTTCTGGATTTCTAGTTTTGTCGATTTTGGTAGCTGTTGGAATCGGTCCGATTATTCAAAAATCTGAACTTGCATATGCCGTAGTGCAATGGGGTGGAGGGCTGTATTTAATTTACTTAGGTATCGATGCACTTCGTAAAAGAGCTGAACACTCAACCCAGATGCTTGAGCAGGGAGAAGTCTCTGCGCCATCTTCACTCCGAACTATCCGAGATGGATTTGTAGTTGGGGTGTTAAATCCCAAAGGAATAGTTTTTTGCGCCGCAGTTACGCCTCAATTTATCGACCGTGATCGTGGCAGTGTGGTTTTCCAATTAATTTTGCTAGGTGTGATTTTTTCATTGCTGGCACTTGTCTGTGATGGTGGCTGGGGCTTGCTCGCTGGAACTGCACGGATTTGGCTGGCAACTGATGTGCGCCGGATAGTTATTCTGCGTTCTGCAGGTGGGCTCGTGATGATTGTGCTTGGTATTTTGGTCTTGGTATCAGCGATCCAAAACCATAGTTAGTCATATTTAATCCTTTTAATCCCCCGCCTGCGCGACTAGTATCCCGATATGTCTAATTCATCCAAAAAAATCACATCTGTCAAAGTATCCGCCGCACACTCAAATCCAAAGTGGGCCAAACAAGAACGCGAAATCATTGAAAAGTTAAATGAGGCCGCTGTTGAATTTGTTGCTCGTTACTGCCGCCCCGATGGCACTTTGATTTGGCGCGATCAATGGGGATCAATGGATGGGTCTGATGATCCGTACGAAGCTTTCATGAACTTAGCGCTGTTTTATTCAATAGGCGGCAATGAACGTGTGTATGAATTAGCACGTCAGATGTGGGACATGATCACTTGGCAGTGGACGCAATATGGACAGATTCACCGCGAATTTGATGGGTACTACGACTGGATGCATCACGGCGAAGGAATGTTGTACTTCTATTTCTTTGGTTTAACAAAGCCAGAGAGCTTGGTTGACCGCCAACGTGCGCAAAATTTTGCAAATATGTACAACGGTAAAGATCCTGAAGCGCCTAATTACGATCCAGAACACAAAATTATTCGCTCTCCTCTAAATGGAAGTCGTGGTCCACGTCTGCAAGTAACTCATGAAGATTGGCAGACCCACCGCACTGTTTTGGATGATTACTTGGCTCCTTATGAAGACCTAAAGAGCCATGATTTTGCTAATAAGAAATGTCATTGGTCAGATGATGCTGTTTATGCCGAAATTATTGAGAAGATGAATGCGCGGATGAACCGCGGTGATGTTCCACTTAACTTAAACGCTACTTCTTTAATGACTCATGGATATATGTACTCACATGATGATTCGTTGAAACAGTGGGTTACCGATTATTTAAATGTTTGGCACGATCGTGCCAAAGCCAACAATGGAATCTTGCCTGACAACGTTGGCTTGACCGGAAAAATTGGTGAGTACAACGACGGCAAATGGTGGGGTGGGTATTACGGATGGCGTTGGCCACATGGTTACACCACAATTATTGAACCACTAACTAACGCTTCTATGAACGCAGTTTTGCTCACCGGAGATATGAAGCACCTAGAGCTTGCTCGCTCACAAGAAGATTTCATCTGGTCACTTCGTAAAGATATAGACGGAGTTACTAAATCTCCAATGAAGCATTTTGACACTGGCTGGGATGACTTCCGCATGGTGAACCCTCGTAACATGATTTACATCTGGACCACTTCAATGGCCGATGAAGATCTTGCACGTATTGATCGGATGCCACGCGGCTCTGACTGGAACGAGATCATCGCACCTGGTGTTTCAGGTCTTGATGGAAAAACTGGACATGCGACTAAGCATTACATCGCAAATACCCTTTCTTGGTTCCAATATATGCGCGGTGAGATTCCAGATTATCCAGAAAGAATTTTGGATATGAACCTAACTTTGATTGATAATCAACTACGGAAGATGCGTTCAAAGACTGGCGCTCCACGTGATTGGGATAATTACGATCCAGCAACTGCTGATATCGAAGTTGGTCTAGATCTTCGAGTAGATGGTTACCAAATTCATGCTTGGCAAGAGTTCAATCCAGTTTATTTTGAAGGACTTGCTCAGATGATCTTTGGTGGACCTATGCATATTTCACATGGCGGATTGCAACATGGAAAGGTCCGTCCATTTGATGGGCAGAAGCAGCGTACCGGACTTCCAGATGATGTCGCGATGATTGTTGAAAAGGTTAGTGCAACATCAGTTGAAATGCAGGTTGCAAATATCAGCGCAAATGAATCGCGAAACTTGGTGCTGCAAGCCGGTACATTTGGAGAACACAACTTCACTAAAGTTACCGTCACTCAAAGCGATGGCAAGAGTGAAGATATGACAATTAATGACAAGTGGTTTGAAATCGAACTTGGGCCAAATAGCGGCGCAACTTTGAAATTCACCTTAGATCGCTACGTCAACTCCCCTACCTATGAGACTCCATGGCAATCACGAAATGATTGGGATGCGGTTATTAAGGGACGTCCAGCCGCTAATTTCAAGTAGTTTTAGTGGCTTGAGATAGACTTTTTGAATGTTTAAGCGCATCCGAAGAGTTAGTCGAAAATCGATAGCACTTGGATTGATTTTCGCCTTGAGCGGCGCAGTTAGCCCTGCTCACGCAGCTGATGCATTTTCTTTCGTTGGCAAGAGCCAACCTGGAGAATTTTTCTTCGCAGTCAGCGAAGGAAGTGATTTCTTCATCTCTTCGCTTGCAATACAACCTGAAGGTATCACTGGAGATAGAACGCGAGGAATCTGGAGAGATTGCTACTCGACGACAGATCCAGAGTGTGATTTGTCTGCAGGTGTTGGTACCAGAAAAGGTGAAAGTGGAGTTGTTGGTAGAGCAATACTAGAAATCTGCACAACTGCCACGCAGGAAAATTGTGTTGAAAATTTAGAGATTTCAAATGCAAATGGTGAATTCAAGAGCGCAAAGTATCTGCGAAAGATTAAAAGCAATCGAGAAATAGCAGCAAATTCCGCCCTCAATTACCCTGGTGGTTCAGTTGCCCAAATCTGGGACGACTCCCCTTTGGGCCTTAATTCTGTAACTAAATATCTGGTTGCTGTTGCATATGGAATTGGATCATGGGGCGGAATTAAAAAATATGAAATTAATGAAATCACTTATTCAATAATTCCTTACCGCGAAGTTCTAGGTGACTTTAAGGGTCCCAATATTGACCCAACCTTGCCGTCTATAAGCCGAGCCACATGGGGCAGCGATGGACGGTACTTCTTCACTGAAGATGGTTCTGCCGGAGTTCGCATGGATTTTGAACCCAATCAAAAATTTAGATTGAAAACCCGCGTTTCAAGCCGGATAGCAGGATGGTTTAGTGGTCGACTAAAAGACCCGGTCGCAAGTATTAAAAAATTAAACAATGACAGCAATTTGATAACTATCGCGGGTGAACCAGTCTCTGTTCCGACAATCGGATACAAGATTAAACCTAACGTTAAAGAGGGCAAGTGGTTTATTGGCAACACAAAAGAGAATGAGTACTGGAACAACAACGGGCAAGCAAACAATGTTTCCGCGCAGGGCTCTGGGGATCGACTAATTTTCGACTACTTGGACTATTTCAGACCTTTAGTTAAAGACACCGCCATCGGATCAAATTCTTATTGGACGATGAAATCTATTGCTTCTAGAAATGACAACTCGTGTTTAAATGACCCTGCTCGAGTGCTTGGAATTGTCACCACCAACGCTATGGGTTACAACCCGGGTTCTCCTGAATTTAAGGATGGGTATTTAAATTACAAAGTTGCAGGTATGCATTACGCCCCAGATGGGAAAACACTAAATCTTGGAAGTTATGATCTTTTAATTCAGCCGGATGCAGCGCGTTGTTTATACGGCTTTTCTAAGGCTCCAGTATCGGCTACCATTTCTGTAATTGGAGAGAATACAGGCGCGGTTGCAACAACTTTGGTAAGTGAAAGCGCAGAGTGGATAAAACTTTCTGCATATGGTTTTAATTTCTCCGCTCCGGTAATTCGAGTGAAAATATCTCAAGATAAACCAAAAGAAGTTATTGTTGAAGCAAAAAATGAAGCTGCAAAGGCAAATGTCGTCAGGAAATCAGTTTCAATTCTCTGTTCTAAAGGGAAAACGATGAAAAAGATCTCTGGCACAAATCCTAAATGCCCACCTGGATTTAAGAAAAAATAGCCAGGGAGTTACTTGGTTCAGTAAGATTTGGGCATGGAGAAATTTCGTTGGGGTTTTATCGGCGCAGGAATGATTGCCAAGAAAGCACTTTATCCGGCAATCTCTAAATCAAATACCGGAGAAATTTACGCTGTTGCATCTCGTGATGCTGATAAAGCTATGACTATCTCCCCCAAAGGTTTGATTTACACAAATTACGACGAACTTTTAGCCGATCCTAATGTCGATGGTGTTTACATCTCACTTCCAAATGCATTTCACTTGCCGCTTGCAATCCGAGCGATGAAAGCAGGCAAGCACGTACTTTGTGAAAAACCTTTAGGCATGAATGCGGCTGAAGTGCGCGAAGCAATGGAAGTTTCAAAAGAGACTGGAAAAATCCTGATCGAAGCTTCTTGGAATCGTTGGCATCCACGCACTAAACGGATTCAAGAGATTGTCCAATCTGGAAAACTCGGAAAGTTAACTCGAATTCGCACCGCATTTACCTATGACGGTCTGGATGAATCAAATATTCGCCTCGATCCAACTATCGGCGGCGGAATCCTGTACGACTTAGGACCATATTCAACAGTGGCTCCACTATGGCTAACTGGATTCCCAAAAGTGACTGATATGGAAGTGCAGACTGTTTGGCACGCAGGTGGTGTTGATGAAACAACTCGAGTTAATTACAAGGTTGGCGGAGTTCCAGCCGAAACTGTGACATCAGCAAACATTCCGGTTTCGCTTTGGATGATCGTTGAGGGCACCAAGGGTTCGATACGTACCGGAGGCTCTGACTCTTTTGTGTCACTAAATAACCCAAGCACCTTAGAAATAGAAATAAATGGCAAAAAGAAGGTTGAACGTTTTGATGCGTGCGACCCTTACCAACTTATGGCTGATGCATTTGTGCGCCATGTCCGTGGAAAGAAAGATTGGGTAATGCCACTTGAAGAATCATTACGGTTTGCCGAATTATTTGATCAAGCATTCGCATTAATGGGAACGCCAAATGGCAAAAGTAATTGATGACGGTGAATTCCTAACTTTAGAACTCTCGATATTGGAAAAAGTTGGTGCTCTTCATGGGGATATTAGAGTTGCGAAAACCAATCTGGTGAAAGTTGAGATTGAAGAAAATCCATGGCAATCAACGGTCTTGCGTGGGATTCGTGCGCCAGGAACTGGAATCCCTTTTGTGATTCTTTTGGGCACCATGAGAGTTAAGAGGCGTAAGGATTTCACTGCAATTTATCGCCGCGGAGCTGTTGATATATACACCTTCAAAGACTCTGATTTTGAACGGTGGATCATTTCACAGTAATACGTCCCCCTTCAGATCTGCGATTATGTGTGTCCTTTATAACTCGACGTTGAATCGAGATTTACCCGATATCGTTATCTGTAAGAATTGACGATAAGCGCGGAGAGATGGGTTTATGAATCGGATTTCTACAAAATCGAAAGCCATGATCGTCTTTGCGCTCTCAGTTTTGGTCATCTTTCCTACTGTTGCTCATGGTGAAGTAGCGCCTATTTTTGATGCCGATGCCGGCTGGACAACTCCCGTCGAAGCGCAGACCCCAGGAAATATGGCCGCACTTTTCATTGATAACAGCCACCTATCGCGACCAGGCGTTTCCTATTTGGTGCATAGTGGTTTAAATCCCTCCAAAAGTTCTGTCGACCCAACCTGCACAAGCACTACCGATGCCAAATGTAATTTTTTGTCATATTCATTTCTTGCAACTATCCCTACTTGCATTTCGGCTGCTGACATAAATTGCTTGAGTGAAGTTGGTGCAATTGATACTAGCGGGAAGAAAACGGTAGGAAGTTTTTCAAGATATCTACCTGACAAAGCGCAAAATGAATATGCAGGAAACCCATCGTGGAATTTGCCGTCTGGAACTGGAGCAAGTCTCTTTACTATCCCCGGAGTTGATAACTCAGCTGGTAATAGTTACCTAGTTGCTGTAAGTATGGGTGGATCGGGTTCGCGAACTCCCGGCAAAGAAACCATAAACTTAAATGAATTTAGTGCCAGCATTGTTCCAGTGCAATTACTTAATGTGCCAGATCTTTTTGCCGGCACAGGTTGTGAATTAACTCCGCGAATTTGTAATCCTGGAGTATTACGCCTAGTCCGTCCAGATGGAACGGAAACGTGGGGGCTGAGCGGTGGTACTGGCGGTGCAGGTAAGTATTCGTGTGCTGGCATTTCTTGGGGCGAAAACATCTGCGCCCAGAAACAAGTATTCCCAGCCAATTATCGTTTTTACGTCAAAGTGCGTTTATCTTTGATGCCAACTGGATGGATGCACGGCCGGATATCTGAACCAAATATCGATATCACGACTAGCGGAAAAATAAGTGAATTAACGGTTACAGCTGCCCCAATCAAAGTTCCGGTTGTTTATAAACGGTATTTGTGGAATGAAATGCCACCAGCGCTTCAAAATTTATACAATCCAACTACAGGACAATACAAAGGCGGCAGCTGGTCCTATTCGCAACGCCTACTAAGTGAAACTGATGCATTTAATCCACTTTTGCGCTCAATGACCTCTTCACCGCCAGCATCTGAAAATAATGCAATGAATGAATTAATCTCTTGGCTTCCATCTGTGAATGACAAGGCGACCGCGATGCCTTCTTACTGGTCTGTCCGTTCATTGTCTGGAAAAGAGTTAAGCAATGCAAACTCTTGCTTTACTAATCCAACTCAACTGAATGGAATAGTCACTACCAACTCAACTCAATATTCAGCAGGGCCACCAGAGTTCAATAAAAATGAAGGGTTCCTAAATTACAAAGTTGCCTCCCCCCACTTCACTTCTAGTGGAGAAGTATTTAAAGGCTCATACGATTTAGCGATGCGTTCAGATGTTGCACGATGTATCTATGGATTTTCTAAAGCACCAGTCAGTGCAACCGTATCAATCATTAGTTCTGATGGAGCTCCTCAGTTTGCTTCTACAATCTTCAAGGAAACCGATGGATGGGTTTATCTGAGTGCGAAGAATTTTGAGTACTCATCTCCAACGCTCAAAGTAAAATTACAACAAGATGCACCGGTATCTGTTGCTCAACCGGCAGGTAAAGTTCCAGCCGCCAAAAAAATCATCACAATCTCTTGCGTCAAAGGTAAATTAACACGCAAAATTTCAGGAGTAAATCCCAAATGTCCTTCAGGATACGTAAAAAAGTAGGCGGAGAGGTTGATTTATATGCGCAAATTAGCGTTTGCAATTTCAATGTTTTTGTTTACTTCTCTTCTATTTCCAACTCAAGCAGTAGCCGTCGATCCTCACGGTCCAAAAGTAATCTTTGGAGCTCCCTTACGTCACACACTTACTTCCTGTGCGACTAACCCTGGCGCAGCTGTAGCTTGCATACAAAGCGTTACGTTGACACCTAAAAGTGGGGACATACCAATAGTTGGCGCGATCACTGGTTTAAAGATTCCAGCTGACGAAAGAGTTGCTGATTCAGAACGCCCGATACCAGCACCTAGTGCCGGCGCAATTTCCGCAAGTAACACACCACCAGTACTAAGCGTTTCTGAAAATTTGAACTGTCATTCCATCGGTACTGTGCAAAGTTTGCAGATAAAGATTGGCTCGGGATGGGTCGATTTAAAAAAAGAAAAAATCACAGCTAGATTTTCAGAGATTTGTAAAGATCCCAAACTCACTAATGCTGGATTTAAAGTTTCCTTGGACGAAGTCACAGCACTTCTCGCTAGTGGCACTCTAAAAGGTTCTAATGTTTTACCAAAATTAACAGAAATATTGGATCCGAAATCTTCAGCTGCCACGATTAGTCAAAACGAAATCCGTTTTCGGGTTGCTGATCCAAATGGAGCATGGGAATGGTTTTCACCAATTGAGACTTCTTTTCTTTGGACCTTTGGTGTACCTGTCCCACCTGAACCAAAAGTAACGCAAGGTTTTTACAACGAATGGACATTCCCAAAAGGCAAAAATGCTGATCCCGCGAACAATGTGGTTGTGGTGGCAGAATTTCAACCATTTAAAGCGACATGGTGCTGGGCATTGAATAATTGCAGTGATAGGCGTGAAGAATTTTCATTAGCTATTTCTCCGACAAAAAATCGAAATCTTTTAAAGGAAAATGATGATTACTCTTACACAGTCACTATTCGCGCACCAAAAGCATTTGAGTTTGGTGAAGTAAGTGGGAGTGCCAAGAGAGTGATCGTGAAGTATGGCAAAGACCTCCAACCAGTTGGTGGTGTTGCAACTCGAGAGATTATTGCTACTTTGTCTCCGATGGCCACTGCAAGAGGTGGAACTCCCACTCAAATGGCTGAGAAAGCTGATGTGATTTCGTATGGCGCGAATATTTGGATTTATGGCCAAAATAACGATGTAGTAGATGCGCTAGGAGCGTGTGGAAAAATCGGTGGGGTGCAAGTTGTTTCAAATGCAATGCACTCACTTGACCCAACCTGGGACGAGGCAGCTGAAGCAATAGCTGTTCGGTTATCAACTCCACACTTACTGCCAGATGGTTCTGTGAATGTGGGCTACTTAGAGATAAGAATGCCCCGCGCAGCGGCTCTATGTATGTGGAAAGTGGACCTAGACGGCAGCATAAAAGCAAGTGTTGCAATTACCTACGAAGATGGCTCGACCCCAAGCATCGCGACCGTAAATGGCAAACGTATTGGCGATGACTACTTAATTATTTCAAGCGGTTTTCACTACTCGAGTCCAACATTACGAGTGAAACTTTCGCAGGACAACGCAGTTAAACCTGTCGATAATGCAGTCAAACCTACCGACAACGCAGCCAAACCCGCAGAAAATTCAGCAAGCACCCAAAGTGAAAGCAAAAATGAGAACAAGGTAGCCGCTCCTGCAATCGCTCCTAAAAAGATTAAGGTAATTAATTGCGTAAAAGGAAAATTAACACGCAAAATCTCGGGAGCGAATCCAAAATGTCCTGCAGGATTTGTGAAAAAGTAGTCCACAATATTTTGTTTTCCACATTAAAAATTCTAAATTAATCCGACAAGCAACCACACGCGTATTTTGCGCTTGCGTGTGGTTGTAGCTCAATGGATAGAGCGCCCTGTTGACGACACGGGAGGTTGTTGGTTCGAATCCTACCAGCCACACGTACCAAATCTGGCTCCGCAGTTCGTCGCGCGGAGCCAGATTTTTATTCAATTATTTTTTATACTTACAGTAGTTCAAGTTATCTTTATAATTTGCAATTTAGAATTGATTGAAACTAGCTCTATTTTTTGCGGAATCCGCTTGGACATTTTGGATTGATTCCGGTTATTTTCTTATTTAACTTTCCTTTTATGCAGGTGATTGTCGCTTTATTACTTTTCGCAACAGGTTGATTAGATTGCACCGGGCTTGCGGCAGGGGCTGCAACTTTTTCTTGGGTTAGCTTTACACGAAGTCTTGGGGAAGAAAAAGTAAATCCATATTTACCTAAAGTTATCCATTCCCCACTTGCGTTATTACGCTCGGCAATCTGCTCTGTCGCAACAATCTCTTCACCATTTGCGTTTATCACTGAAATGCTCGCCTTAATTGGTGCGTTGGTGAAATTGTACAAACACTGTGCAACATCTTTTCGCATAATCAAATCGTAAGTTCCACGGAATAAACTCTTGCCATCTTTTTCAAAATGCGGACCAGCAACTTGATAAATCAATGATTGCTCTTTCGCATCAAATTGCGGTGGTCCAGCTGATGTGATCATGGCGTTGCTTGTAACGATCCCGGTAACTCTTTTTTCCTTGTACTTAGGATTGTTTGAGTCATAACAGGAACTTGCTGTGTTCATTTCATTTGGGGCTAAGTTGCGGATCGACCAAGTGCTTGGAGCAGCCGTTGCCTTGTCGCCAGTGATAGGCATCCAATAATTGAGCCAGTTTATTGCAGTATCGACTCCACTGGTACTAAGTGGGTTGGGAATTCGCACTTCAGTTTGCGGGCTAGTTGTTTTATCAAACAGTCCGGAACTTGGGGCGCTCTCCCAATTCTTGGCTTTCCAATCTGCAAAATCTTTAGGCATCGAAGCAAGCGGCACAAACTCCCAAATTTGAGGAATTCGAACTGGAGCTGCAGTTAGATCCCACTTTTCTCCCCCGGGAATAGTTGTGATTGCAACATCAGGTTTTTGAACACGACCGTATAGCCACCCATTTGTAGAAGTTCGAAGTCGGATTACCACTTGATAAGTGAAATCAGCCGGAAAAGCTCGCTGGTTCATACAAAATGAATCTTCTTCGATGGCACAAGTACTGAATGGATTCTTTTGGAATGCAGATTTCTGTTCCGCTTCATCAAAAACCCAACGACCTTTTTGATATTCCCCTTGTTGACTACTTTTTACATAATCAACTGGGATTATCGAAATATTAATATTCTGTGGAACAAACTTTCCAAACTTTTGACCGGGTTTGTGTTCGCCCTCTGGTGTAGCGCCTTGTACTCGAACTGACAACGCATATCGATTGCCACCTGCGTGTTCAGCACCTGGAATCGCAAAAATAGTGGGTGATCCTGGGCCGATTAGGTTGGATTCTGAATCTGCTTTGTACACCGAATAAGACGGGGTCGGTTGAATCGAATCTTGTCCAGATGGAAACTCTTTTCCGTCCTTGTTTTTCGCTACAAATTTTTCAATGCAATCTACCGCTGCTGAATCTGTGCAGATTGGCAAGTAAGTGGTGTAAAACAAAGATGTACCGTCATCACATTTAGGATCGGTCATGGATGTACAAGGCCGAGATTTGAAGTAGCCATTTACTTGGTTCGGATACCGTGCCGATAGAACTGATTCACCAAAAGTTTCAATAAAATTTCTGAAAATTACTCCGGTATTAGATGCGGAAATTTCAGTTGGAAGTTTTATTAACTCATCTTCAATTTCTGCACTCGAGGCAGATGGTGCTGCAAGAAGCGGAGAAAGCGCAAGAGCCAAAAGGGCAAGGATCGTTGAAAACCGCCTTAGGCCATTCATCATTCCCCAAGCATAAATCAACACCCACTCGTTTTTACCAGAATTCAACAAAATTACACTCGAATGCTTAGTTAAATTTATGTGTAAATTCAGAGTAGGGCCAAGATCTTTAGAAGTTGCTATTTTTACGATACCCAACTGGGCATTTTGGATTTACGCCACTTACTCTTTTGGTGACTTTTCCTTTAGAGCAAACAATTGAGTGAGACTTTATAGCGATTACTGGCTTAACAGAGACAGCAACCACTTCTACTGGCTTTGCTGATTCTACTTTCGTTTCAACCACTACCTCTTTTGTTTTTTCTTGTGTTAACTTAACCTTTACCGTCGGAGATGAGAACGTGAAGTTTTTCGCACTTAGGTAAAACCAACCATCTTTTTCACTTAGCATTTCAGAAGCAATCTCTTGAGTGGAACCATCACTAGACGTAATTGAAATTTCAGCTCGTATTGGTGCTTTACTAAATCCATAAATACATCGTGCAACATCTGCGCGTAACACTAAGTCATAACTTCCGCGTGCGACATCCCCATTTGCCTCAAAATGTGGCGATGCAACCTTATAAGTAAGTGATCCAGTTTCTTTATCAAATGATGGTGGGCCATCTGAATACGTAAGTGAATTTGTGGTCACCAAGCCGGCAAGACTTCCAGTATTATCCGAACATTTGCCTATTTCGTTAAAATTTTCATTATTTATGGTTTTGAAGGACCAATAAGAATCAGTCGAAGTGGCTTTATCTTTAAAAGATGGTGCAAAAACTGGTAAAAGTTCTAAAGCATTTTTGCTTGATAAGTTCTCTACGATTTGCGTTCTTGTTAATCCATCACCTTTGGTTCCTAATTTTTTTCCATTAATAAATTCACGAATCTTTTGAGGAATCTCTGCGTTAGGTATAACGAAATCTAAACTTGAGATTTTAACTGGTTCTGCTTCGATCGAAATCTGTTGACCTGTTTTCCAATCTTTAGTTAATATTTCTGGAAAACTTAAGCGACCGTGATACCAACCTTGTTGTTTCTCTCCAACACGAATAGTTATCCCAAATCGGTATCCTTCTGGGAATTGCCTAATGGCTTCGCAGATCGTGACATCAGAAACGATACATTTATTACCATCGCGCGAAGCACCTTCATTACTTCCAACTCCACCACCACCACTTGTTGCTTCAGATACAGTTAATAGTGGGAATCTTCCAGCGACTTCTTCTACTGGCAAAATTGCAACAGCTAGATTTGATAAACCGAATTTTTGAGAACTTCCTTTCTCGCCTTGAATTTTACTTACGCCAGATTCGCTGCGTACTCCCACAAAGTAAGTATCTTTCTGGGCACTATTTAGTACTCCTGGAATTTTCCACACAGAACCCACGCCGTTACTTTGCGGCAAATTTGCAGCAACATTTTCTGACATTGCATAACGAGGATCATTTGGAAGCGATTTAACAAACTCACCAGAGATTTTCTGGTTCTTGGAATCTACGGCCCAAACTTCAGCAACACAAGCTACATTAGATTTTTCATTGCAGATGTCCCAATTGCTAGCACCGGAAATTAATGGCGCATCGGTGCAGTTCTTGTCATCAATACTGGTACAAATTAACCACGTTTTTTCATCTTTTGGATCACGTTGAGCAAAATAGGCAGTCGGCATAGAACCAATGTCAAAATTTTCCTTAAAGTACAATCCAAGTTCTGAAACAGCAGGATCAATACTGGTAGCAGCTTGGCTCGCGTTTGTCTGCACGATAGTCCCTATAAAAATTGCTGCAATCACCAGCAATTTAAATACAATTCGTGATTGACTTTTAGTCACAGAATTCATGAAGGTTACCGTCCTCGCCGCCATCTAGCTAGGGCATCGATCAATTGAAAATGCTACACTGTTCAAGAAGTAAAGCACAGTATTGAGCCCTAGACCATGGAATTGAGCAAAAAAGTTTCATTAAATAAAAATTCCTACTCTTCTTCGTCCTCATGCAAAATTTCTTTAGCGCGACTTGCATAAATATCTACATACTCTTGACCACTCATCTGGCCAATAGCGCGCATGATTTTGTCAGTCGCTTCACGCAACGTAAATGGATCTGTTGCATCGCCGTTGAAATACATTGGCTCACCAAAATCAACACCAACGCGAGCGATCTTCGGAATGATCTTTCCGGTTGGTTGAATTTTTTCGGTGTTATGCATCGCTACTGGAATTACAGGTGCACCTGATTCAATCGCAAGGCGAGCGATGCCAGTGCGACCACGGTATAACTTGCCATCTGGTGATCGAGTCCCTTCAGGATAAATGCCGATGCAATGACCCGAATTTAATAAACGTATTCCAGTTGCAACAGCTGCTTCGCTAGCGCGTCCCCCGGATCGATCAACAGGGACTTGTCCTAAAGCGTGAAAAGTAATTTTCTTCAAGAAACCTTTTAATCCTGGCGCAGTGAAGTACTCCTGCTTCGCAAGAAAAGTTACTTTGCGGGAAACAACAAGTGGCATGAAAATTGAATCGCTGAAAGATAAATGATTTGAGGCAATTATCAGTGGTCCGTTGTGAGGAACATGGGCTAATCCGCGGACTTTGGGACGAAAAAGCAAAGTCAGTAAGGGCATGAGAATTGCCTTTAATAAGCGGTATGCCATGGGTACAGGTTACTGGCGAGCCAGATCAGCCACGCCCACTAACCCAGCGTCATTACCTAATTGAGCAGGCACGATTCGCGGCAATGGGTGACCAGAAAAGGATGCAGCACGCTCAAGAGCACCTCGCGCAGGCTCCAGCAAGAAGTCTCCGGCTTCAACTAATCCCCCGCTGATAATTATTAGATCAGGATCAAAGGCCACAACTATTGATGCAATACCTAGACCCAACCATTCGCCGGTGATTGTAAATGCAGATAGTGCTAAGCGATCTCCATCTTTTGCTGCCGCTGTTAAATGCGCACCAGTTAATCCAGCTGGTGTTCCATCGCCACGTTTTAACAAATCAAATGCCCGCTCCGGAGCAGCCGCAATACCTTCACGTGCGTGGCGTAAAAGTGCTGGACCTGCTGAGTACTGTTCAAAACATCCACGCGCACCACATCCGCAAAGTTGTCCATCAATGACCATGCGAATATGTCCAAGTTCTCCGGCAGTTCCATAAGCTCCGCGATACAACTCGCCATTCAAAATAATGCCGCCACCAAGTCCGGTACCAAGAATTAAAAGAATTGCATGTGTTGATCCTTTTCCAGAACCAAATTTGTATTCACCCCATGCCGCGGCGTTTGCATCATTTTCAACAATTACATCAAGACCCAGCCGTTCTTTTAATTCTTTACCTAAATTAACGCCGGTCCACCCAGCAATATTTGGTGGAGCCAACATTGTTTGACGATCTGCTGAAACAAACCCGGCAGCAGATAAACCAACTTTGGTAATTGGTGATGGCGATTGGGCCATTAACTCTCTTACTAAATCTGCAACGCGATCAGTAAGCGCCGTGCCACCCTCTTTTGGAGTGTCTTTGCGAATCCGGGCAAGAATTTTTCCATCTTCATCAACTATTCCACCAAGTAATTTAGTACCGCCGACATCAATGCCAATAGCAAGTGTCATTAGCCCTCGATGTGTGCTTTCAATTCCTTCAATACTTGATCGATAAATGATTTCTCTGCTTTTTGACGCATCATCGCTGGCACTGGCATGTTTAATTCAACAGTTAGCGCATAAGTCAGAGTAGTTTCGTCGCCATCGGCTTCTAATTTATAAAAACCATCCATTGCTGTTAACAGATCAGCATCACTCAAAGAAAAAGAAATCTGACCAGGGGCTGCGCTCCACTCGTAATCTAAAATTACGGTATCTCTCAATGGTCCAGAATTAACTTTCAATTCAACCTTTGTCGCCCGACCTTGTGCATCACTTTCAATCACTTTCACAGCAGTTATTGCTGAGGACCAGCTTGGATAATTAGACAAGTCGCTGATCACTGCATTTACATCTGCGAGAGGGGCTTCAATCGTGGCGGAGGCTTGGGTTTGGCTCATAAGGCAAAGATACCCTTCTCAGGGCCATAACTCCTGCGCTAGCGTGTGACCTGTAACCACCCCTGGCACACCAAATATAGGAGCGCGTTTTACATGAATCAGATTCACGTCCCGGCTTTAGTTCCTGCCCCTGCAACTGGCAACTTAACTGACCTCGTCGCTGATCGTGCGCACTTCGAACCAGAGCGCGTAATGCTCTCCCGTCCGCTCGGTGAAGGGTGGCAAGAAGTTAGTGCGCGGACGTTTGCAGCCGAAGTTCGCCAAGTCGCTAAAGGTTTAATTGCTTTAGGTATCAAGCCAGGTGATCGTGTTGGAATTTTGTCACGCACTCGCTATGAATGGACAATTTTAGATTTTGGTATTTGGTTTGCTGGCGGAGTTGTCGTTCCAGTTTATGAAACATCATCTGCTGAACAGATTCAATGGATTCTCGAAGATTCTGGCGCAGTTGCAATTGTTGTTGAAACTCCAACACATGCGGCTTTGGTTGAGACAGTACGAACAAAAGATTTAAAAAATATTTGGACTATCACCGAAGGTGCAATTTCCACCCTTACCGCAGCAGGATCAGCAATCGCTGATAATCAGGTAGATGCTCGACGCAACGAATTAACCCCTGATGATTTAGCAACTTTGATTTACACATCTGGCACAACCGGAAAACCAAAAGGTGTAATTCTGACTCATGGAAACTTTTTATCTGAGTGTGGCAACGTAGTCGAAGGTGCTGCTGATTTATTTTTACGCAAAGATGGTTCAACTCTCTTATTCTTGCCTCTTGCGCACGTATTCGGCCGAATGATTGAAGTGGGCGCAGTAAGAGCCGGTCTGCATCTTGCCCACTGTTCAGATCCAGTTGGAAAATTAACTGCTGACCTTCAATCTTTTAAGCCAAACTTTGTTTTATCGGTACCAAGAATCTTCGAAAAAATTTACAACGGTGCAGAAGCAAAAGCTGAAGCCGCTGGCAAGGGAAAGATTTTCCGTAAAGCCGCCGCAGTTGCAATCGAATATAGCCAAGCGATGGAAGAGGGACATATCTCCTCTGCATTGCGAATCAAGCACGCGCTGTTTGACCGCTTAGTCTTTTCAAAGTTGCGCGCGGTCATGGGCGGAAATGTTGATGCAGCAATCTCAGGTGGTGCACCACTTGGTGAGCGCTTAGGACATTTTTATCGTGGTGCAGGAGTTCGAGTTCTTGAAGGTTATGGTTTAACTGAAACAACTGCCGGTGCCACGTTGAATTTAACGCAATCCTCCAAAGTAGGTTCCGTTGGCCGGCCTTTGCCAGGTACAACCGTAAAAATTGCAGACGATGGAGAAGTCTTAATTAAAGGTCCAATTGTGATGCGTGGATATTGGCAAAATGATGCAGCCAATAAAGAGGTATTCACTGAAGATGGATTTTTCAGATCTGGAGATCTTGGCAAGTTGGATGACAATGGCTTCCTATACATCGTTGGCCGCAAGAAAGAATTAATTGTGACCTCTGGTGGAAAAAACGTTGCACCAGCCCCACTTGAAGATCGTTTGCGTGCTCATCCACTAGTTAGCCAATGTGTAGTTGTCGGAGATAACAAGCCATACATTGCTGCATTAATTACAGTTGATGCTGATGCGATCAAAGGTTGGGCTGCCACAAATAACAAGGGTGGCGCGACCGTAGCCGACCTCGCAAATGATCCAGCGTTAATTGCAGTAATCCAAACAGCGGTTGATGAAGCTAATAAATCAGTTAGTAAAGCTGAATCAATTCGTAAATTCAAGATCCTGCCAGTTGATTTCACCATCGCTGGCGGTCAATTAACAGCCAAGATGTCAATCAAACGACATGTAGTGCAAAAAGAATTTGCAAACGAAATTGAGAGCCTCTACAACTGAGCGGTCCGAGCGGATTCGTATCGCCCGTGACCTTCATGATGGTATTGCTCAAGAGTTAGTCGCGCTCGGTTACTCACTTGATAAGACCTTAACTGGGTCCTCATTAGATCCAGAAGTAAAAGCCCAATTACGTGAAGTTAGATCGCAGTTAACTAACCTTACAAACGAACTGCGCGCTGAAATTTTCTTCTTGCGTAACGCCGGCTCACAAAACTTGGGCCAACTCGTTCAATCACTTGTGGGTCGGTTAGAAAAACAGCATGGGATAAAAATCGCTACCACTATTCCACTAGGACTAACTCTCGATGAAGATCTTTCCTACCAGATTTACCGAATCATTCAAGAGGTACTAACTAACTCAATTAAGCACGCTGATTCAACCCAAATTCAAATGCAACTAAAAACGACTGGTAATAAATTAGAGCTTTTAATTATTGATCAAGTAGTTGCAAATGAATATGACAAGGAAGAGAAAGATCCAAATACTTTTGGCCTGATCGGCATTCAAGAGCGCAGCGACCAGATAAATGCAATCTGCGAGTGGCTCCATAATCCTGATACCGGTTTGCGTTTTACTCTTTCAGTTAATCTGAGCTAAAGATGGTACGTGCACTGGTAGTCGATGACCATCCAGTGATTCGCGAGGGTGTTATTAATGCACTAGCCGCTGCAGACATTGAAGTGGTTGCTCAGGCCGGATCAAGGGCACAAGCTCGGGCTCAGATCGCCAGTTTCAATCCAGATTTGTTAATCATGGATCTACATTTACCTGATGGAGATTGTTTAGATTTAATTTTATGGGTGCGCGGCATTTCTAAGACCGCAGCAATTGTCGTATTCACATTAGAGGATGACCCAAATTATTTACTGGCCGCCGCAAAAGCTGGAGCTAGTGGATATGTCAGCAAAAGTGCACCGATTAGTGAACTAGTTGAATCTGCGCGACATGCCCTGATATCCCCTTTGGCATTCTCAGCAAGTAATTTATTAAGTGCTATTAATTTTGAAGCTAACAAACCTGTACTTTCGCTTCGCGAACTTGAAGTAGTTGAACGATTGGCGCGAGGTTGGAGTGCAAATCAAATTGCTGAAGATCTTTACTTAAGTACAGCCACAATCAAATCCCATGTTGCATCTCTTTATCGAAAACTGGAATGTTCAAATAAGACAAGTGCAGTAACTAAAGCTAATTCGCTCGGGTTGATAAAAATCTAATCTGTAATGATCTCTTCAAATCGTGCGCCGATTCCTTCCCAACTCCACAGCTGCTCCATCCAAACTCTTCCATCAGCTCCCATTTTCTGGCGCAGTGGTTGATCAGAAAGTAATTTGATTACCGCTACCCCAACTTCACGATGATCTCGTCCATTAACAAGTAAGCCGGTTTTCCCATCCAGAACTGCATCGGGTGCGCCTCCAGATTTTCCAGCTATCACTGGCACGCCACAAGCACTAGCTTCAAGATAAACAATTCCTAAACCTTCAACTTCCAATCCCCCATAACGAGATCTACAAGGTGCAGCGAAAATATCACCGAGTCGGAAATAATCTGGCAAGAGGTCATGTTCAACACGTCCGGTGAAAACTACTGAATCTTGTACCTTTAGATTACGCACTAATTTTTCTAAACGCTTTTGATAATTTCCCGTACCTACTAATAGGAGTTTGCTTGTAGGAAAATGCTTAAGAACTTCTGGCATTGCCTTAATCAATTGATCGCTACCTTTGCGCGCAACCAATCTGCCAATTGAGACAATTACGGGAGCATCTTCTATCCCCCATTTTTTCTGCAACTCCACTGATTTAGCCGCAGGAGTAAAGCGCGATAAATCAACGCCAGGTGGAAGATGCACTAATTTGCTGTGATCCTCGCGAAGCAATGCATTTGCAACGGCTCCTCGTGTGAACTCTCCGAGATAAGTCATCTGATCTGCTTGAGCACCAATTCGGCGCAATGCAGCCGAAAACAATGGCATTCGTGCCCACCAGACTTCATGACCGTGGGTTAGGGCCACAATATGTTTGGCGCCAGCTTTACGAAGAGATTTAGCCAGCAATCCCAGCGGTGCGCTGGCTCCGAAAATTACATTCTCACAGTCATGGGCTTTAAATAAATCAGTAGCAACTTTCGCCAAGCGTCGGGTTGGCAATAAAACTTTTGCGGTGTCACGAATTACTGTAATTCTATTTGCTTCCCACATTTGCTGATCAAATTTAATTACTTGATCTTGCGGAGTTTGACGTGAAGTTAAAACCACAAATTTTCTTTGTTGATTTTTACTCGCTTGGGCGAGTAGCCCGTGAATAAATGTTTCGATTCCGCCCGAACGAGGTCCAAAATCATTTGTCACAACAAGGGTGGTGATCACGTTATAGCCGAACCGCTCCTGCGAATCTCATTTGGTTGATCGGTGCAATTTTTACTGCTTGACCAGGTCGTGGTGCGTGAACCATTCTTCCGCCACCTATGTAAATGCCAACATGACTAATTGGACTCTTGAAAAATATTAAATCACCTGGTTGAAGTTGGGAGCGTGGAATTTTTCGACCGTATCTAAATTGAGCTCTTGATGAATGTGGAAGTGAAACTCCGGCAGATGCAAAAGCGCGCATCGTTAAACCAGAGCAATCCCATGTTCGCATTCCAGCTGCACCAAAAACATACCGATCACCAATTTGAGCAAAAGCATATTTAATTGCTTTGCCCGCGCGTCCGCTGGCACCTTTGTAAGATTTTGCCGCACTCTTAGAATTTGCGTACTCTTTTGCGTTTGCTCGTTTTTGCGCCGCTAGTAGTGCCTTACGTTCAGAAGCCTTAAGTGATTTAAGAATTTTTTCTGCGTCAGCCAAGTTTTTCTGCGCTGCTTGTGCTTGACGAACAAATTTTGCTTGAGCTGCACGGACTAACTGCACGCGATCCGTTACAACTAAAGTGGTTTGTTGTAATTTTTGTGATGCTGCCGAATATTTACGAAGTTCCACCGACTTTCGTCGAGTTAAGGAATCCAGATCTCCCGCAGATGCTAAATAAGCTTTTGGGTCGGCCGCAAAAAGTAGTTGGAGTGAGGCGCTATACCCACCATTAATATATTGATCTACGGCGATAGCACCTAAACTTTTTTGAATAGCTTTAAGTTCGCGTTTTTGCGTGGCGGCTTTTTTCTGAACACCATCTAGTTGTTGATTCAACTGTGACAATCTAAGTTTTGCTTCTTGGGCTCCTTCAGCCGCAGAGGCCGCCGCTTCCCTTAAATAGTCGACCTTGGCTTGGATCTGTAGCAGCCGCGAGGATGGAGCCGCCTCCGCTGGGACGCTTAGGCCGCCCAGAAAGATGGCAGCGCCAGCCAGGTAGAGGCCAACACGGGTAACCATGTTGGCTAGGTTAACCCGCTCAAGGGCGGCGACTCAAACCCAAAATGCGTTTACGCTGGTGAGGGCTGTGTGGCTGAGTCGGGCGTGAGTCAGATGCGGGGCAAGTTAGATTTGCCGCCATGAGCGCCAAATTAATCCCCGGAGTAAATGGCTGCCTTCTGGTTGGCACAAACCTCGCCACAGCAATCGCCGGCCGCTCGCATCCGTTGCGGGCAGGGGCACCATCAGATCGAGAATTCTTTAGATCCTTGCGCTCGCAAGCAGATTTGATCTTGGTTGGTGGCAAAACTTTTATCGCAGAGCCCTACCGTCAAAGTTCGGTTCCGCTGGCAATTTATGCGACTAGTGATTTGCTGGCAATTAAATCAAACCCAGTGGCTCGAGTAGTTGGCGGAGACATTCGCGATGTTATTTCTAAATTGCGTAATGCTTTTGGTGGCCAACCCAAGATCTTGTGCGAAGGTGGCCCGACTCTAATAACAGCACTGATTGAAATGGATCTACTAGATCAACTCTTTCTGTCGCGCTCCACTTTGGCTGGCGATACTGATTTTTTTGATTCAGCTACAACGAAAAAAATGCTACTGGCAAGTAGTTCTGCTGTATTAGATCACTATCAGAAGCAGTAACAGAGGCGCGCCTAACTGAAATTTCAAGGAGTGATCTTTACCCTTAGAGGATGGTTAATGCAGTTGGAATCAATGATTTTCCAGCAGCAGCCGCAGCGTTAAGAAGTTTTACGCCTCGAATTGAAATTGAAATAGAAGAAACTCCAGCACCAGCAAAATTAGCTACCCATGCGTTGGCATTATCTGCTGAATGCATTGTCGATGATGAAGAGTTAGCATCTGGAAGATTTGTTTTACTTTATGAACCAGAAGGTCATGACACATGGGATGGAAACTTTAGATGTGTCACTTTTATTAGAGCTCAAATGGAATTACAAATGGGCGTTGATCCACTTCTTCCTGAAGTTGGTTGGTCTTGGTTTGAAGATGCACTAACCGGCCTGGAAGTGACTGCAACAAGTGGAACAGTGACTCAAGCAACAAGCGCATCATTTGGACAACTTGAAGAGCGTGGCAGTGACTCTGAGATTGAGATTCGCGCATCATGGACAGCGATAATTTCAGCGAAAAACCCAAGTGAGATTTCGGCTCATTTTGCTGCGTGGTGTGAATTGCTAGCGCAATGCGCAGGCTTAGCACCGATAACATTGGCTGATGGAGTCGCATCAATTGCCAGAACTCGTTCCTGAGGGAGCAATTGATTTACCTGTCGTAACAGATTTAGGTGAGCCAACCGAAATAGTTGAACTACCACTTCGCGATAGACCCGTTGCAGGGATGCCAGAGTTAATTACTGACTTGCCTGGCTTGATAGATGCCTGCACTCAATTAGCAAAAGGTACTGGCCCAATAGCGATCGATGCCGAAAGAGCTTCGGGCTATAAGTATTCACAACGTGCGTATTTAATTCAGATTCATCGCAAAGGTGGCGGGTTGCATCTAATCGATCCGATTCCATTTAAGGTCGAAGATTTTGCGCAATTAAATGAAATCTTGCAAAGCTGTCAAACAATCATTCATGCAAGTACCCAAGATCTTCCTTGCATGCGCGAAATTGGCTTAAACCCAACCTCATTATTCGACACCGAACTTGGTTCTCGTATTGCCGGAATGGCCAAAGTTGGTCTTGGCCCCTTAACTGAGGAGTTGTTGGGATTTCGTTTAGCAAAAGAACACTCAGCAGTTGATTGGTCAATCCGCCCTTTACGTGAAGATTGGTTAATTTATGCCGCTCTTGATGTTGATGTACTACTTGATTTAAGAGATGCAGTAGAAGCTAAATTGATTGAGAGTAATAAATTAGATTGGGTTACTGAAGAGTTTGCAGCCATATTGACATCCCCTCCTCCGCAACCGAAAACTGATCGATGGAAAAAGACTTCAGGCATTCATAAAGTTAAGCGTCCAGATCAACTTGCAATCGTTCGTGAACTTTGGCGTGTACGTGATGAGATTGGTCGAGAGAAAGATGTTGCTGTTGGCCGGTTATTAAGTGAGCATGCGATTGTTGCCGCTGCCGCGACTGTTCCAAAAAATATTAATGAACTAAAAGGAATTTCAGCTTTCACTCGCCAACCACCTGAGTTGTTAAAAAAATGGTGGGATGCAATTGCAATCGCAAGCACTAATCCGGAGTTGAAAACTAAAGGCCCAACAAGTGATGCTCCCCCAACTCAGATGCGAGTTTGGCGCGAGCGCGAACCTTTGGCTTATGCCCGGTTGACTCATGCCAAAGCCCGGTTGAAAGAGGTGGCCGAAGCCAACTCACTTCCAGTCGAAAATATGGCCTCCCCCGAGGTGGTCCGAAAATTGTGTTGGTACGCGCCTCTCACAGATTTAACCCAGGTCGAAGCGGCCTTGGTGAAAGCCGGGGCTCGGGCCTGGCAGATTGAACTAATAGCCCCGACCTTGGCGCAGATTCAATTTGAGACTGAACCGCTGTTAATCGCCGTCGAAGAGGCTGAGCCCGCTCAAAATGAGTGATCGAGGTAACTCTGATTTACGCAACATAAAAGTTGCGTAAATACCCTCTGCCCAGTAACTTTTAACCATGTTGAGTAACTTCTTAATCGGACTGCGCGAAGGTCTTGAAGCCGCCCTTATCGTCGGCATTTTGATTGCTTACATCGTCAAGACAAATCAAGCGAGCAAGCGAAAACTGTTAACCGCTGTATGGACTGGTGTAACTGTTGCACTCGTTGCAAGTCTCGCACTTGGAGGATTCTTATCATTCACCTCTGCTGAGTTAACACCACGTGGTGAAGAATTTTTTGCTGGTACTACATCATTGCTAGCAGTCGGCTTGGTAACTTGGATGGTTTTCTGGATGAAGCGCACTGCGCGATCATTGCGTGAAGAATTACAAGGAAAAGTTCAAACAGCACTTTCTTCAGGTCCGTTAACCCTTGCTGCAGCTGCATTTTTTGCAGTATTGCGCGAAGGTTTAGAAACAGCACTTTTTGTTTATGCAAATTTTAGATCGATCGATGGGCAAGGTGCTGGTTCTGGACCAGCAATTGGATTAACAATCGGTTTAGCTGTTGCGATGTTTTTAGGTTGGGCAATTTATCGTCGTGCGATTACTTTAAATCTGGGAACGTTTTTCAAAATTACTGGTGTCGCATTAATTGTGATTGCTGCTGGAGTTTTGTCTTACGGAGTTCATGAATTTCAAGAGTTAGGTTGGATTCCAGGCGCTGATCTTTATATCTGGGACACCACCTCTTGGATGACCAAGGAATCTATTCCTGGATCAATTCTGGCTGGCACTATTGGCTTTGACACCACTACTTCATGGTGGCAATTTGGCTTCTGGGGCCTCTACTTGGTGGTCACTCTGCAGGCTTATCTTGCCCCGGCTCGAAAAAAAACCTCTGTCTAACTCGATCGCAACTTCCAGTTTAAGTTACCGGCTAGTAACATAAGTCGTAACCGCTTTAGAGATTGAGCGCTAGAGAAAAGGCAAGTAAATGGCAGCTTCAGGTAATTCAATAAGTGATGTCTATTTAATTGACGCAGTTCGCACTCCTTTTGGTAAAGCCGGATCTTTATATGCCGGAACTCGTGCCGATGACATCATGGTTCGTTGTATTCGCGGTTTATTAGAGCGCAATCCAAGTATTGATAGCGCAACAATTGACGAAGTTGCAATTGCCGCCGCATCACAAACAGGTGATCAAGGAATGAACATTGGTCGCAGCGCTGCACTATTAGCTGGAATTCCAAAAACTGTTCCTGGCTATTCAATTGACCGTTGGTGTGCGGGCGCGATGACATCAATGACAACTCTCGCTGGTGGAATTGCAATGGGAAGTTATGACTTAGCACTCGCTGGCGGCGTAGAACATATGGGGAATCACCCAATGGGTGAATTAATGGATCCAAACCCAAGATACATTGCTGAAAAACTTGTAGATCAAGATGCACTTGCAATGGGTGCAACTGCGGAACGTTTACATGACATGCTCCCCCACTTAACTCGTGAGCGTGCTGATAAATACGCACTCAATAGCCAACTTAAAACTGCGAAAGCATATGAAGCCGGAAAAATTCAAAGAGATTTAATTCCAGTTGCCGTTAGAAGTGAAGAACTTGGTTGGGGCGTTGCAACTGTTGATGAACCACCACGTCCGGGAACAACATTAGAAGCACTTGCTGGTTTGAAAACTCCATTTCGTCCCGCAGGTCGCGTTACTCCTGGAAATGCCGCAGGATTAAATGATGGAGCAACCGCAGCATTACTAGCTAGCGGAAAGCGCACTGAAGAATTAGGACTAAAACCAAAAGCTCGATTAGTAACTTTTGCATTTGCCGGAGTAGAACCAGAGATCATGGGATACGGACCAGTGCCAGCAACAGTTAAAGCATTAGCAAAAGCCGGTTTATCAATTGATGAGATTGGCGCATTTGAAGTTAACGAAGCTTTTGCAATTCAAGTTTTGGCATTTCTAGATTACTTCGCAATCGCAGATGATGATCCTCGGGTAAACCCTTACGGCGGAGCGATTGCTGTTGGACATCCACTTGCATCTTCTGGAATTCGCTTAGCCCTAAATCTTGCACGTACTTTTGAAGAACATCCAGAGATTCGTTATGGATTAACCACAATGTGCATTGGTCTAGGAATGGGTGGAACCGTGATTTGGGAAAATCCAAATTGGAATTTTGGCAAGCAAGCTCATGCTAAAGGTGGAAAATAATGAGTACGCCAGTTACAACTCCCCAAGCACCTGAAGAGGTCATCACAAGCGCAATTGTTCGTGAAGTTGATTTAACGCCATTTGGATTTAAAGGAAAGATGGCTTTAATTACTTTAGATAATGGATATGACCACAATCGTCCAAACACTCTTGGCGTGCAAGGGTTGCAATCTCTTAATGCCGCAATTGATACTGCGCTAGCCACAGATGCAGATGCAATCGGGATAACTGGCAAGCCATTTATCTTTGCCGCGGGTGCTGATCTAAGTGGTGTTGCCGGTGTTGCAGATCGATCACTTGCACATGCATTTACCAAGTTAGGACACGATGTTTTCCGGCGATTTGGTGAATGCGGTAAACCTACTTTTGCTTTTATCAATGGATTAGCTCTTGGCGGCGGACTTGAAATTGGATTGCACTGCCAATATCGCACTCTTGCTACCACCGCGATGGTCGGTTTGCCTGAAGTATTTCTTGGCTTGGTACCAGGTTGGGGCGGAGCTACTTTGTTGCCTAAATTAATTGGCCCAGAGTTAGCAACTCGAGTAATTATCGTTAATGCGCTAAATAACAACACCATGCTCAAATCTCCGGAGGCTCTAGAAATTGGCGTAGTTGATGCAGTATTTGAGCCAGCAGATTTTCTTGAGCAATCAATAACTTTTGCTAGCCATGTATTAAGTGGTGCCAAAAAAATCACCCGTGCAGATCACACCAAAGTTGATGCCTCTTGGGAAAATGCAGCCAAGATTGGGGCTGCAGCAGTTTCTAAAAAGTTTGGACGTGCAGATATTGGCTCGCCTAAAGCCGCTTTAAAGTTAATTACAGATGCCCGTACCGCTACCCGTGATTCAGGATTCGCTGCAGAAGATGAAGCGCTTACTGAATTAGTCATGAATGATCCACTTCGAGCTTCTTTGTATTCCTTTAATTTAATTCAAAAAGGTAAGAAGAAGATAGAAGGAGCGCCCAAACCCGCGCTAGGACGCAAAGTCACCCGTGCTGGCGTAGTAGGTGCTGGATTGATGGCTTCCCAATTAGCGCTTTTGATTATGCGTAACTTGAAAGTTCCGGTTGTGATTACCGATCTTGACCAAGAGCGAGTGGATAAAGGAATCGCTTGGATCAACAATGAAATTGATACCTTGGTTTCCAAAAAACGCGTACGGCCAGATGAGGCTTCGCGTTTGAAATCTCTACTTTCAGGATCAGTTGATAAATCTGTATATGCAAAATGTGACTTCATTATTGAGGCAGTTTTTGAAGAGTTATCAATTAAGCAAAAACTCTTTAAAGAGTTAGAGGAGATAATTTCGCCAGAATGCATTTTGGCGACCAATACCTCTTCACTTTCAGTCACTAAAATGTCTGAAGGTCTTAAAAATCCAGAACGCGTTATCGGTTTCCACTTCTTTAATCCGGTCGCAGTAATGCCATTACTTGAAATTGCACGTACCGAGAAAACTGATGATGCCACCACCGCTACTGCAGTATCTGTAGGTAAAGATTTAAAGAAGACCATGGTGATCGTCAAAGATGCTCCAGCATTTGTGGTCAACCGACTGTTGATGCGTTTTATGGGCGAGATCACTGATGCACTTGATGAAGGAACGCCTCCTGAGATTGCAGATAGCGCAATGGATCCACTTGGGTTACCAATGACTTCATTCGAATTACTTGGTCTAGTTGGACCAGGCGTTGCTTTGCATGTTGGGCAGTCTTTGAATGGCTCACTTGGAGAGCGTTATCGCATTAGCCCAACGATAGAGCGATTAGTAAAAGCTGGAGTTAAAACTTTCTACGTTAAGGATGAAAAGGGAAATCAGACAATCAATCCAGAAGCCGCTTCTTGTTTGCAACCTGGTGACAAGCCATCTACAGCTTATCAAGTTAGATTGCGGGCGCTCACTGCTCTAGCAAGTGAAGCTCGGATGATGCTTGATGAAGGAGTAATTGCCACACCTGCTGAAATTGATTTGTGCATGATTTTGGGAACAGGTTGGCCGTTACATCTGGGTGGCATTTTGCCTTACTTGGATCGTGAAGGAATTAGCGAGGCTGTGACTGGTCAGCGTTTCCATCAACGTGGCGTTGCATCTCTTCCATAAAACCAAGTTCACCAGTACTGCGCAACTCAACAAGTGATCGTGCAATTCGTTGTGCCGTAATTCCTAAGTCATTAAGAATTTCACCACGTTTTGCATGCTCAATAAATGTAAGTGGAACGCCAATTGAATGAACTGGAATATTCAATCCAGCATCTCGGAACATTTCGGCAACGCTGCTACCAATTCCAGAGTGGCGAATTCCATCTTCAACTACAACAACAGCGCTATATCTTTGGGCCATAGTAAGTAGTGCTGATGGCAAAGGCTTAACCCAAAGTGGATCTACAACTGTTACGCCAACACCTTCGCGGTAAGCCTGAGCAGCTGCTTCAACACAGATGGCTGCCATTGCGCCAACGCTAACAATTAAAATATCTGCACTTTCGCCTCGGTATAAGACATCTATGCCATCTCGTCTTTCAAACGCTGGCAAATCTACGACAACCGCTCCCTTTGGAAAACGAATCAAAGTAGGACGATCATTGATGTTTACTGCCTCATTTAACAATTCTCGTAGCCGAGTGCCGTCTCGTGGTGCTCCAATTTGCAGAGTTGGAACGATTCCGGCAACTGCTAAATCCCAAATACCGTGATGGGAGGGTCCATCATCGCCAGTCACTCCGGCGCGATCTAAAACAAATGTCACGCCTGCTCCATGTAATGCAACATCTAGCAGCAGCTGATCAAAGGCACGATTTAAAAATGTGGAATAGACCGCAACCACTGGATGGAGTCCAGCAAATGCCATTCCTGCAGCACTTGCAGTGGCGTGCTGTTCAGCAATTCCGACATCTATTGTGCGGGCTGGAAACTCTGCTTGGAATTTGTCCAAACCAGTTGGTCCAAGCATTGCTGCAGTAAGTGCCACAATATCTTCACGCTTGCGCGCAATTTCAATTAACTCATTTGAAAACACAGAAGTCCAACTTGTACCTGTAGTGCTGACTGGCTCGCCAGTTTCAGGATCTATAACTCCAACTGAGTGGAATTTATCTGCCTCATTTTGTTCGGCAGGGGTATGGCCTCGACCTTTTTCAGTAATTGCGTGCACGATAACTGGAGCACCAAATTGTTTTGCTTGCTCAAGTGCCCGCTCTAATGCCGAAATATCATGACCATCAACTGGTCCTACATATTTAATTCCTAAATCTTCAAACATTCCCTGAGGGGCAATGATGTCTTTAATTCCTTTTTTCATTCCGTGCAAAGTTTCAAAAATTGGTCCACCAACAACCGGAGTCTTTTCGAGTACGTTCTTTCCCCAATCCAAAAACTTCTCATACCCTTGTGTTGTTCGTAGAGTGGTTAAGTAATTTGAAATTCCACCAATAGTTGGGCTGTATGAGCGTTCATTGTCATTAACGACAATTACAAGAGAACGCTTTTCCGCAGCAGCAATATTATTTAACGCTTCCCAAGACATGCCGCCAGTAAGTGCGCCATCTCCAACAACTACAACAACACTTCGATCGGTGGCACCTTGAAGTGAAAATGCGCGCGAAATTCCATCTCCCCATGAAAGAGCAGCTGAAGCGTGAGAGTTTTCAATTACATCGTGGACACTTTCTGAACGACTTGGGTAACCAGATAATCCCCCGCGTTGGCGAAGTTTTTCAAAGCCATCTGCACGGCCAGTTAAAATCTTGTGAACGTAAGATTGATGTCCAGTGTCAAATAAAATTACATCTTTTGGAGATTCGAAAATTCGGTGTATCGCGATACTTAATTCAACAACGCCGAGATTCGGTCCAAGATGACCGCCGGTCTTACTCACCGAGTTGATTAAGAAAGTGCGGATCTCAAGTGAGAGTTGATCCAATTGATCTTCGCTCAAACCTTGCAAATCCGCAGGGCTGTTTATAGAGCTTAAAAAATCACTCATATCGCCCCCC
>Ga0214921_10000720_pt1 | contig 59700 bp, 85 predicted proteins | sample LL1505_MetaG_FD_177992 | JGI IMG/M metagenome (GOLD analysis project Ga0214921, IMG submission 177992) | Freshwater microbial communities from Lake Lanier, Atlanta, Georgia, United States - LL-1505 | ecosystem: Environmental > Aquatic > Freshwater > Lake | place: USA: Georgia | collected...
CAAATGCACCAACACAGTGTCCAAGATCTAAAATGGTTTTATCTTTGATTAACCATTTTGGCAATAGAACAGCTGATCGTTTACTTAAAGATTCAACTGTAACTGGAACAGCTGCTCTTCCCTTTCTGGGATCATCATTGACAAATTCATTATAATCATCAAAAAACATTATTTTTCTCTAATCCTAAAGACAACAGCATACCGCATGTGTTCTGCCCATGGTGCGCAAGGTTTTGTTGTATGTAGCGTTCTACCATCATAAAGAATAACTCTACCTGCCATTGGTGTTACAATTTTAAATGGTTCTCCAACTGGGAAACCACGAGATTGTCCCAAACCTTTTTGAAATTGTTGGGTATCACTGGTAGTTTCATCATCAGAGAAAAATACATTCTCTGCCATCCAAGTAGGATACCACTGTAGGTTTGCAATATAAAGTAACGTGAAGTTTTTGGTCTCATTCATGTCGATGGTATCACGATGAACACCATGAGATCTTTTAATGGTTTCTTCTGGTTGCGCATTCACATAACAACGAGAGAATGGGTATTTAAGTGATTTATCTGCTATTCCTTCCTCATCGCCAGAAATAGAGAATCTGTTATCCAAATGCTTGTTAATAGTTTTCCAGAGTTTCCAAATAATTGGGTGACGAAACTCAACTTCATTATCTGAATTGCCAAACACACAACGATGAATATATTGATTGTTCACTGATGGAACTGTATCATCAAGATATTCTTTTTTGTTTTCGATAGGTTTGTAGTAGATAGCAGATCCAGGGTTTGGATAAGAGATATCCTTCCTCGTTCCGTGGAATGTTTGATTTTGAATGTATTCCCAAACAGACCATCGTAAGTCTTCTGGTACAATATCATCATATACATCAACATTATATTTTATCATTAAGCAACCCTTTTATTCGGTGCGATACTTTTATATCTGTCTGCAGCGTATGATGCAGCAAATGCTTTTGGTTTAACCATAGGAATAACATTACACATACCTTTGATATAACCAACAGCTTCATTTATTACACACGATGAACCATACATTTCATCTGGGTTAATGTCCAAATGAACCTGCACTTCTCTATCCTCTAAAACATCATGTAATTTATTATATAGTTCTGCGATTTTATAAACCTCATTCATTAATCGCATACGTGGTCTATCACGTTTCTGATCCCAGTCACGTTCACGTTGAACTTCACCAAAAATCTTACAGCCATTGTCACCATTAATATGAATAACAATAACTAAAGTATAATCTGCGTACCAATCTTTTCCAATCAAAAATCGCTCAGAATCACCACCGATATAAACTTTGGTCTCAGGACTCTGTGACTCGATAAAATCTTTAACTTCATTAATGTTGATTACACCCATATTATACCTTTTTATTTAAATGCCATCACAAATTAAACCCTCCGTCTAATTTTATGATGTTGCCGTTTAAAAATTTCATGTCATTAAAAATACTGTCAATAACTTCTGCTACATCATTACCATTAGGAATTCTTTTTAATGGTATCGATTCTTTATATGTGTTTACAATATTTGGTGGCATTCTTTGCCTGCCACTCGTTGGGTTTTCTAGTGCAGAAGGAGCAATAGCTAGAAATCTAACTGGTCCCAATGATTTAGCATAGCATTCTGTCATAATATTTACTGCTGATTTACAAGCAGAATAAGCTAAACTATTTGATCTAGATTTAAAACCAGCCATTGAGGAAAGATTGATAACGACACCAGTACGTTCTCTCAGCATAGGATAAAAATTATTAACTGTATTGAGTATACCTTTAACATTTACATCAAATGTTTTTTGTAACGTATCTTCAGTTGTTGATAGAGGAGAATCATTTGATTTACCATATGAAACACCAGCTGCATTGACCAATAGATCGCATCTACCAGCTTTAGTCCTGACTTGAGCAGCTGCTATGCGCATCTCTTCATTGTTAGTCACTGATGCTTGAATATAGAAATGTTCTAGATTTGAATTGGGTAATTCATCACATAGTTTTTGTGCTAGTTCTGGTTTGCTGCGAACAATCAAAACGATTCTACACCCTTTACTGGCTAATCGTTTTGCTGTAGCTGAACCAACTTGACCAGCACCACCTGTTATAACTACAACTTTATTTTCCATTTTACTTCCTTTAATATGGAGCGGAGTGAGAGAATCGAACTCTCAACAACAGATTGGAAATCTGTAGTTTTACCATTAAACTAACCCCGCATTGGCATCCCGATAGGGACTCGAACCCCAACCAAGGATTTTGGAGATCCTTATGCTGCCATTACACCATCGAGATATTAACTCAAATAAATTTTTCTTGCTTCATCATAAGTGGCAATTTCACCACCAAGATCCTTGATTATTCTAACTGCTTTAGTGACCAACTCTGCATTGGTTTTTGCTAAAACACCCTTCTCTAGATATATATTGTCTTCCAATCCAACACGGACATGACCACCCAACAACCAAGTATTGGCTACGATCGGCATTTCTTCTCTACCGATACCAAACGCAGACCATAAACTATTTTCTGGCAACATCGATTGACAGTAGTTGACTGCTTCGTGTGTGCATTCAAATCCATACTTAACACCTAACGCAAATTGCCATAGAGGATTACCTTTAACCAATCCCTCTTTAACATATTCTCTTGCCAGCATAAAATCGCCTGAACCAAAAATCTCCAATTCAGGTTTAGTTCCTGCTTCTTGAATCAAATGCAGCATTTGTTTCACAATCTTCTTATGATTTAGACGAATACCATCACCAGCTTGATTCATTGTATTAAAATCTAATGAGCAAAGATCAGGTTTAATCATTTGAATATGTTTGACACGTTTTTCTGCAGAAAACACAGTAGTACCTTTACCAGCAATTTCAATTCTTTGTAAATCGGGAATAAAGAATCCACCTGGACCAGTAGTCAAATTAATAAGAACATCGTTGTTTTGTTTCTTAATTCTATCAACAACATCACGATAGTGATCCAATTCCATGCTAGGTCTACCAGTAATTACATCTCTAACATGAATATGAACAACAGCTGCGCCAGCTTCAGCTGCTTCTAGTGCAGATGTAGCGATTTCTTCTGGAGTGACAGGTAGATGTGGAGTTTGTTCTCTTGAAGTTACAGCACCTGTGACTGCACAAGTTAAAACTGTTTTATTATTTCGCATTAGTCATTTCCTTAAGTTTAGTTCTATCAATTTTTCCATTGTTGGTCAATGGAATTTCAGAAAGATAAAATTCTCGTGGAACTTTATATGCTTCTAATTTATCTAGCGCAAATTGTTTTAGATTCTCGATAGATATTTTACCTTTGGTTGAGACATAACAAACTGGTTTAAACAATTTAATATCATCTTCTTTTGGAACTACAACTGCAGTGATTACATTTGGAAACTGTTCTAGTAATGCTTCAATTTCATATGGATTGATCATGTTACCACCAGATTTAAAGCAATCATCTGCTCTACCGTGACAGTAATAAAAACCATTTTTATCTACAGTGAAATAATCGTTTGTATTGTAAAACCCATCTTCAGTTAAATTTTTGTTACTGTTCACATATCCATAAAACAACGATGGTGTTTTAATTTGCAAAACACCATCAACAATTCTATACTCTATACCATCAGCAGCATATCCTACACTCATATCTGGAGTTGGTAAAGACGGATGTTCTGCAAAAAGATTTGGACCTAACTCAGAAGTTCCATAATAGATTTTTACATAAGCATTTCGGAAAATTGATTTGAGTTTTTTAATAGTTGCTTCTCTAACGATAGAAGAACCGAGAGTAACGAATTTAACAGATGATAAATTTACACGCTCGAACATATTTTCATGCTTCAATAACATGTTCATAACTGCAGCAGGAGCAGAGATATCTGTAATTTGATATTTCTCTATGGAAGATATAATTTTAATAGGATCTACTTTATCAAACAAAACCAAAGTATTTTCTGAGTTTATCTGTTGATGTATGTTTGATAAAGCACTTGCATAATGCATCGATGTTGCAACTAAAAATTTTCTTGGCTTATCGTGTTTGACTTTATGCTTCTCAATAATCCAATATCTGTTTTTATGAGTATGTAAAACAGCTTTAGGTTTTCCTGTTGAACCAGAAGTAAACATACAGAATGCTAAATCAGTTTCATTAACTTCAACAGAATTATCACTAAAATCATTTAATTCACCAAGATAATTATCGCTCTGATTTACAATTAACTTGGGTTTAGTGATATCTAAAATATATTGTTTATCTTTAAAATTTGGATTCATCAACAAACAAACAGCACCAGCTTTCATTATACCATACATGTAAATGATTGCTTGTGTATTATTATTTGAATGTAGTGCTACAGAATCACCTTTATTGATTCCAATCTCAAGCAGTTTATTACAAACAGCATTAGAATAATCATCTAACTGTTTATGAGTAATTTTACTTTCTTGAGATTTGGTTAGATCAATTATGGCAACTCTGTCACTTCTACTTAAACATGTTCCGATATTTTTTGTCATATCATTATTTTTTGGTGCCCACAACATGATTCGAACACGTGACCTACTGATTACTAATCAGTTGCTCTACCAGCTGAGCTATGTGGGCAATTTTGGTGGAAGTAGTCGGGATCGAACCGACGACCTTTAGCTTGCAAAGCTACTGCTCTCCCAGCTGAGCTATACCCCCAAATTATTTTATCTACCTTGTCCTCTATACTTCTTATGATTCTTTTTAGACTTATTTAATGTACTTGTCTTACTTCCATTCTGACAAGTTTTCTTAATTACTCTATTATGTTTACTAACACTTCCTTTACCTGCCATAACTATCTCCTATATTATATTGGCTCCCCAGCGTGGGATCGAACCACGGACCAACAGATTAACAGTCTGCTGCTCTACCGCTGAGCTACTAGGGAATAAACTTTGGTGCCCCATGACAGAATCGAACTGCCATCCTCGGATTACAAAACCGATGTTCTACCATTTAACTAATAGGGCTAACTCTTATATATCTTGGTCGGAGTAGTAGGATTCGAACCTACGACCCTCTGGTCCCAAACCAGATGCGCTACCAGACTGCGCTATACTCCGTAATTCTGGTGGTGATGAGTGGGATCGAACCACTGACCTAATGCGTATGAAGCAATTGCTCTACCTACTAAGCTACATCACCATTGTTGAGAGTACTGTTGCATGTTTAAGCACGTGTTGCAAATTAGACGTTTAAGGTCATTCAGTTTCTGAACTTTGCCACCGCTCTCCTAATCGTATCGTTCACGTAGCATCAGCATTCTACTATTTCCCAGATATTGGGCTGACTTGATAAGGATGGTTATCTTCCATAACAGTTTGGATTGCTTACTCTTTCGCACAAACTCTCAACAATGGTGCCCCAAGAGAGACTCGAACTCTCACGCTTGCGCACTGGCTTCTAAGACCAGCGTGTCTACCAATTCCACCATCAGGGCATACATTTGGTTGCAGGTAGTGGTAACGCTCCACTCTCACTATGGCTTATGAGACCATGTGGGTCACTTGACCTACCTGCGTCAACTTGGCGATGCGTAGGGGACTCGAACCCCTGACCACTTGCGTGACAGGCAAGTATTCTAACCAACTGAACTAACGCACCTAAAATTTGGTGGAGATGGCTTGAGTCGAACAAGCAGTACCAGAGGTGGCTGATTTACAGTCAGCTGGGGTTACCAATTTTCCTACATCTCCATGATATTAGTTTAGCTGACGCACTATTTGCCATACCTCAACAGCTTTACTCGAGTTTACTGTTTATTGATATGGTTACGGAGAGTTGACGTTTACTCAATGGCTTACGTCAGCTAAACTAATACCATATTTGATTACACTGGGATAATCAGCAACAACCATCACTCGATGGTTAACCACGTAGTCGTCCTACGACTGGTCGCATCATACATTACGCTCCAACTTTATCCAGCGTGACCACCGTATCCGCTTACTGATTTCAGCTTCGTTTCCATCTTTCCTGATAACTTAATCACCCCACATCCGTCGATGCAGCCAAGTGTAAGTTATCCTACTGGTATTGGTAACCCAATATAATCAAATATGGTACTCGGTAGGGGAATCGAACCCCTCTTCCTGCCGTGAAAGGGCAGTGTCCTAACCGATAGACGAACCGAGCACTAAAGAATAATAATTATACACTACAACATATTATTTGTAAAGTATTATTTTATTGCAAAAACATGGAGTGGGTGACAGGACTCGAACCTGCATGAAACGGATTTGCAATCCGTCGCCTAACCATTCAGCAGCACACCCACATAATCTGGTACCCTTGCTCAGATTCGAACTGAGAACAACTTCTCCTTTTGAGAGAGACGACTTTACCAATTTGTCCACAAGGGCAATGGTGGGCTGAGTAGGAATTGAACCTACACTCAATCGATTATGAGTCGACTGCTTTACCATTAAGCTATCAGCCCTACAACATGGCGTCTCGTAAGAGATTCGAACTCCTGACCCACAGCTTAGAAGGCTGTTGCTCTATCCAACTGAGCTAACGAGACAAATTTGGTGCGAGTAGCCAGACTCGAACTGGCACGCTTGTGGCGAGAGATTTTAAGTCTCTTGTGTCTACCGATTTCACCATACTCGCATAATTTGGCGGAAGATGTGGGAGTCGAACCCACTCACCGTATCACTACGATGACAGATTAGCAATCTGCTGCATTACCATCCTGCCCATCTTCCTGGTACCCAATGAAGGAATCAAACCTCCACCTCTGCGTTCGTAGCACAGCGTGATATTCATTTCACTAATCGGGCATAATTTGGCGGAGAGTGTGAGATTCGAACTCACGGAACATTTTACTGTTCGTCTGTTTTCAAGACAGGTGCAATAAACCAGACTCTGCCAACTCTCCATAAAACTTGGTGGGTCGTGAGAGACTCGAACTCCCGACAGCCTGCGTGTAAGGCAGGAACTCTACCAACTGAGTTAACGACCCATAATAACTGGAGCAGGATATCGGATTCGAACCGATGACATTTTCGTTGGCAACGAAACATTCTACCACTGAATTAATCCTGCATAAACTTTGGTACCCGATAGTGGTAACGATCCACTCACCTATCGCTTATCAAGCGATTGCTCTACCTCTGAGCTAATCGGGTATGGTGCAACCTCCAAGAATCGAACTTGGTTCAATGGTTCTTCAGACCACCGCTATGACCACATCAGCTAAAGTTGCATGGGGTGTCTAATGAGGATCGAACTCATACGGAGGGAATCACAATCCCTAATGCTACCACTACATCATAGACACCACTGAAAATTTTTGGTACGAGCAGTGAGATTCGAACTCACGACCAACGGATTAAAAGTCCGCTGCGCTACCACTGCGCCATACTCGCATTACCATACTGAAACACACTACCCTCTCAAGTTCATTGGGACAGGCTTTCACTGTGCAAAGTGTGCTTCTATATGGCACCCGAACTAAGAATCGAACTTAGACTAGCGGAATCAAAATCCGCTGTGCTACCACTACACCATTCGGGAACATTTGGTACGCAAATTTTTAAAGAACAATTGGGACGATGCCCTAAAACAAAAAACCCTCTAACTTTTCAGGTAGAGGGTTCAGGAAAATAAACTTGTTAATTTAGTTTACTTTACGGAACCCCCACTGTCTAACTCGATCGCAAATGTATACTGTGGGCGTGAGCATGTCCATCCACTATTAAGTGGTAGATGCTTTCTGCCTAAGGATAACATTTTCGAGTTCATGTAAGAATTATACACCTTTGTTGAATTAAAGTAAAGCACTGATTTTAATAACCTTACTTATTGCAGGGTTATTATTTTCAGCCAGTAATCTATTTAGTCAAATTATACTGCTGTTTTGAAATAAAGTAAAATAAATGTGAGTGTTAGTTGTTCACGGACAACTAACAAACCGACGCTATTTAAGGTACAGCGTAAACCTTACTCGGCAAAACTTAAGCAGCTTCTACTGCTTTTGCTGCATGTTTTGCCATGTGCTCTGCGATGTGTGTATAGTGCTTCATGGTGAGAGTGTCACCTTCATCACTTGCATGAACCACAGCATCTACTAGATGGACGATATCATCGTCAGTCTTTGCATATGCCATTGACCATGATAACAGACGATGCAACAAGTTGTGATCTAAACAAATCGTTCCATCATCCATTTTTTCTACTACAATGGTTTTTACCATCTTTTTCATTTTTGTTCTCCTTAAATTATACGCCAACCATCTCTGAATATCAATCTTACTGTTTCGTTTGAAACCTGAATAATACAGTTTTCATATCCATCAATAAGTGTTCCATCTGCAGTTGTGATTGTTACTTTACGATTACCCAATGGTGGTTTCATCTCTGCTTTTACAATGACAACTTTTCCATCAGATGGTTTTTTTGGTAATGTTATTGTAGTTGCTTTTTCAGCATTTACACCAACATAACAGTCGTCAGGTGAAACATTGTATGATTCTTTAACTAAGGTTGTTTTTAAAATACAATCTTTGTCATCGTCATCATGCTTCACTGATATGAGACCATCTTCTGTTACATTGATACCATTTCCAATTTTGACAACACCTAGCTGAGTTTTAGATGCAATATCTGCATCAAGTACTACTGGAATAATTCCAGCTGGTGCCACTGTACTTGCTGATGGATTCTGCTTTAATGCAGTTCCTGCAAGTACCACATTAGGTTGTCTAGTGTAAGCCATATTAGACGATCAACCACTGTGTACCATTGTACACGAAAGTCAACGAACCATATGGTGCATTAATTACTGCAGTCGCTGCACCATCAATTGTACCAGCAGTTGGTGTGATAGTGATAGGTGTTGCTGGAGCAGCTAAACCTAAACCATCTTTGATAGTGAATTGTTGACCAAGAACACCAGCTGGTAAAGTAACAGCCACTGCTACTGGACCTGGAACAGCAACATCAATGATATTATCAGTTGCAGCTACTACCGTAATGGGAGTTGCTACTGCAGTTCTAATATCTGCGAATCCGCCACCACTGGCACTGATAGTGATTGTATTAGAACCAGTACCTGTTGTTGGTGTTACGGTGATACCTGCTCCTGCAAGAATCGAACGAGGGTTATTTGAATAAGACATTTGTGTTTCCTTAATTACTTTTTAACAAATTCCGAAATTATCATGCCAAGAGATACTGCCGAAGATAATAATGCAAATGCTGCTGTAGTTATTGTTTTGAGAATGTACGAACGTAAATCATTCTCTCTACTTTCAAGTTTATCCTGTCTATCTTCGATCTCATCCATACGTGCTTTCGTGGACGCTTCTCTCTGACGACACAGAATTACATGAGCAGCAAGGTTTTCACCTTCGATACTCTCTGGCGATTCAATTTTGGTTTTGGTGAATATTAACATCACACAATGCTCCAACCAGTACCATTGAATATAAGTGAAATACTACCATATGGGGAATTGATGGTTGCACTTGATCCATCAACCAATTGACCACCAGTTCCATTAATGGTTATGGGGTTAGTATTGGCATCACCATCACAATCTTTAACGACATAGACAGTTCCAAGTATACCTGTTGGTAATGTAATTGTAACTGGTGCAGCAACGTCTACACATAAGAAATAATCAGTTGCTAAAGCAGTATACGTGGGTGTTGTGACTTGTGTCACAGCGACAGGACTTGGATTACCCCCACCAATAATTTGATTTCCTGAACCAATATTGATGTTATCATTATCACTAACGATTTGTTGTTGTGGGATTCCTGGTATTCCAGAAGGTGAGAATGGTTCTATTGGAGGCATCAATGATGCCCAATATGGTTTAATTGTTTGATATTGATACATATATTCTCCTTAGAAAGAAAAACCCATCCCTTGTGAGGATAGGTTTTGTTTCAATTAACGAATATTTGTATTGTTATTCAATGGGTTAGCTGTTTGCGTACCAGTACCTACATTAATAGCTGAGTTAGTAGCTTGAATGCTTTGTCCAAGTGCCCACAAAGCATTGTATAGTTGACCATACTGTTGCTGTTGTTGAGTCTGTTGTTGCATTTGGTTAATGTTGTTAGTTGTAGTAACTTCAATACCACGTGAACGCTCGGCATTCTCGAAACGAGTTTGTAGAGCAATGACTGCTGCGTTAGCATCAGACAATTGACGATTCAATGCTGCTTCGTACTGAGCAGTGATCAATGCACGAGTCTTGTCGCCATCATTATACACTGCTGTTTGTGTGTCATTAGCAGTAGTCAATATTTGAGTATTAACTGCATTCAATTGCTGCATTAATGCAACTGAGTTTCCATTTACTGCATCTTTAACACCTTCAATACGATTGGCCAATGAACCAGTTGTTGAGTTGAATTGGTTAGTTAGACCAATAGTTTGAGCATTTTGTGATGCTTCCATTGCTGCTGTGCTAACTGCCACTGCTTTATCAACTTGACCAATAGACTGCATCAAAGACATGTTTGCTTGAGTTTGTTCTGGTGGTGAACGTAGAGCTGCAGCTGCTGCTCCGTCGCCATTACCACCGAAGAGTCCTCCGTTGCCTTGACGTAGTAGAGAACCGAGGATAAGACCACCGATTAAACCACCACCTGAACCAAAGCCAAGACCTCCGTCTCCGCCACCTGACATTACCATTCCTGCTGGGGATAATACTTCTGCCATTTTTACTTCCTTTAAAACTTTTTGAGATTGTACTACAGTGGTAGGGATACCACTTTCTTACATGATGAATTGACGTCATTCAATGGATAAGGTATTAAACCTTACCCTCTAGAACTACTTATAAAAAGTAAGTCAAAAGTTTTACTTTGGGGGAATTAATAGTGAGAGCTCACTATTTTTAGGCAGCGAAGGAAGAACCGCATCCGCAAGTTTGTTTTGCGTTGGGATTTGAGATTTTGAACGCTTGTTCAAATGCCTTGGTTTCATAATCAACTGTAGCACCAGTCAAATATTGCATACTCATATAGTCTACAACAACTTTGTCTACAACAAAATCATCTTCTTCTTTTTCAGAGAATTCAAATGTGTAGGAATATCCAGAACATCCACCACCTTTAACTGCGATACGTAGATAGTTCTCTTGATTTTCTGCTAATAGATCTGTGATCTTAGATACTGCGTTTTCTGTAACTGTAATCATTTACATGCGCACTTTAGTTCGTAGTCGTTAACTGCTGCTTTGATGGCATCTTCTGCTAAGATTGAGCAATGGATCTTAACAGGTGGTAGTGCAAGTTCATCAGCGATCTGGCTATTTTTAATTTGGGCTGCATCTTTGATAGACATACCCTTAACCATTTCTGTTACCAGTGAAGATGAAGCAATTGCACTTCCGCAACCATATGTTTTAAACTTGGCATCAGTAATGATACCATTATCATCAACCTTAATTTGAAGTTTCATTACGTCACCACATGCTGGTGCACCAACCATTCCAGTTCCAACTGTTGGGTCGTTTTTATCCAAAGAACCCACATTGCGTGGGTTTTCGTAGTGATCGATTACTTTATCTGAATATGCCATAAGACTATTTAGTCAAGTTTCATGTCCTTGGTGATAATAGATCTATAAGATTTGATATTATTGTTATACCAATCAGTGTAATCTTTATCTGTTCTTAGAGTTGGCTTAAATGAATAGTCAGAGTTATACAACTCTTGAAATCTTGATGATTTTTCTGCTTCATTAAAGATCGCTCTTAATTCTCTAACAACTTCATCAGAAACATCTTTCTTTACCAAGATATGATAGATTCCAACAAACTCAGAATTATCCGCATACCCCATGTCTTTTAACATTGGATAGTTTTTGATTTTCTTAGTTCCAGTAGTACCCAAGATTTTAACACCTTTGGCTTCTGCATCACCAAGAAATTCATATGCCAGATCAATATGTCCACCAAGAACATCCTGCAGTGCTTCTGTGCTACTTTTATATGGCACCACTATGATTTCTTTATTTGGGTGATGTGCTTTAAACTTCAACGCATAAAGATGAGTACCAGATCCTGGACCAGCAGTTCCAATTGAAATTTTATCTTGAGCTAAGATTGTTTTTAAATCTTTACTCTTTGTTGTTAAAGCTACTGGGCTATTTGCAATAAGATATACAGGTTTAAATTGTTCAAACGTATAACCAGCATTATCATACAAATAAGGACGAACAAAAAATGCTGTTGCAGTACCAAGTAAAGTAATTCGTTCACTGTTATTTACATACACAGCAGCAATAGAACCACCTGCTCCTGGCTTATGTTCAGGGATGAATTGATACTTTGTTTGATTCTGGTTGGCTTGTTCTAGTAATGCACGATAGTAGCTACCTTGGACGTTAGCAATATTAAATGCCCAAACGCTTATTACGTTTTGACTCGCAAAAGCGATACTCGAAATACTCAATAATAAAACAAATAAAACTCTTTTCATTTTTTTCCTTAATCATTAGGCATGCCAGTTGTAACTAGCATAAAGTTAGTATGATATCCTACGTTTGCTGTGTAGTGAGGAACACTTTGATGTTCCCATGTAACTGTGTCTCCACAATTCCAATTTATAGTTTTCTTACCGAATCCAAAAATCTGTCCGAGTTCTTGGTCTTGTAAAAATGTCACAAAAATTTTGTGCTGAACTTGCTCTGCAACTTTTTCGTAACGCATCTCTGGTTCTTGGTCCCAAACTTTGTAGCGATTGCGATCAATATGAACAACGAAATATCTGCCAGGAACTTCTACTTGAACACGAAACTTAACTGTTTCTGGTTTCAAGTTAAACTTTTCAGCAAAAGTTTTTCTGATAAGATCTTCATGCTGATGAAACTCTGTAATATAATGGTGTTTCTGACCACTCATTAGATCAAAGTATTCATTTAGGTAACTACGATATTCATTCTCACTTATCTCACCACCAGTACTTGCTGATGTGCGTTTGATATGATCTTCACGCATGAAAACATTTTCGTACTCTGTGAATGTTTTGCCATCAGTAAACCTATCACGAATATCTTGAAATGCAGCACTCAATGGTTCTGCTAAGTTTTCAACTTTCCAAACTAGATTGTCCCAGTCAAAGTTTTTAACCTGAGTCTTAAATTGATATTCAAGCCACTTTTTCATATTACTACCTTATAAAATCGTTATTTGGTTCATACCAATCTAATGGATTTAATTTGGTATGAAAATTAAAATTGGAATCAATAGCTTCATATCTAGGTGTATGACTCATAACAACAGTCAAACTTCCTTGCCTATGCTTAGCTTGATAAGAATTATCTTTTAAAATTTTACAAACATAATCTTTGGCTTTCCATTTATATGTATCCCAATTACCTTTGTGTTTTTCATGACGCATATACATTGACCATAACTGAAATTCTTCGCTCGAGTAAAATGGAAAGAAGTGATTATTTATTGTAGCTCTTTCGATCGGAGAAACACTTTTAGTCAATAAACGATAGAAAGTACAATTCCATTTACATGTAAAATTCAACCACCAGAAAAAATCAGCCATAGTTTCTATTGCGACTGGAGCCAAACGAATTTGTTTAATCAACAATTGTGCGAGAAATTCAGATTCATCTTGATTGAGGCTAGTTCTCATTCTGATGAATTCAATAACCAGTGTTTCATTCCAGTTTTTATTTAAAATATCTGGACCGAACTTACTTATAAGTGGGCGATAAATATCACCTCCATGAATTTGGTCGCCACCTTCACCATTCACTGCAATATACTCAGAATTAAATTTATCTTCATAAGTAAGTGAGTTAATGATTTTAAACTTTTCTTTTCGTATAATTTTTTCCCACATGTATGGGTTTTCTATCATCCCATTTGCGGACATAACAATCTCAATTGTCTTCGATGCTTTTTCGGCACCCAATAAATCAATAAACGCAGCTACTGCTGCTGAACTATCAATACCTCCACTCCAATGCAATCTAATAGGAACTCCAGTTGATTCGTGTTTTTTATAAATTCGCTCAGCTGTTTTTACTGCGCATTCATCAAAAGATAAATTAAAACTAGATGAAACAGGTAAACTGGTTTCTATTGGGGATTCTGTTTTTATTGGAGTTCGAATGACGTTCGTTCTATCAACGAAACTGATATTTAATTGATATAAATCAAATAATGCCATCCAAATTTTTATATCAGGTTTATCTGATATTTGTTCAAACGTACCTGGACTATAGTAAATCAATTTCATATGAAAGTTTCACGAATTAGTTTCTGTTCTATATTTAACATCACTTCATCTGCCTGTTGTTGAGTTTCAACAGATCGAATCATACGCTCATATTTTTTTACAGTGGCGTATGCTTTCATTTTGATTGCATTTATAGATTGATTGGTCAAAAGTAGTTCTTGATATGCTTCTTCATTTGATATATCTAAAATTGAGGCATACTGACGAATACCTGTGCTGAAAATATTATTTTCTGGATTGCTAGTCATCAATTCAAACCCAATAGTATCTTCAATCGGAACATAAAAATATGGAGCATATTTTAAACACTTAGAAGCAACTGCATGTGTTAATTTTTGAATAAGCGGATAAATCATTTCAGCTTTTCTCTGTTTTGATTTAAATAAATCGTTTATCTCGTACGTATTTCCTCGACTGATAATACCTTGTCGTTCTTTAAATAGATTAGTTTTAATGGAACTCTGATTTATTTCATCATAAAAATTTTGCTTATTGATGAAAGTTACATGTGTATCTAAAATACAGTTTTTTAATATTTCAAAGTCCCAGCGAACTTTATTATTTCCTGTATAGTCAGAAGTGTATAATACACCAAAATTGGTATAATCAATTAATATAATTTTCATGAGATTTTCTTTACAATGTTTGTCGCAAGACTTATTCTTATTTGGTTTGATCTGTTTGGCTCGACCATATGCGATACGTATCCAGGAAATAAAACAAGTTTACCCTCCTTTGGAGTTATTCTTTTATATCTAATCCCATCAATACCTTTATCAGTTTCTCTGTTCCAGTTAGATGCACTTCTCGGATCTACCAGCAAAAGATCTCCACAGTTCTCTGGTGTTGATATGTAATAAACAGCAGAAATAACAACATTTCCATGGTCGTGTAGAGGTAAAAGCTCCTGAGGTTTTTGACGAGAGATCCAACCCCTAAGAATTTTTGGAGTAAATTTATAATCCGAGTTAAACCAAGTTTCAGTAAGTTCTTCAGCAGTATCGAAAATTTTGGTTTTTAAAATTGTAATGTTGGGTGTATCTAAATCCCAAATATTAAATTCAACCCCATGTTGACTGGGGTTTATTGACATAGTTTCTTTTAATAATGTAGAATTGAATTCTTTATCAAACTCAGTATGTCGTTCCCAAACTGGAGTTGTCCACCATTCATGTTTTTCAATAAACATATTAAACCTTTTCGAGTTCGATGTTGCACTTTTCTAAAAAGTCCAAACCTATAGTATCTCTGTATGAATGTCTGTAGTAGACTTTCTTGATTCCTGCGCCATGAACTAACTTAGCGCAATGGATGCAAGGAGCATGAGTACAGAATAGACTACTGCCATTTCCGCTCTCACCATCACGTGCAAGTTTAAGAATAGCATTTGCTTCAGCATGAATTACCTCATCTTTTGTTTTTGTGACAACACCACCATCTTCATGAACTTCAATTACCTCTTCACATTCGTTGGTCCAACCAGATGGCATTCCATTATATCCAATGGAAATGATGCGATTATCCTTGACGACAACCGCACCAACCTGCAACCTCTTAGCAGAAGAAAGCTGAGCAAATCTCTCAGCTGTATCTATAAATGCATCAATCCACTTCTGCTTCATCTTTCAATCCTCTCCAGAAACCAATAGGATCTTTTGGTTTTTTATCATCAATAGTCCACTTTTTTCCATTCCAATATGCAAATTTATAGAATGGCCAACTGTTGTCTTCTCGTGTTTCATAATATCCAACACGTTCAGGATTAACTTCGACTGGATACCATTCGGTAACAGTTTCTTCATATGCGTCGTTCTCTGCTTCCATCTCAAGTTCTTCTTGACGACTGTGGTAGTAATCAATTAAACCAGTGAAGTCTTTAATTTCTTCGGGAAGTGCTTCCAATGATTCGAGATCGTCCATATTGTATTCATACTCATCACTCTCACCATCTTCCCACTTACCGCAGTATCCCATACCACCTTCATGATATACAGCATCTACATGCCAGTCATTTTCAAACAGGAATTCATAGAGTGCAAGTGGTGGTGCCCAAGCAGTTTCAAATGAGATCCAAATAGTTTCATCATCATATCGATCGTAGTCAATGACAGAGATATCCCATTTAGTACCCCAATTGTTACAGTTCCACTCATACCAGTTTTCTTCTTCAGATTCTGGACGTGGGCGTAAATGTTGAAATACTTGTTGATTGTCTTTATCTTCTAAGACAGCAACGAGAGCATCAATTTTCTCTTTACTTGCAGTAAGAGTTGCAGCATTATCACACCAATTAGGCATTTGAATTTCCTTTCACAAATTTCATAATAAAATTATACATCAAAACTACAATTCTGTCAAGTAAAGTTTTGTTGGTTGCAAACCTTGCAATTAAGCTGTGGCTCCACTTGCTGGAGCCTGAGAGTTTTTTACTTTCTTTTCCTTTGTTGCTGGAGCAGGCACAGATGAGAAAGTTTCTGCTACTAACTTCTGTGTAATCTTTGGATACATCTTTGTTAGTTTCTGATCTTTGATTGCGAGAATTAACTTTGATTCGTAAGGATGTAGATTCTCAAGCAACTGAATGAACAAAGATTCTCTACGCAGTTTATTCAAATCCGCACGACAGAACACATACAACTTTCTGGCTTCCATATGCAAATTTGCAGGACTCATACCAATCGGTGCAGCATCTTCCTTAAATGGAGGATCTCCCTCAGGTAAAAAGAATTTCTTCTCTGGGTCAAATGCATGTTCAAAAATCAAACGCAGTGCACCATTATCTTTATATTTTGTAATAGTAGCTGGGTCCTCATTGATCTCAGCCAACATCTCAGTAACTAATTTTGTAGACATTAAAAGTCCTCCAATTCATCTAATAGTAAACGACATTTATTGGCGATTAAATAATTCATTATCGTCATCTTGTCGGATGTCGTTTTATAATCCGCATAGGTATCTATAATTTGTTTTGACACATCCTCAGGAATAAACTCAAAGTCTACCAGTGTTTGATTGCGATGCCAGTTACGACGTTCTTCGTCAGTCTTACATGCAATAAAACCATTCTCAATAAATTCCTGCAGTCGTTTTGAAGAAACAGGTTTCTGTCTTTCGCCTTTGAGGAACACATCATCATTACTCAGGATGTTTGGAATACCATCATCACCTGCTTTAACAATGTGAGTAATAGTTTTCTCATGCAACTCTTTCTTAGTTGCTTTGACATATTTCTTCTGAATAGGTGACCACTGAGTTACATTATCATACTTTTGCAACTGAATGAAGTCGCCATCTGAAGATACAACTAAAATCTTCTGTGGTTCTTCTACTAGTCCTTGCTGAACCAATGCATTAGTCTGACACCACTTAGCCATTACTGCGATAATATCGTCAGCTTCTGCACGTTCCAGATGTAAAACTTTATACGGAAAGTTCTGTGCAATCTCATCACGAATTTGCGACAGCGTATCAAAGATTAGAGTCCAATCAAGATCGCTGTTATCACGTGCTTTCTTACGATTGCACTTGTAGTTAGGGAAGAACTCCCTACGCCAATACTTACGTCCATCGCAACAGATAACCAACTCCCCATACTCTTTGCCATATTTCTTTTTGTATGACTTGAGTGTTGAGAGTGTTACGTGACGAATCAGGTTTTTAATTTCCGACTCGCTACCTTTCAACTCACGTTGAAACGATAGAATGTTACTCAGAGCTACCTGAGAGTAATCAACTAAAATCATTAAAATGCTCCAAGTAAAATAGTTTCTTCATTGAAACGACCATTCGGTACAGCTGGTTTAGTCTTCAATGTTTTGATTGCACTGTTCAATGCACGTTTACCCAACGATAACCCTTTGAAGAATTCTTCAGGTTTGCGCAGAGTCATACGCTTTGATTCTTTAATATCGAAACCGATAATGGTAGTTCCCTTAACTGATAGAGTGCCACCATTCTCACCTTTGTATACACCGAGATGTTTGTATTTGGTGTTGTAGTACCATACTTCTGTTGAGCCAATGATACTTGCAGGGTTCACAGACTTTAGGTTTAGTTCTGCAAACTCTTTGAGATATTTCATCTTGGCAACCTGCTTACCAGCTGGTACTTCCTTACGCTTACGTGGAGCACGATTAGCCTTAGCAGTCTGAACCATCTGATTACAGTCAGCAACGATGTTATCCACGAACTCCAAGAATTTCTTTAGTTCACGTTTAGTGAAGTTTGAGTAACCCTCTACAAGTTGTTCATCTTCACCAGCGATTGCTTCACGCAATTCATCAGCCAAAGGAACAAACAATTCACCGATACGTTTAGCGATCGGTGCTGCTACTTGTTGTGCCAGTAGATAATTTTTAGCTGAGAAGTCAGACTTACAACCAGCCAACACAAAGTCATCGATGGCACCTTCGATCTCACCAGCAAGATCGTGTGCTTTCTCATCCATTCTATCTTGAATGGAAATTACATTTGTTGGGGTTTCTTCTTTCTTGATAACTTCTTTCTTGACTTCTTTCATCGCAGTCAATTCTTTGATGCGATTCTCAAGAAATAGTTGATGATTTTCCGATAGGTCACCACCACGATCGGCGATACGTGCGAGTATACCAGCATAACGAAAATGTTTTTCGTCAATCTTCAGAAGTTGTGCTGCTATTTTTTTGTTTGTCTTTGCGACATGATTGATAAGCCATTTCTTCTTATCTTTGTCATCATTGTTATAATTGTAGTAGTTGAGTATCTCGAGAAAACTGCTGTTATACCTCGATGAGTTCAACTCAGGTTCACTACCATTAACTTTTGCAATAAGTTCTTTACGTTTCGCTGTATTCATTACCATAGGAATATTTCCTCACTTTCTATAACTATTATACCCTACTTTTGAATTATTGTAAAGCATTATTTTAACAGAGCAGATACTGTCTTGCAAAGGTCTTTTCTTCCCTCTTCCAGTAGAATCCAGTGAGATGCTTCTGAGTAAATTTGTGTATTAAATTTACGATATGCTCTTTTAATTTGGTCACTGGGAGTTCCAGTAAAGATTACAAGAACTTCATCGCATTTTAAAGAAGAAAGAAAAAATTCGTTTGTGTAAGCTGAACGAAATTTTTGTGATGTTTGTATTGGATATTTTGGTGCATAAAACACTTCATCTAAACTTTGGAGATACGCATGCTTCATAGTTTTATTCATAGAAGTTTGCTCTATCACTTCAGCTACAGAATCTCTACGAAACTCTACCTTATCGTCTAGCTCTTTTTTTGGAATTTTAGTTCCAGGCGAGAAAGGATCTAGTAGAATCAGTTTACTAATTTTATTTTGCTGCGCATATTGCAATGCTGTAATACATCCATAACTGTATCCCATAATGTTTTGAACAGTATTTTCTTTAATAATATTCGTGACATTTTTGAATACATCATCATGATTACTAAATGGTATATCGAAAGTGAATGTCTCGATACCATCCTCAACAAGCATATCACAAAAACTATCTTCTTCACAATCAAGATCGAACATGGATTTGGTTCTCCATGTCGCACCTTGTAAGTAAAGAAGTTTAGTTTTAGGGTTGCTTGGGATTCTGTGATGAATTTGCACTTGTTACTTTCTCATACAATTCAACGAAGTCTTCATGGTCTGCTACTTCTTGGTGCAAACTTTGCTTATGAAAAGTTTTAGCAATCTTGTTAATAATTTTCTTTGGAATTTGCAACTGGTCAGATTGTTCCTTGACAATTTCCTTAATCAAATCACGTTCTGCTTCAGTTCGCACCATTGAGTTACTAATTTCATGAATGGCTTTCTGCAGATCTTTTTTCTGTTCAGGTGTCAATACGTAATTCATTCTTTATCCTTTTTAATTTCAATTGATTTTGAGAAGAAGATGTGCATCAAAACTGCTGCAGACCAAGTCTCTAACGAATAGGGAATTGCGAGCAAAGGGAACAATGTGTTCAGTGCCCAGATGTATAGAATTGGCAGGAGAACTGCCAATGCGATAATAATGATGACACCAACAGTGACACCAAACATAGCAATAATAGTTTTCATAGCGAACATTCCACTTTAATTACGGAGTCCCAACGAAAGGATCTCCACTCTTGTTTTTCTGTATCAAAGACCCGAACTGCGGATCCAGAAGTCTGGCTACTCGTGCTTTCTTCTTTGGGCATCTTGTCTGTAGGTATTCTTCCCTCGCTGAGAGTGCAAAACATTTTTCTTTCAGTTCCGTCTTTTTTGGTAAAAGTAATGCACAGATCTTTTGCGTTTGCATCTCGTAGTAGTCCATATGTCCACTCTTTGAATTGTTCAAACTCTTTTTCATTCTTGAGTACTGTTTGGAATGTCATTATCAAATCTCACTTTTAATTCATTAATTAATGGTTGGAAAAAATCTTTAAATTCTTTTGAAGAATAAAATGTAGTATACCCACTGTTTGTAAGTTCTTTCCCATTATTATCATAGGAAACTTGTCTGATTGTAAACTCGACTAGGTCATAGTCGTGGGACTTAACTCTGATAGTCCGATAAAGATCGGGTCTACTAATCTCAATATCAATATTCATAACCACCTTTCTTGTGCTTAGGTTGACGAGTGTACTGAACCTTAGACTCCACTTTTCTCATACGATACTTAGGAGTGCGCAAATCCTTAGCAACAGGATTTCTAGGTTTAATTGAATTATACACTACTTTCATTTTAATGTCAACTTATTTTATTATTGCAGTCTGTAGATAACCCCAAAGATATAAACTGCCAACAAACCTGCATTTACCACAATAAGACTTTTCTCTTTCATTCTTATTGCAGCTGCAAGCCACGTTACAGCACCAGCATTGAACAGATACACATTCAATGGATCTAAAGCCAAAGATGTTGCAACTGCACCAGCAATCGTCAATGCAGTTCCAACCCATTTCAAAATTTCAGTCATTTAACTTCCTCTATAGTCACACGATAACATTTTCCATTTCTGTCCACGACAGTCATGGTCTTTCTAGTAGAAAGGAATTCTCCCTTCTCTCCGAGATCCCACTGAATCTTCCCAACATTATCAATGTAAGACATACGATTATTAGTCGAGTCTTTCTTCATTGATTCGCTAATCACTTTAGCGATGTAATCACAATATGCCAACATAACAACTCCTTCAAAATTAGTGCTGGTTTTTCTTTATAGTCTGTAACCAGCAAAAATAGACTGCATCAGTTTATGACTCTTTCTTTATAGTCTCTCAGTCAAAGGACGCAACGACCTGTAGATGTAGACTGCTGTTTTGGCTAGTTTAAAGTCTTGCCACGGATATCCCTCCATTAAGACTTTTATCATCGAATGTAAACTGAAAATTTTTCAGCGTCTCGTTTTAAACATGTCAATGCCATTGCATCATACCTTGGACCACGAAACCTATAGCGGAGTCCTTTAAAATTCTTTTTCAACTGTGCCTGCACTTCTGCAAGTAAACTGATAGGAATATTTTTGTACAATGCTCGTTCGCCACGACACTGAAACTGTTGTAGGTTTATTCCCATGATTTCTTATCACCAAACTGTTCGTTGTATTCGTAACCCATAAAGTACGCACGCATTTCTGCAATGCTCATGTCTTTAGATTCAACTCGGTTACCACGATAAGATCCCTCAGGATACCAGTGTGGATCTTGCGGACGACTATACCAGCTATCAGCTGCACCACGATCAAAGGGACTACCATGACTGCGATCAAAAGTTTGACCACGATATTCAATTTTATTATTCATAATTACGCTCCATAATATTGTGCATCGTCATTTGCCATCTCATCGGCATACGACAACATTTCATACTGCTTTTCTAATTCTAAACACTCACGCTGTTCGATTACATCATAAACCATTTCAATCGGACAATTCAATGTCACTGCAATAAATTTTGGTGACATACCTTCTGACAACAAGTCTTCAATATCCAACGACAACTCTGCCATCTTACTCATATTTTCTCCATTTTAAGAACACCAAGATACATAAGAATCAAACCAACAACAGCCAGTGCAATTTGATATGGTAGTTGTGCATCAGTTCCATTATCCATACCACCAACTGCACCGAACACCAACAAAAAACCAATAACAAGTCTAATCATAATTACCTCGACAAGTTAATAACACGACCAGCATATTCCATGAAAGAAACTTCATGGGGTACAAAAACAATTTTGCCGATGCGAGAAGTACGAACTCCTCTTTGTTTTTTACCATCAAATACATCAGTATGAACAGTAATTTTGTAAGCATTGAAATATTGTTCAGTGCATTTGACTTGCTCAACCACACCTTCAACAAAACAATCGCCACGACCATTCATAGGTTTGAAGTCATAAGCACGAATCACGTCACCAACTTTCACATCAATCATTTTATTTCCTTTTTCAATCATCATAAGACTATTATACAGCAGTTCTGAATTATTGTAAACCCCCAGTTTTGCAAAAAAACAACGAAAAAACCCCTCTACTGGAGAGGGGTTAGAAAGACCCTACAGTTTGTAGGGTTATTTTAAGACTAAATTTGGAGTTTTACAGACTGTATCAACGCTACCTGCTAGTCGATACGGAAGATACCAGATTTGTAGAAAATACCAAACCCAGAGATCTGCTGGGTGTATCATGCTTTTAATTCGCCACGCTCGATTAAAATCTTTTTATTAGCCTGATGTTCTGCTTGGGTCAATTCTTTGTTCTCACCTTTGTATGGAACAGCGTAATTATTTTTGATTAGCCACTCATTGACACGAGTACCATCTTCAAGAATAAAAATACCAAGGATCCTACCAAACTTGTCATCGTTGCTGTCAGGTTTTTGTGTTTCAATAATCACATAAGAACCAACAGGTAATTTCTCTGCCAATTTTTTCTTGGAAAGTTGACCACGAACTTTTTCTTCTGCATTAGTAGTTCTTGATTCTGGTGTATCAATACCTGCCATGCGAACACGTTGGTTAGCTAAAACAATATTAAAACCTAAATCTAAATCGATATCAACTGTGTCTCCGTCAAGCACCTTTAATATTTTCGCTCTATATTGATACATACTTTATTCCTTTTTAGCAAACTTTTCAGATGCAGTAAATCCTAACCCTGCAATCACGATGTATATCATGGACTCAAACAAAGCAGGTGTAACTTTATAGCCAAAGATGTCTGCAATCATTGCGAATGCACAAACTAAAAATGCCAATAGAGTTATAACTCTTTTGCTTGAGACAGAGCCATTGACTCCATCACATAACATACTATTAAACCAGTTCATTTATTAATCGTTTCTTGTATTTCTTGCTACAGGATCTCCTGGCTCAAGACCATATGATGCTGTTGGTGTTGCAGTAAATTGACTTGTATTGCCACCAAATGAACCAGTAAACTGTGATGTATTTCCACCCATACCCATTGGTCTTGGTGGCATACCCATACCACCCATTGGTGAACTCATTGGAGTTGCAGGTGGTGTTGCTGGTTTGTTTGTCCAACCAGAAGTTGCTGCTTGTAGTGCAGCTTTCTGTGCATCTTTATCCCCACCTGCCAACATAATTCCTGATAGAGTGCCAGTCAAGAATGTAGCTATAGGAATAATCAACTCAAAGAACTTTTGGTCGATAGGACTGATAGCGTTCAATGGTTGTGTAACGAAGATAATAGAATAAAGAACAACGAAAACAATTCCAACAAGGGTAAATGATAAACAAATACCGATGAAGAATTTCAGACGAGCCATCAACTGCTCTTCTGTATACATAACTGGTTCGCTCATTTGCATGCTCCTGTAGTTGTTGGTGCAGATGCTGGTTTAGCAACTTCACCATCTTTTGGTGGACCAAGTCTTGGGTCTCTTCCACCTTTAAAAATATGTTCTGGGCAAGTTCTGTTAACGTCACATAGTGGCAGTTTACAGATATCCTTATCCCAGTTCGCTGGATCTTGGCATGGATAACGGAAAGACTCTTTACTTACTATTGCAAATGCAACAGGGATTAGTAATAAAATTCCTATTAACCATAGCAGTTTTTTATCATCCATACCTTACTCTCTTATAGTTATTATTTTCCAGCTAATGGATTATCTAATGCTTTTTGTATCTTTTTATCTACAGCCTGATCCATTGTTTTAAGTTCTTTACGAACTTCATTAACATCTTGAACTGTCTCACGTTGTGTTTGCTTGGATGAACGCTCCACCTGCTCAACAGTATTTTCCAAACGACGAATATCGCTCTTCAGGTCATTTTTAATGTCCTGAGTGTACTGAACTGATTTCTCAGCATTCTGTTGAGTAACTTCTAGTTTCTTATATATTTCAGTCAAGTCTGGTGAAACATATTCTGCAATTTTTTTCTTCATACCCTGATAATCTTTATATACTTCAAATGCTCCATAAAGACCACCTAGTGTAGATGATACAATTGTAAACGCAACCATTAGTTTTGCTGGAGTAAACTCATATCCACCGATAGAAATTACTGTATCTTTGCTGGCGAATTGTTTAGCTGCAGCTTCTAGTTCGTCTACTTTCTTATTTAGGTCTACTTTTTCTGTCATTTTTTCCTCTTTTTATTTATATTGACTATCAACCATTTCATTGTGTAATCTGTCCGTGCCACCAAACATCCTTAAAGCACTACGATTATCGATAGTTCTTTGATTGTTATAAACTGTGAATGGTTTATACCCAGATGCATCTGGTACCATCGCTTTACCATACGCATCAAATCCTGGAGTAAACCCCATGGCTTGGATAACTACATTTTGAATTTGTTTCTGTTGTTCCATGTCAGCAGCTTTGCCCATGTCGTTGGCTAGATTCTTACCCTTTTCTACTGCTTCTGCTTTTGCTGCAGCTTCTCTTCTTGCTTGTAGTTCTTGTCTTGCTGTAGGTGCTGCTGGTTTATCAGATGAAGTTTGAGCAGTATTAATATTCTGTGGCGAATTATTACCTCCAGTGCCTTTCGGAGCATCATCTTTTTTATCCTCTTGTTTGTTTCCACCACCTTTAGGTTCATTACCCTTTGGTTCGTTTTGAGCCATTTGTTGATTTACAGCAGCTGGAGGTGGTGCTAACTGTACTGCTCCAGCAGGTGCGGTAGAAGAATTTGCACTCGGTGGTGGAGGAGCAATTGCTTTGTCCACATTACTATCACCTGTTTTTGAAACTCCAACAGAAACTGCACCATCTGACCCAACTGTAGTTGAAGCAGTTGTTGTAGAAACAGGTTGATTGGCAGGATCGTTTCGTGCAACTGTACCTGCAGTTGCTACTATTGATGCTGTTCCTTGTTGTTCAAGCACCATTTTAGTTGCGTAAGCAGTAGAATAATTCGGGCAGGTTCTATCGTATAATCCATCTAATGAACACTGCTGACTAAAATATGCTTGAGCATATCCTGGACAATCTGTGGCATATAATGCACTTATCGTACACTGTTGTGCTTTATAAGCTGCAGCATAGCCAGAACAAGTTGTAGAGTAAAGAGGATTAGCAGTACACTGTTGGTTATGATAGGCTGCAGCATAACCTGGACAAGTCGTTGCGTGTAATGGATTTATCGAACACTGTTGGTCGTGATACGCAGTGGCATATCCTCTACAAGTTGTAGAATATAATGGGTTGATAGAACATTGTTGTTCTAAGTAAGCTGCGGCATAACCTGGACAGTTAGTTGAGTACAGTTGATTTAATGAGCACTGTTGATTTTCATACGCTTGAGCATACCCAGAACATGTTGTCGAATATAATGGATTGATTGAACATTGTTGTTCTAGATATGCAGATTGATACCCAGGACATGCAGTAGAAAATAGTGGATTAGCAGAACATTGTAGAGTTTGATATGCTGCTTGATATCCAGGGCATGTCGGATCGTATAATGCACTGATATTACATTGTTGTACTGTATATGCAGCTTGATAGCCAGGACATGATGGTGAAGAAAGAGGATTGGTTATGCATAAATCTGCAGCACCAGTTCCATTTAATGCTTGCCAACTAAAAATTTTATCACTTCCAGGAGTGATATTTATACCTTGCCCATGATATGCTTGGAAATATTCACCTTTGGATAAGTCACCTGCCATACCAGATGTAACTCTGTTCCAACTTACCATAGCACCAGCAATTCTAGTGTCTACTAAACCAGATGAGTTAATTTTAATTTCAAAACTATTACCACCTTGTGAAGAACAACATTGACTTGAGTTATACCACCCATAAGTCATTTCGTTTGTGCCACGAAGATAATATTGATTATTGGTCCAAGAATACAAATCAGTATGTAGACCATAGATTGTATAATTGTATCTTGAATCTCTTGTAGTGCGTAAATCTACACCCTCACAGCAAGCACCACCTAATCCAGATGTTGCTGGGTTTTGAAATGTAACCAGCCCATTAGTCATTGCCCATGATGTAGTAAAGTTTTGCCCATAGAATGGGAATGTAAATCCTAATGGAACTTCATTGTACCAATCATCCCATGTTGAAATATTTACAGCATTAGGATTATTCTTGATTTCCTGAAGTGGTAATGCAGCTGATCCAGTGCCAACTGTAACTGACAAACCAGCACCACCTGGAATTGGTACTGATACTAAACCACCTGTTCCACCATTAACTGGTGTCAACGTGAAATCTGTTCCTGGAATTTGTATTTGTGATTTAGCTTCTGGCATAAAGAATGCCAATAAAAAGACTATAATAACCAAATACCAGAATCTCATTTAGTCTTTACTCTTGACTTTTTGAGGGATTCTTTCTGGATTATTTTCCCAGATTGATTTGGCTTGCTCGCCAATTTTACCATCTACTGGACATGGTGTTCCAGCATTCATCATTGCTGTAAACACTCTTTCATCTTGACACATAATAGCAACTGCTGCTACTTTCATACCCATGTCATATGTAGAACGAGCTAATTTTAGTCTTTCGCAATTCTTATCAGTCATTGTAGCACCAAAAGAGATGCCAAGAATTTGCGTTTGAGTTGCACCTGATACAGCAACTGCACAAACATCACTATTAATAATCGTGATGGCTGGAGCCACAGCTGTTGGAGGTGGGGATTTTACTGTTGTTGTGCTATTTGAAGTAGAATCTGTAGTGCTTCTACTAGTCGAATCAGTTACGATTGGTTGGGCAATCGCAGGGGACAAAACCATGACAAAAAGCACCGCTGCTGCGATCTTTTTAGTCATTTTAAACCTTTTTTAGTTAATCTGAATAATCTCACTAACTGCCATGGTAACTACACTATTTAGGTATATTTCTTTTACGTATCTTCTTTTTTACCTAAGTGGCATTCTTGGTGGTTTTTCTGGAGGGAGATCTATAGAGATGTTATCTATAGCTTCGACATTAGATTCAAGTGCTATACGTTTTTCACGTTGACCAAACGTACCATATTCTTGAACTTCAGGAGTAGTTTCTGGAATAACTACATCTACTTCTTTATTCATTTCAGCCATTTGTTCTGGCTCTAATTCTTCAGGTTTCTTTTTACCAAAGAAATCCTCAATTATCTTCTTAGATTCCACTGGTAATGGACTCTTTTTGAAGAACATATCAGACCACTTAGGTTTATCAGGTTCTTCTAATTCATGATTATCTTTTAAGATAATGGATTCAATTTGTTGATTACCTTCAGAATCAGTCTTTATTACTACTGCTGGTTTTATCTCATCATCTTTTCTCATCTGCCAGTTAGCAGCGACAAGCATTAAAACTGCAAGTGGGTCAAATACTATAACAATCAGGATAATAACCCAACGGACTGCCTTCTCAAGCAAATCCGTTTCTGGATTATCACCGTAAAGTAATGCTGCTATGTATTTTATTGGACCGACTTCGGCTTCGACCTTCCTGACTTCGCTGGCGATTGGCGCACGCTCTTCGTTGAGTTTGGCGATCTTGGCTTGCGAGTTGCCGATTTCACTGAGGATTCTGGCTCTGTCTTTTTGTTGGTTTCTGCGGATGTTAATGGCTCGCTCTGCTCCACTGGCTTCTGTGGTTCTTGCGATGGTTTGATCAACTTGAGAATCGAGTTGAGAAAGTTCTTTACGATTTGCATTTATGTTTTCCTTTTCTGTTTTAATTTTTTCATCTATTAGTGCAAGTTTTGCTTGCACGTCACCTGTGGGTATTGCTTGGTCCAAATGTGCTTTACTTAGATAACCAAAAATTCCCATAGAAGTTAATAGCATCAATATTACTAAAGCAAATGTAAAGTAAGACTTCATCAACACTGGAATTTCTTTCCAAGTGCGATAGAGCCATGATGCTACTACAAGTTTCGATGCTTCTAGCAACGAACCCATAATTAAAATAGGAATAACAGCTGCAGCGAAGATTGCTACTAACCCCATGATTGAGTAGTAGGCTGCGCATGCTGATAATGCTAATGCTGTTATGAATAATAGGTATTTCATAGTCTGTTAAGTATGTGTGATTTGTGGACTCTCACTGAGATTTGTCCGTTATAATAATCTTTTGTCTCCAAAACTTTTCTTGAAAACTGCTCCCTTGCTTCGATGTATGAACACTCTGCTTTCGATTTACAGAAATACAGAATTTCTCGTGTGAAGGACTCCTCGCCCAATCGCTCAACATCTTTATTTAATTCAATGCTAGAACCATAGTAGGTTAGCCAGTCAGATTCGATCTTTCCACGAATCTTCTTTTTCTTTTTCGTTCCATTTTTCAACTTAACTGTTTTGTAAGTTGTCTTTGCGAACTTGGCTAATTTTTTACCTATGTATTTTCTGTTGTCGGTTTTGTTCGTAATTAAATAAACAAATCCAACACAATCCTCAGGTAATGATTCTACTGTTTTGTTTTGATAATGCCACATTATTCTTCATCGTCTAGATCCTCTTCTTCGTAGATGTCAGCAGAACAAACTGGGCAATATACCACATCTTCTGTTGAATGGTCATCTCCTTTGAGGACGATCTTTCCTCGTGCTCCACATGATTCACATTCAAAATATTTAGTCGACATTTTTGACCCTTGCTAATCCTAATGTATTAAAAATTCTATACCACATCCAGCCAATATCAAATTCCAATGGTTTTCTGCTCAATTTGGGATTTGCTGGATCTCCATGATGATTATTATGCAGCTCTTCTCCACCGATTATAATTCCCCATGGAACTATATTGGTTGATTTATCCTTACTATCATAGTTTCTATAACCATAATAGTGTCCCATACCATTTATAACACCTGCTGCCCAGAATGGAATCCATATCATTTGAACTCCCCAGACCCACAATCCCCACCAACCAAACAACAAGAAATCAATAATCAACAATATCGAAACACCAGCGTATGGGAACTTTGAGTAGATATTTTTCTCCACCCAATCATCTGGTGTACCAACTCCATACTTCTGAACCATCTCTTTATCTTTTGATGATTCGATATAACAAACAACACCAGCAAACAAAACAAACCAAATACCGAATAAGTGTGGAGAATGTGGATCTCCTTCTTTATCAGAATTCTGATGATGTTTGCGATGTGTAGCTACCCATTCTTTTGTGACCATACCAGTCGTTAACCACAACCAGAATCTCATAAAATGAGATAGTCCTGAATTAAACTCAATACCTCTGTGAGTTTGTCCTCTATGTAAATATAAAGTCACGCACACAATTGTTATGTGTGTCATAATCAACAGATATATTAGTTCAATCATTTTTTCTTTCGTACATGACTGTATCAGTATCACCGAGCGACCATTTAGGATCTGTTTCAACAGACCATCGTTTGGTTGCTACCTTAAAGTCAGGTATCTTTAGTTGTTTTGGATTGCTGCTTGGTTCTAATATAATTAATCGATTATTTGGCTGAGCAGCAAACTGACCATTATCGCACATAATAAAATTGTAAGACTTATGGTCTTCGACATCTTCAGAAAAGCCAGTATCAAGAACATTAAAATCAGGATGGGCACTATCAATTGTGAAAAGATATACACCATACATCCAATCTCCATTTTTTAATTTAAACTTACAACGCATTGATTGTAGTTGTGCTTTCTTAATAACAGTAATGTCATATGAAAGACAATCCCATAATTGTAAATAATCTAATGGTAGTGGCTCACCTTCAATTGGTTTCCAACAAAATGCATGTAATGGCAACTTATCATACAAAGCACCATAATGATTTAGATATGCTTCAATTCTGAACGCTTGACCACGCAACGACTTAGCAGTTATCCACCAGCAAGGTTCTAGTTCACCATGACCTTTTTCAAAGTCATAAAGAAACTCTCTACGAACATAACACTTTACTGGTGGTAAGTTCGCTACAATATGTGCCATTACGCAGCTTTACCCCAAACATCATCCCAGCTACCAGACAAAGCACCTTTAGCATAATCGGTAACACGATTCTCAAAGAAGTTACCATGCACTGGTGCATTAATCATTTCCTCAACCCATGGTAATGGATTCTTCTTAACTTTAAAGATACCTTTCATACCCAAGGAAATTAAACGACGATCCGCAATGTAGCGAATGTATTGTTTAACATCGTTTGAGTTGAGATCTCTCATGTCGCCATTCTGATAGCATAGATCAATAAACTTATCTTCTAATGTAACCATCTTTTCAGCGATAGTATATATTTTAGATTTAAGTTCATCGTTCCAGATCTCTGGATTTTCTTTGATGAACTCTTTAAATAATTTAATCATATTCTCAGCATGCATTGTTTCGTCAACGATTGACCAAGTAACAATCTGCCCCATTCCTTTCATCATGCCGTGACGTGGAAAATTAAGAAGCATGATAAAAGAACTAAACAACTGCATGCCTTCAGTAAAGGCACTGAAAACAGCAATATGCTCAGCAGTACTAGCGATAGTACCATTGCGACTAGAAATATCAAGTACATAGTCATGCTTGTCCCTCATCTCTTGATATTCGAGGAACTCATTGTATGTTGATTCTGGCATTCCAAGAGTTTCAATTAAATGTGAATATGCTGCAATGTGTAATGCCTCACGTGCAGCAAAACCAGAAAGCATCATGCGAATTTCTGGTTGTGGGAAATATGGGAGATAATTCTTAACGTAACCACCAGCTACGTCAATGTCACCTTGTGTGAAGAAACGGAAAATATTAGTCAAGAATGTTTTTTCTTCTTGAGTCAAACTTTTCTTCCATTGTTTAACATCTTCTGCCATTGGTACTTCAGTATGTAGCCAATGTGCTTGCTCGTGTTTTAGCCAAGCATCATATGCCCATGGATAATTGAACGGCTTAAAATAATTTCTTTCATCCGTCATTCTACTTGTTTTTGTTTTTACCATTTTATTCTCTATCTGTAATTAGTTCTATTGCTTTGATTTCTGCATTCCATTTTGCTCCAATCACTTCACGATAACCATCGTCAGTCATTATCATAGTCGCCATATGTTGTGTATGTTTTGGTCCAGCTCCGCTTTGTTTATCCGTATTATCCATCCAAAGAGTTTTGATTCTCCAGAATAATTCGTATGAGTCCATTTATCCCTCGCAGGCTAAGCAAGCACCATCGTCAGCTGATGCCAGTGCTGTTAAATCAATTTCCTTAATAACTTCTCGCTCGATACGCTTAGCAACTTTATCTGCTTTAGCAATCTTATCTGAACGACAATAATACATTGTCTTCAATCCTTGTTTCCATGCTTGGAAGTGAACTGCATGAATATATTTGATATGACTATCTGGACGGAAGAATACGTTTAGTGATTGGGCTTGGTCAATATATTCTTGACGATCTGCTGCATGTTGCACAACCCAACGCTGGTCAATCTCCATAGAAGTTTTGAACACATCTTTAGTCCAATCATCCATCCAATCAAGGTGCTGAACACTACCATCATTAGCAATAATACTACGCCAAATATCTTGGTATTCATCTTCACCCTTTGGTGTCAATGGAGCACCATTTGGTGAAAGGTGTTTCATTATCACCTTATCAAGATAACGATTTTTATTTAGGTGAGAACCCGATAGAGTATCTTGGCGATAAGCATTGGCACGATAAGGTTCAATGCTAGGACTAGTATTGCCCATAAGAATGGAAGAAGAAGCATTGGGAGCAATAGCCATAAGATGACTAAAGCGATTACCAGTGCCCACTGCATCAGGAGCTTCACCACGCTCCAATCCAAGTTTCTTATTCGCTTCATCTAACTTCTCTCTGATATGTTTGAATATCTTTTTGTTTCGACCAACTGCCATTGGGTTTTCCCATGGTAGGTTATTTCTTTGCAGGAAGGCATGCCAACCCAACGCACCAATGCCGATGCTTCTCTCTCGCATGGCGGAATATTTCGCTCGTTTGATTGCGGAAGGTGCATGATCAATAAAATACTGAAGAACATTGTCAAGCATTTCTGCAATATCAGCAAGGAAAAGAGGATCGTCTTTCCACTCATCATAGTACTCCAAATTTAATGAAGAAAGACAGCACACTGCAGTTCTCTTCTCGTTAGTTGGTAGAATAATTTCTGAACACAGATTAGATTGATTAACCTTTAGTCCTTTATCCTTTAACCACTGAGGTAGTTTGCGATTTGATTCGTCAATAAAATGTAAATATGGCTCACCAGTAGTCATACGTAACTCTAGGATTTTCTGCCATAGTTCTTTAGCTGATACAGTTTCACGAACTTCATTGGAAGCTGGATCTACTAATTGCCACGAATCATCAAAGTTTGGATCGAGCATTGATTGCTCGATAATATGCATAAACGCATCAGGAATGTTTACACCATGATGCATGTTTAGGGTTCTCAGATTCTGATCCCCTGTTGGTTTACGCATCTCTAAAAATGGGATAATGTCTGGATGATCAATAGACAAGTAAGCAGCATAACTCCCCCTGCGAGTACGACCCTGCCTGTATGCCAGAGAACTGGAGTCATAGATCTTGAGGTGAGGCATGACACCAGTAGACTTATCGTCTGCTGAACGAATACCAAAGCCAATACCAACACCACCCCCGAGCATAGAAAGCCAATTAGTTTCTGATAGGTTATCAACTAGTCCCTCCGCTGTATCTTCAATATAGTTAAGAAAACATGATATAGGCAAGCCACGCTTACTGCGACCAAAAGATAAAATGGGAGTAGAATAAGACAACCAATGCTTACTGCTGTACTCGTATAACCTCTGCGCATGTTCTTCATTAGAGCCGAATTGTTTTGATACATAAGCGAACCTTTCTTGTGGAGATTGTTCATCATCTTTCATGTAGGATTCTTTTAACCTCATCAATCCTAGCGCATCAAATAAATTATCTCGGCTGTAGTCAACCGCAATGCCATGCACGACACTTTCCATATATTACTCCAATTTTATTATTATACGTTTACGAATTCTTCCACCATTGGGAAGATACTTGCTATTACTTTCGCACATTCACGTGCAACTAACATGTGTTCTTTCTGTGTGCCGTTTGCACTGCGGAGTTCAATAAAATGAACCCAACTACGCAAAGTACCATTCATATACAATCTAGAAACAGTTAACCCTTCTGGTAAAACTGCTCTGGCTTGTTCTTTGGCGATACCATTTTTAATCGCCCAGTCATATGCGTGCTCAGCAGCTTGTATAACTTCTTTCTGCTTCCACTTCCACTGCTCCATTAAATTTTGTTCAGTGAGTGTGAGACCGCTAAGTTCTATAGAATTTTGTCTGTTCTTCTGGTCCTGTAATCTTGCTTCTCTAAAAACAAAATCAAGTTCTTTTGTGGGGTCAGCATATCGTTGACTAAACTCCTGGAAGGAAAAAGAGCGATGACGTAAAATTTGTCTTGCGATATCTCGTGTGGTTTCAATTTCTAAACAAGCACTTACCATCTCTAGTGGTGACCAATGTTTGTTTTTAATAAGATATCGAATCAACTTTTCTGCTGTATCTGTGTTGTATTGATTACTGGGATTTGAAACTCTTGCGCAGTAAGCAATTAAATCTTGAACATTATTTAGACCATCTTCAATAACTTCAGGTGTTCCCTGCGAATAATTTATTAATTTAACTTTCAAATCTTTCTCCATGTACTAAATTTTAATTTTGCTTCAACACCTGAAAAGGTATTCGTATTTATCAATTCAACAATTTCGTCAGTGGTCATTTTACCATCTAAAATCATTTCATTGATATCTTTTTGCATTACGGTGTCGGGGAACATACAAACATTATAGCCCAAACTAATATATTTGTCAAGTTGTTTTACTATATCTTTATTACGTGGTTCATTATCCATTACTATCGTTGCATTAGTAAGTAGCTGACGAATAGTGGGGGTATCAAAACTTGCTCCTGACACAGCAATTGCATTTGGTAAGAATAGCGAATCAATTGGTCCTTCAACAACGTATATACGTTTGCTATAATCCAAGCGATCGAGTCCATATATTTTCTCCTGCGTTTCATCTACTTTAATTGTATAATACTTGGGTTCTTCTTTACCGAATGCTCTAGCCTGATATGCGAAACATTTACCAGCAGCAGTGAAGTAAGGAATGATAAGTCTTGGATGTTCATCTACTATTGGCTCTTGAAACTTTGGTGTAACTGTATTGGTATATGCTTTAAACTTTGGAGCGAAGTAGAGTAACTTCCATTTATCCTCTGGTATCTGTCGGTTCTTTATATATTGAAGTACTGGATGAGTATCTGGTAATTTATCGATACGTGTAAGATCCTCGAGAATATCATCCTCAAGTAATTCTTCTTCTGGAGTTTCTAAGACGACACTGGTATCAGCAATGTCTTTGTGGTCATTGTATCTTGTTGCGCCAGATTTATAACGCTCCAAGACATACTCATCATAAAGTTTTGTATCGACATACTTGATTAAGTTGCCGAGATTAGTTCCATGTCCGCAGTTGTGACATTTACAAAACAAATCTGACTTTGCTCGATAAATGTATCCACGTGCTTTAAGTTTGTTAGTGGTGCTGTCACCACAGACTGGGCAGGAATAATTCCAAAGGTAATCTTTTTTCTGTTTGAAATTTCTTAGACGTGATCCAAGAATACTTGCAAACTTAACATCAATGTATAACATAATAACTCCACTAGAGTAACTATTTTACTCTAGTTCACAATTAAAAGCAAATTTATTTTACAATTCTTGTCAATACGTCAATATGTCCTAATGCATATCCAAGAACTATTGCACCACCAACAATCATCCACTTCCAGCGTTCAAGAACATCAACACGCTGCCTAACTTCATCCATTGAGGATTTCAATGCTGTGTGTTGTTCTTTATCTGCTTTTGCAAGACCATCGATTTTTTCGTCAAATTTATCCATAATCTCACGATTGCCTGTGGTGATACGTGAATGCAATTCTTTAATGTCTGATTTAACATCAGCAACATCTTCTTTGATTGATTCGACTTGGGCTTCCAATTTTGCGATTCTTTCTTGATCCATAATTGTTAGTTTCTTTGTTTATTTTACACTGTCAAAGATATCTTTTTGGGTTTTATACCACTCGACCCAAGTATCCACTTTTATTTTACATTCATGGTATTGTCCATAATTTTCAATAACAACTTTAAGAACTTCAGATAACTTCTCTGTAGGTTCAGTTTTCTTTAAATCAGGACACGCTTCAACAAGTTCCTTTGGAACTTCTGGGAATTTTCTTTTAACAGGAGTGGTAACTAAACATCCTGCCAATAATAATACTGGTAATACTAATAGAAGTCTTTTCATTTCTTGACTCCTGCTGCAGCATCATTCAATATATTTATTGCTTCTGGGACAACTTTACACTGTGCATCAATCTTAACTTCTACTGTTTTTAATTTTTCTTGTATAACGACTTGAGTATCTTTAACCACTTTCACTCTGTCGATATAAACTTTTTCTATCTTAGTGTTGGCAGTCTTACTTTGCTCTTCAGCAATGGCAACCTTAGCTTCTAAGTCTTTAACTCTGGCTCTCCATTCTTGCTCGATGGCGAGTCCACCCTTAAAATATACACCAGCTAAAAGTAATGCTATACTGATAACTTGTAATAGTGTGCGATACGGAATAATCCAAGGTATCCAACGAATGGCAAATTTAAATAAAATTGAAACTGTTGTACCTACTATACCAGCAAGTAAAACAATATTGATTATCCAGACCAGAAATGCATCTGGAAGAAAACTTAACATCCACATTTATGCTACCTCAACTGGTGGTTTGCGTCTCGCCATCTGTTTATGTTTAGCAATGTCTTTCTTCAATGGTGCTGGAGTATCAGTAGCTACACCTGCGCCAGTGACATTGGCAACTGCATCTTCTTGCAAGAAGTTGCGAACTAAAATTTCTTCTTCAACCAAATACACATTTTCATCAAGCATCTCTAATATTTGATTGTATCTTTGTTCCATTAAAGATGTAGTTCTATCGTTACTTTGATAATATTCTTTAACTAAAAACAATGCAGCAACAAGACTTTTTAACTTACTCTCTCCACCTGGAAGTTTGTTAATAATCTTTTTCATATTAAACACTAGACGATGCAAATAAGTATAAGCATCTTTCTCTGCAGAAGTTTTTAATGTGCTTGACTTTCTAAGGTTCTTACCTTTAGCATCAATTATACCAAGTTTGTATGCTTGAGTATCTTCGAATGGCTTGATTAGCATAGATAAAATTCTATATGCTATCAAGTTGTCTATTAGTCTGCTCATATCTTCCTTAATACTGCAATAATCGTTTCGTCCAATTTAATATCGGTAAGATTAATTCCATATTCTGGAATAGTCTCTGGCATTCTATTCAAATAAACTAAGAAAGTTATTAACTGTGGCCACAAGTCTTCTTCGATTTTATAGAATAACATTTTGGTTGTTGCTTCTCCAAAAATATTATATAAAACGATAATGTGGTTTAATATTAATCGCTCTCTTAATTCACCTGCGTTTTTATATCTGTATATTAATTTCTTCAGGTATATAAACTTTTTCAGATCATCTTCAAATTCAGCTATACTATGACACTGTGGGTTATCATAATTGTGCATAGCATAAATTAAAAAATTAGCATCATTTATTTTCTCTTGCATCATAACCCATTCTAAAGGAGGGAAGGAATCTCCCCTCAACCAAGTTTATTTATTAAGCTGGATCAACACCAACTGTTGTATCATCAGCATTATTGTCGCCAGTGATAGAACTCATAGCAACTAGAACTTCTGCTTTCTTACGAACAACACCTTGTGCGTCAGTATATGTAGTATACTCAACCCAACCAGCATGTGCTGCACCTTTTGCTTTATTTGCAACAACTGCTGCTTCTGCAGATGAAACACCTGCTGTAGCAGCTTTTTCTGCTGCTGTTAAATATTTTGGTTTGCTATTTGCAACGTCTGTATTTCCCCATAGTGCCATTTTATTCTCCTTATTTGAAATTAGGCAAGTGTACTGGATAGCCTGTCATTTCGACACCACTACCTTTTCTCTTAGCGATAGTTCCCTTCTGACGTGCGCCAGATGTAGAACCTGCTGGACGACCACGACCACGCTTTTCGCCAGCTGGTTTTGCTGGTGTATCTTCATCGTCGTAACCTTTTACATCTTTCTCTGCTTCACCTTTATAATACTCAGTGCCATATTTACCACTCACTTTGCGTGCTGGTAAGTCTGACATTTTAATCTCGTCAAGAGATTGTAAGAATTCTTTGTATGATTTCACGTTAGTTTCTACCTCTCCGTTTTCAAAATCTTCTTTGCGAATTAACTTAAAGTCTTGCTTATCAAGTTTTCCGTTTTTGTTTTTGTCCAACTTATGCTGATTACCTTTTAATTCTTCATCAAGTTTAGAAGCAACCTTAAACTTATGTACTGAAGAATCTTTTTCTTTGTATGGATTGATGGTAGTTTTGATATGAACTTCTTTACCATCATTCTTTAAAACTTTACCAGACATCTTATCGCCAGTACCATGGGCATAGAAGTCCATCTCATTACCAACAGACATATGCTTTGCCATATCTGGATGCATCTTACCTTGTGATGCAAACTCACGATGATTGGCTTCGTCAAGAGTTTCTTCTTTCATTTCTCTCTTAGCTTGTAGATACGCAGCGATTGCCATTTCCTGACGCTTCTTTTTACTCTTACCTTCAAATTGTGGCGCATCAGATTTTTGGAAATCCTTAACATACTCACCAGCACCCATAGATGGTTTTAATACTTCGTCAAGTTCAACTTCTTCTTTTGTAGTTCTGCGACCAGCAAACCAGTGGATTCCTCTGTTCTTTAATTCTGAACGAGATGCTTCATATTCATATCGGTTCTTTTGATCAGCTGGTCTAGTGTTACCAAGTGTTTTAACTTTCTTATCTAAAGTTGATGTTGCTTGTTTTTTAGCAATCTTATTTGTTGCTCTATACAAACCATCGTCTCTCTTACCACTAGTATCACCAGTCTTTAAATTTTTATTAACATAGGATTTTAAAGTTTTCTGATCCAATTCATCAATCTGTTCAGCTTCTTCTTTAACATTAGTCGGCATACCATTAATTGGTTTCTTTGTTGCCTTGTATGCTTTGTTCTCTGGAGTACCTTTAATGTATTTCTTATCAGGTACTGGAGCAGTAGGAGAATAAGATTTAAATGTGCCAGCTTTAATCTCAGCAGCTGCAAATTTATGAGGATTATTATAACTTGCTTCTACCAAAGATTCTGCTTGTTCATCAGTAATGTCTAAACCAAACTCTTCTTTCATCTTTTGCTTCATTGCATCTTTAGCAAGTGCACGAGCACGACTCATTGGTGACTGAGTAGTACCATCTGAGTTTTTAGTAGCTTTAGTCTTTGTGTATGGACCATCAAATGGAGGTTCATCTTTACGACTTAATGTTGCTCGTGAATTTGGTGAGAAATTTGTTGAAGAACCACCACCGATTTCATCACCTTTACGACGATAAGCAGATGCTGGCTTTTCATACCAACCTTCTTCTACTTGTTCAACTTCTTCTTTGTAGATAGTTCCAAGATGTTTTGCACCAATTTTATTTAAAGAGTTGCGACCAGAAGAATTTGAAGTGTGGTTAACATCAAAGCCACCACTATGAGCATAAACCTCAATACCATCAAGGTTATCACGATGGGTTTTAACTTTTTCTTTAGCATACTTTACAGCATCTTCTTTAGTCTTGAATGGTGCTGCTTCAGAAATTTCTTCAACTTCTTCTTTAGTTAAACCTTTGTATGCACCTTTGACCATATTGATTTGTTTCTCACCAACTCGAGCAAAGAAACCTTTTTTCTTTGGAGGATTCTTCAACGCTGCGATACGATCATCTGATTGTTTATCAATAGACTTCTTTAGGTGTTCTTCTGCATCTTTGCGAACATCATCCATTGAATATGCTTCATTAGTTTCTTTCTTGCCAGTCAAGAAGTTCTTAAAGTTTTTCAAATCTGATTTAACTGTTGGCTTCTTACCCATATCTTTTAGGTAACTCTTATCAGCAATATCAGTGTTCTTTGCTGGAACTGATTCATCAAAGTGCTTATAATCAACAGTAGTCTTTTTGCTACCAGATGTTCTGTGAGAAACGAAGTGAACTTTATCATCTTCACGTGTTACGTGTACTTGATTTCCAGTTTCGTCTTTATACATAGCTTTCGAATGCTCTCCGCTCGGTCTTAAATTTTTAACAATCTTTTGATGTTCTGGGTGTAATGGATAAGAGATATCTTTACCATGATGAACAGTCATCATCTTACCCCAAGAATAATCTTTCTTACTTACTGTTCCTTCTTTGAGTTCTTCCTCACCCATTTTGAAAACGATCTGCTTATGTGACTTACGACCTGTTGGAGAAACTTTATAATCTGAACGCTCTACACGATCAACAGTTTCTTCTTCATCTTTTTTAGCTTCCATCTGGACTTCTTCAGGAACACAGTTAGGAACTTTTCTGCCGTTCTTGTCTTTAAGACCAACAGCTTTATATCCCTTCCAGCATGCGCCAGCTAAATCTTTAAATTTCTTAGCCATCTTTATTCTCCAATTTTCTTTAAGCTGGAACGAATCATCCAACCATGTTTCTTATGAGCATCCAATCGCCCAGCAATAAAATCAGCAAATCCTTGTTCTTTGTCTTTCGATAATAGATCGAACAACTTATTTAGGCTCTCAATGGTTTTATTGTTGGCTTCTTGTAAATCTTGCAACATCTCTGTTATGTTAGTAGCAGAGTTGTCGTTATTAATAGTTGTAACTTTATACATCTCTTCTATATTCTTAGGAGTGTATACATCTAAAGCACGAAGCTCTTCTGCCATTGGATCAACTGCACCATAAATTTCTTCATACAAATCACCAAAGAATTCATGATATTGTGGGAAGAACATTCCCTCAACATTCCAATGATACGCTTGTGTTTTAAAATACATTAAAAATGTATTGGCCAAGCAGATTTTCGCAGTAACTACAGTTTCGTTCATATTAACAATTCCACTTTCTTAGGGCAAGTGCTTTTCTAGTCGGCTCACCATTTGGTTTCTTCATTGGTCCTTCAACACCAGACATTCTGGCACAGAAAGACTTGCGACGATTGGCAGCTTTGCTACCAGCTTTTAATTTGGATGGTGGAGTTGTTACAGGTGCTTTAAGATTACCACCTTCTGTTCTGTTGTAATAGTCACGACCCTTTTGAGTTAAACCACCAGTAGAACTTTTGTGACCTTTAGCATCGATGGCAGCTTCATCTAAATCAGCTTCTTCTTTCATCTTAATTAGTTTAAGTGCAGCTTTGTGTATATTTCCAGCACGTCTCGTAGCAGAATCTATATTTTTATCTTTATCAGATGCCCAACGCTTACGTTGATATTCTTTGGTAGATCTGTTCTCTCTTCCATGAGAAACATTAGCGTCATGTGTTTTTCTTTTTATACTAGTGCTAGCTTTACCAATATAACTTGTTAATGTATTATTACTTAACTCGTCAAGTTGTTCAGTTTCTTCAGTCTGAGATACTTTTAATGCTGCAGCAGTTAAACCACCTTCAGCAACAGCTGCTTCTTCCAAGTATTCTTTAAAACCCAACATTTGGAGACCCCTTTGTATATTTTGTATGTGATAAACGTGCTTTCTCAACAGCACGAATACGTGGAACAAGTTTCATTGCTACACGACCGATAACCTGTTTACGTCTTTGAATAACACGTTCAATTCTTTCTTTCTCACCAATAGAGATCTTGTTCGCATCACGACCACGCAATAGACGTTTCTTCATTAGCTTGATTGCTAGGCGACGTGCACGTTTATTTGTAGTCTTGGAAGTCGCACGAGTTTTTAGAGCGATGGATGCTTTACGTTCACGTTTTGCTTTTGATTTTGCGAAACGAATTCTTGCACGCATACGTTCTGTTCTTGAAAGAACTTCAAGAATTGTTTGCTCTTCCATAGTGCAAGCACATTCTTCCTCGTCATATTCTTCGCCAGTTTCTGGATCGATAATACCAAACTCATCATCTTCATACTCATCAATGAATTCATCATCAGGAGTAGTATTAATGATATGGTCAATTTCTTCATCAGTTAGATCTAATTCTTTTTCTAACACATCTCTAGTGTGTTCACAACCTTCTTCGCCATGCTTTACGTTGTGCACTGGGCAAATACCAGTATCTTCCCATTCCTCGTCATGAGGTTCATCGCCAGCGTGGTTGACTTTACTTACATCAACTGGAGCATTTTCATCAATAATTTCTTCTGTCATCTGTTTATATTTGTTTAACAGATCTTTATTTTTAGAATAATCAGCAGTAGGCATGGCATAACGAGCAGTTTTTGCATTGTCTAGATGATATAATGCTTTCTTTGAATCACCTTTCATATGCGCTGCGACTGCTTTATCCATGTGATATTTAAAAGTACCTTCTTCCAACTCAGATTCTTCTTTTGTAAGTTTCTGAGGAATCAAATTAGTATCGTATTGAATACCAACTTGGTTTGCCAACTGTAGCATCTTATTAACAATGTTTAATGCTTCAGGATTCAATGTCTTAGATTTGATTCTGCGCAGTGCTGTGTTAACAAGCAACTCAGGGTTTGAAGTTGTTTCAGCTTTATCAACACCAAGCATAGTTGCGATTACTCGAGCAACTTTAATCTTATCGTTGGTCTTTAAAGTCTTATCTGTTAAGTCTTCATTCATTTCTTTTTCTTCCGTTGGTGTTACGTCTTGTATCCATTTAGAAACTAACTTACCACTATCTTCTTTAAGTAGTAAGTGATTTGATCCACGTTTAACTACTGCTAATTTTCCACCATTACATTCAACAATATCTCCAACGTTAAAAATCTCACCACGGAAATATTGTTCACGTACAGTATCTTTAACCAAATTTAACTGTTCTTTAATTGGTTCTAAACCCAATGTAATACGAACATCATTCATTAAACGACGTCCATCTAACTCACGAACAGAACTTGGTAACTTTTTCTTAAACTCTTCAAAAATACCTTTAGTGGCAAAGGTTTTCATCTTTGAAGAATTTACATCTGGGTCTTTATCCAAAGTAGAAATAATCTGGATAAAACTTGATTCTTTAACAAGTTTCTTTAAGCTGGCAGATTGTTCACTACCAACAACCAAAACAACATGTTTATATTTCTGCGATAAATCTTTAATCGTTTCAGATAAAGATGTAATACTTTTAAAAGAAGTATTCGGGAACATTAAATTTAGATAATGTTCTTTCTTATCTTCTTGGATAATACTATTCTTAGATGGGGATGTATAGATTACGTGGTCAGAACCTTTCTGTTCTGCCAGTTTTTTGACTGTCTTGACTAGTAGTTCGTGCCCGATTGTAGGAGGGTTAAACTCGCTTACTGCGCAAACAATAGTACTGGACGGTAGTTCTTTGATTAGTTGTCTGTAATCTTTCATTTAATCCATCTATAAAGTAATTTCTATTCATTTATTTAGGCAATTATGCCACGCTAATTAACGCTTTTGCTGCAGCCACGATCCAACGACATGCTACCTCGTCTGTAGCGAGTTCCTGTTGGGCACGAATATCGGCTATTTCGTTAATCAGATACTCATATTCTTCTTTGGATAGTTGTCCTTGTTCGTAGTTCTCACGAATAACTAACAGCTCATTTGCCAATGCTGCAGCTGGACCACCCATCCCTGCTGCTTCTCTTAATTGTTCTAGCATTTTGGTCCTCTCATAAATTCTATGATTTTTTTAGAAGTATTCAAATGACGATTGCGATACTCATGATATTCCTCTATCCAGCTTTTCACATACTTATCTACTACAGCATCTTCATATCCAGGATGATATGGTGCTTCTGCAACATAATCTGGTTTCAAGTCATCTCCTGCTAAATTTGGAGTGACACAACCCATCCCTGGATCATAAGCAGTTTTTCTATCTTCTGTAGTGAATGTAGTCATTATCTTCCTTTCCAAGCATCTACTATTACATCAATTCTAACTTTGTTTGTTTTTACAACTGATTCACAGAAGACTTTATTCTTAGACTCTCCTGCTTTTTTAATAGCGTCTTGCAGTTTACCAATAGAATCTGCTTGTGGATCAGATCTTAATGTGGCATAAACCTTTAATCTCTCAATATATTCATCTGCATTGTGAAATGCTAATTGATTCCCACACTCTAATTTATCAACTGAAATTTTAGCATCAACCAAACGTCCAAACATTTCTGGATCATGTGGTCTTGGTAAAATGATTGAACATGCTGATAATGAAACTAATGTTAGAGCAATAAGAATTTTTCTCATACTGCTTTACCTGCACTCTTGATTGTTGATAATGGATCAGATTGAGAGTCAAACTTGTGGGCTTGAGAAGCGAACTTCTTACCATTATGATAGAAGTGAACAGAACCACCACTGGCTTTAACTGTAATATTCTTGTGATCTTTAAGGATATGTTCATGGTCTTCGCCTGGATTCGCTATGTGATGTTGGATACCAGATTTATTTACATATGTAGTATGTTTTATAAAATGTGCTTTACCAGCTTTTTCTGCAGGGGTCTTTCTTGCTGCCAGAACATTACGAATATGTTCTACTACATGTTCGTGATTACCATTGTTTAAATGATTTTGTAACTCTTCAGCATGAGATTTAGCGACATTAGCGAGTAATTTTTTATTTTTTTCTTTTATCTTTGCATGCTTTTCAGGATTCTTTTCTGCCCATTCTTTTCTAGCATCTTTAATGTCTTTATGGTGTTCTTCTTTTTTAATATCCTTTAATTCTGGATGATCTTTATGAATTTCTTCTTGGTGTTTTTTAAACAGAGTTCTTGCAGATTCACCAGAAGATTCCATACCAAGACTTGAAGATGGAACATTTTTACTAGCCTTATCACTCACCTTTAAACTCACACCAATTTTTCTAATCTCACCAGTTTTCTTATGTTTAATAGTGACATAGTTGTCAGATGAATCTGAATCTTTTCCAGATTGAGCTGCTTTAACACCAGTTTCTTTTTCAGTATCTCCTGGTTTAGAGGTATGATGGACATGATGAACTTCAAATCCCTTATGTTCTGTATCAACATGTTTTTTAATATCTTTTGCAGCAGATTCTGCTTTAGCATTAATTTTCTCATAATCTTTAGGGTGGATCTGTTTCTTTAAACGATCATGGGCTTCTTGAGGTGTCTCTCGTTTACCATGTTCGTTGATAAGATGATGATTCTCCATATGCTTACCACCTTGTAGATGATAACCAACTAAAACTTCGTGAAGAACACCTTTAGTATTATTGGATGCACCACCCTCTTTAGAAGCATCATCTTTTGCTTCGTTGAGTTGTTCCAATTCTTCTAAGTATTCTTCTTGTTCTTTTATGAACGATTTAAAATTTTTCATTAGTCTTTATTCCCCATACCTTTGCGAACATCGTTATACATTTCTTCTTTATGTGCATCACTCATCTTACTTGGAGCACCTGCATGAAACGCTTTTTGATTACCCGAAGCAGCATGCTCACGCATCTTGCTGGCGGACATACCCTTAGTTCCTTCTGCATCTGGATCACGTGAACCAGCAGAATGAACAGTTATTGATTTAAAATTGTAATGGCCATGTTTACCTTCTTGACCATTATACTTATGCAACAGTTCATGCATTTCTTTTTTGCGATCAGAACCAGCAATCACATGTAGATGTTGAACACCTGCTTTATGCAATTCAGAAGCATGATGCATAATAGTTGGATGTTCTGCACTAGATGATTTAACATTGGTATCTGGGAATGCACGTTTAGCATGCTTAACTTTCTGTTCACCAGTCAACGGATTCTTCTTAGCGTCTTGACTATGAGAAACTACAACAGTATGTCCAGCATTTTGTTTCTTGGCTACAGAGTGAACTTTATCAACAAGTTTTTCGTGACCAGAAGTTATTGGGTTCATGCGACCAAATGCCAACACATGATGCTTTTCTTCTGCTTCGATTAGGTATGTGTTAAATGATTTCATTTTCTTGGCTTCAATAAGTTTGCTTTACTAAACTCAGCACGATTGACAAGTTTAGTTGGTTCTTGTTTACCGTTACGAGTATGATTTATAACATATCCTTCAGGATCTGTTTTCTTATCACCAATATGATGCTCAAGTCCACCAGTGTGCTGGTTTAAATTCTTAACTAAAATATTCTTAGCATCATGTAGATGCTGATGCATCTTGAATAGGTTTTCATAATGCTCTTTGTTTTTCTGAATATGTGCAGCATGAGCAGTTCCAAGATTACGCTGAGTAGTTTGTCCCTTCTCAGATTTTAACTTGGATGCTTTCTTTTCATAAACATCTTGCACATGCTTAATAAAACCTTTGGCATTTGGTTTTGTATCTTTGCGAACTGTTTGATTGATGTAAGTTCCCAAATGACCAGCATCGCCTTTATGTTCTGTATGAATAGCACCATACATGCTGGCACCATGAGTATCATGAATATCTTTTGCTGCATTCATATGAGTCTGGAATCTTTTCTGATCGGCTTGACTATATTTAACTTTACTTGAATCATACTCAGCACTGGAAAGATGAACATCTTTATGCTGTCCAAAACTCTTCATGTCAGGATGCGGAGTTGCTTTCATGGAAGCAAAATCTTTACCTTCATATTTCTGGTGAACAACTAAACCAAATTTAGATTGCGCAGCTTTCTTGGCTTCATCGCCATGAGCAGTATACTTAATTGTATTTGGTGTATAAGAAGCAGTTCCCTTCTTCTCATCATATTTAACATCACCCTCAGAGTGCATAACGTCACCTTGATAAACACCTTGCTTAGGTGCTACCTTTGGTAAATGTTTCAATGCGTGTTTTAATTTTTCTGCGAGACCTGGAGCATGACCATGATTGGTATCGATGTCTTTGGCAGTATAATTGATTTTTGGGTTTTTGTTGAATGCAGATTTGGAAGCAACAAAGAACTTACCAGTCTCTGGATGATGACCAAAAACCAGAGATGGAGAACCATCATATTTCATGGTCAGGTTGCTATCTTGCTTTCCTGACTTAACGTGTTCATGTGCTTGATTGAGTGCACCATGAGCATGTTCGAAACCAGCAGAACCATGGAACAGAGGACGATCCTCAGCGTGATGGATGTGCTTTAGTTTCTCTTCTTCAGCTTCTTCTTTAAGGAATGTTTGGAACGACTTCATTTTACCCATCTATACAGTTATTATACCCTACTTTTGCAATAAAGTAAAGCATTATTTTTAATAACCCTACGTTCTGGAGGGTTATTTTTAGTCTTTTAAATCAATGACTTACAGAGGTATTTATAAAAGTCTATGAAGCGAATGCTTGGAGTAGCTGTTGATTTTCGCTTAATTTATACGCAGTCTGGTTTATGGTGACGTTTTTATCAGACGTAATGGGGCATAAATTGTATAAGGATTTTCTAACATTGGAGAACTCCAAAGTCATAACGAACTGATAATCTCCACCACCCTTAGATTGACAACGAACTCGGATTCTGGCAGATGCACAGTTAGAGAAGTCTTCAATTTTCTTAACTAACTTGGCATTAAGTTTCAAAGGATCTAATTTATTCATCAGATAGAAACCATGAGTCCCCACATTTAGATAGTGGGTTTTCTTTTTATTGTAATAATCGCAGATGGCTTTGGCAGGAACAGTTATATGGACTTCGTTCTCACCTTTAAAATTCTCGATGTCTATGGCATATGCTTTACGTTTATCCGTAATACCACCTGTTAAGATCTTTTTACCTGATACGTCATTCTGTAGTACAGGAACTTTACCTCTCCATTTAGCACCTGCAGCTCCACTGGTATTCATATTTTCTAGGAGTTTATACTTGGTAGCGATCTCCTGCATCATCATCTTTTCAGGATCGCCTTTGATGTCACCGAACATCCACTTACCCTTGTAATATTTCAAGACAAGTGATCCAGCTGCAGTTGGAGAAATCTTTAACTCACAACCGACTGGGGTTTGTATACTCTTGGTGACTATTGAAAGATCTGGTTTATCGTGTGATGCACCAGCGACACCTCCGACAGAGATGCCCATCTTTTCTAATGCTTTATATGCGTTTTCTTCGTAGACGAAACCTTGCTGCGCCATGTAAACCCCAATACAATATTATTGTATCTATTTAGGTCTACTTTGTCTACGGATAGTTCTTTCGTACTTACGATCCCATTTACCGATCTGGTCAATAATCTTTCTTGGAGATTCATTGTTACGGAAGTCGTAGTCGAATGTCTTGAGGAAATAGTGGAGGGTTTTTGAATCGCGAGATTTCTTGCAGCGATTTAGTAGAGTATTGATATCTACGTGTGGTCTTAACATTTTGAAATCTAGATACACGCAGTGAGCATATGCTTGTATCTCATCGAACTCAGAAAGATACTTTCTTTCTGCATCTTTTTTGGCTATGCCAACTTTCTTGTATGGAACAACGTAATTGCTCCATGTATCATCACGTCTATCATATTGCATAAAGTGGATTAGTTCATGCATTAAAGTTTGTAATAAACGAAACTTAAATTTCTGCCAAACTTCGTCAGTGAAGTTAAAGGTATCAAATTTAGTAGTATGGATTATTAGAAGTGATTGACGTGTTTCTGGATCGTATTCACCACCAACACATACATACTTCTCAGTCCAACTAGCCTTAGACTTCTCTTCTCTCCATACAACTTTAGTTCGCCACTTTTTAAGATAATTGGCTAAACCTTTTGCATCGTTTCTATACTTGTCCAGATCTTTTAGCACTTTTGCTGGAACAAGTTTAGCCCTAAATGGACGCTCATAGAAATTGAGCAAATCCATCCAGTCGGAGTTATAATTTTCCAGGAACTTCATATTCAGCCCTATTTTATAAACGGAACTGGCTCCTGCATACCCCTTTCCCAAAAATACAACTCAACATTTTGGGGTAACAGTTTGCGCATCCCTCTTAGTACTTTTTTGTTGTCTTCATAATGTCTTTGTATACCCAATTCAAGCACCTTTTGGGACTTAAATCGGACTACGTTTTCAACAGTTCTGGTATTGTCTAGAAGATGGAAGGAAATTACTCTTCCACCATAATATTTATTCAGCCAGTCTTTTGTGATTGTGTGGATTCTTGGCTCTCGTTTTCTTGCAGAAATGGCGTAGAATTGAGGTTCGGCTGGTTCTATAAGTTTCTCGGCATTCTCGTACCATTCGTACAAGAAGTCCTTTCTAGCCTTTCTTTGAACCCCATTCATTTTACCCCACTTCATTTCGGATTGCGGTGGTTGGGCAGCTAAGACCCCATCAATATCATAGGAAACTATCATAGGATTAATGGGTCAACCTTTCCAGTCTTTTCTACAACAGCTTTCTGCTTTTCCCAGATATTTCTACGGATCTCTTCTGGGAATGTTGCAAACTTATCCAGATGAGTTCTAGTATCTACAGGGAAACACCAGTTTAAACCATTGTTACCCTGCGGTGCACAGACAGGAATACCTGCATAAAGAGCATGATATGCACGACCAGTTCTCCAACCAGACTTCTTATGCTTGTCGTCATAGACAGCCAAGCAACCATAGAACTGTTGGTAGAACTTTCTACGATCTCTTTGCTGTGGATTCGGTAGAATCTCAAGTGCTTCAAAATCATCCCACTCAGCTTCTTTACCTGCAACTTGCAGACAACGTGAAGAAGTAAACTCTTTGAAGTATTTGGTTCTTCCATTTGGTCTGCCGATATAAACAACCTTTGGAATAGTTCCAGCATGAAATTCAGCAAACTCCATGCCAGATGCCATTGGTAAATCAACAGTAGTTGTGCCGATAGGGCATTTTAGAATAGTTGCAACTTCATTACACTCAGTGGCATTGGCTGCGATAGTCCAGCGTGACCAATCTTCATCAGGTAACAGTTCCCAAAGGAATGGAAGATCTGGATCGTCATTCAAAAAGATAATGCGACCTTTGTGTGCTTTAATCATCTCAACAGTTTTATCCCAGTACTTCTGATAGAACTGTAAGTTAGTTCCACCGAACTCAAGCATAAGAACATCACATTCCTGATAGTCAGAGAAAGTTTCAAACCCATCATCTTTAGTTGGATCTGTTGCTTCTGATAAAGGAATGATTCGATAACCAAAGTCAAGCATGTTCTTGAATAGAGCAACACGTTTCTCTACCCAAGCACCACGAACACCATTCTCTTTATTGGTCAAACCAATCTTACCAGAAACTCTGCGATAACCAACTTTAGTTCCAGTATTGCTAGAGTTCTTAGAATAGAACCACTCTAGCAATCTTTCTTCACCAAGAAACTCATGTAGTGACATAATAAACCTTACGCAAAAAATTCATCAAGGGATCCAGACTTTTGTGAATCTGGATGATATTTAAGTAACTCTTGTTCACCTAGTTTGTCTCTGCAGTATTCATACCACTCATCAGAAGTCCACATACCTTCGGAAACACCATTCCAAAGTTTACGTTGCATTGGATGTTCAGGATTCTTTCTGCGAGATTCAACAAACTCATAACGACAGTTCTCATATTCCCAAGAACCCAATTCAAGCATCTTCTCACGGAAGTAGCAAACCAAACTGATACGCTCAGATCCTTCTTCACAAACAATAGGCGTATTACCATGCATAACATCATGGTTGTTAATCAATAGCAAGTCACCTGGACGTGGATTAACAGCAACACGATACTCAGGTGCAATCAAATAACCACCACTGTAACGTCCATCGTTTGACAAAGTCAATAGATTTGAAAGACCACTATTCAAATCACCAACGTCTGTATGGGCAGCAGTTCTGAAAGTCTTATTTACAGTAACAGTTGTAAAAGGAGTTCCAGGAACTAGGAAACGAGGATCGACTTGTATCGCTGCTTTCATCTGTGCTTCATAACGCTGTGGAAGTAAATCCCTAAAACCATTGGATAATGTTTGTAGGAATGGGTAAGCAAGTGCAAACTTCTCTGGATTCTTGGCAGTATAAGATGTTGCACGACCATAAGGAATGCGAGGATAACGATCGAACCAACCTGCGATACCAGAGTAAACTGAGTTAGCGTAGGTAGTTGCACAAATCAATTCATCAGCAACAAAGTTTGCTTCTTTGATCTGTTCTTGTCTTGGTAGTGCACGAACTTTCTCAACCCACTGGTCGAAATTAAAATTGGTAGACTTAGTTCTTTCAATAGACCAAACATTATTGCGATTAGATGGAGTAGGTGGTTTACCTTTGTATCGTTTGATAATGTCCTCAACAGGATCTCCTGCAAGACCAGAATATGGATCTAGGAAATACTCAACCATTTCAGATTCATATTCAGTAACCCATTCACGATTACCCAACTTCTCACCACGTGGACCTGCTGCAGCACCACGATTCTGTGTTTCAGTTGCAGCTTCACGAAGACCTGCATACGCTTGGTCTTGCTGTTCTTTGGTGAAGAAGTTCTTACGGAACTTCAATACAATCCTATCTTCATTGATAGGATCTTCACCATAAGGTGCTGGCATGTAAACATCCGTATCTTCTTCAATAAGATGATCGTAATGATTCTCGTCAACGAATTGACCAATCAAATGTTTACAATCAATCTTTTTATCGGCAACAATAACTTTAACTGTCATATTATTCTCCTAAAACTTAAATCCACTAAATTCGTTTTCACTATGTAGTCGTTTGCCAAAATCTGATTTATCAAATACTGGCTCGTCTCGTTCTTTGGTCCCAACATCAGACAAACCTGCTTGCGCAGAAACTTCAACATCATACAACTTCATCTTAGATCTATCAATACCAACCACAAACCTCTTGTAGAAATTTGGGTCATTGTAACGATTCTTCAACTGTTTAACAATAATCTGGTTTAACTGTTCAAGTTCTTCATTACTAACCAACGCAAACATAAAGTCAGCTGTAGCTGGCAAACCAAACGACTCAGAAGTATCTTCAAGTCCTGGATCTGAATTGGTGAAACCAGATCGAGTAGTTTGTGTAGCAGAAACAATGGGAACATTACATTCTACTGCCAAGCCACGAAGTTCTTCAGCAATCGCCTTAATATATGTATAAGAGTTCACACCATGTGTTTGCTTCATTCTAGACGAAGCACAGATATTCAGATAATCAATAAAGATAATATCTGGAGTAAACTCTCTCTTCATTTTTAATTCTTCCATCAAAGCACGGAAATGACCAGCATGAGCACCAGCAGTTGGATACTCTTTAACAATCAGTGTTCCTTGTGTCTTTGTAGCAATCTTCTGTAGACGAGAATCAAAGATATCTCTGTCAACAACTTTTAATTCATCCATGGTTAGGTTGAGTAAGTTTGCATCGATACGTTCAGCGATACGTTCTTCTGCCATCTCCATTGTTATGTATAAAACATTTTTGCCTTGCATAAGAACACTGGCTCCAACGTGACACATAAACAACGACTTACCAACACCTGTTCCTGCCAAAGCAATATTCAAAGTTTTCTTGCTCAGTCCACCTTTGGTGATTTTGTTAAACATCTCAAGATCGAAAGGAATCTTCTCTTCAACCCTGTGATAAAAATCATACCTCTCATTAGCATCTTGGATATAGTCATGACCGACATGATTATCGAAACAAACACCAAGTGCTTCGCTAAGAATAGTAGGGATTGCATCTTGTTGATGAACTTTGTCACGACCATCGATAATTTGAATTGACTTAAGAATCGCATTATAAACTGCCCTGTCTTTACAAAACTTCTCAGTCTGAGTAGTCAACCATTCTTCATTAGGTTCTTTGTTAGTCAACTCTTTGGCATACTGTAGAAACTCAGGAACTTCTTTATCAGTCAACCCTGTAATGTTTCCAATCTCAATAGCCAGAATCTCAGGAGAAGCTGGTTTATTATACTGCTCAAAAAACTGAAGTAAGATTTTAGCAATAGCACTTTCTTTACGATCAGCAAAATACTCAGTCTTTAAATGAGGAACTACCTTTCGGCAGAACTCCTCATTGTGAATCAGGTTCGATAGGATCGCCTGTTCTATTCTCATCAACACCACCTGTATACGTTAAATTATTATTAGCAATACCTTCATGAATAAGATCTTGAAGTATATCACCTATGTATTTCTCAAAGGGTTTCATATCAGTGATAACCTTATCGCTGTAGTCAAGAACTTCATATTCAAAACTAATTTTCAAAGCATCGTTGGTTTCATCTTCTTCGAAACCAACTCTACCATATTGATAAATTATACCTTCATATGCACCATCTGTCAACTTTATCGCATCATGACCATTACTGCGATTTTGCACAGTAACATAATTGCGTAGATTATTCTTCATCGTCAATCGCTGCAAGTTCTGCATCAATATCTTCATCTTTAAGAATATCTGATGAACCCACTTGATATTTGTTTTTAACAAACTCAATAAAAGACTTTTGCATAAGCACTGGCATCCAAAAATCTTTAGTGTCTGTATCTTTGAGACGATATTTCTTATCCTCAATCACACCATCTTGGTCTACCTTGGAATACCAACCATTGCTTGGCTTAACAACATGCCCACTTTCGAGTGCGATATCGAGTAAACCAGACCAACGGCTAATACCACCATCATGATATACAGTAACAGGAATCTTTGACTTCTCACGAACATAACGAGATTTCTCCACGTTGATAATAAAATTATATCCAACAACTTCAGTCCCTTCTTTCTCTTGTTGACGACCAAGGATGTATACGTTATCCGCTGAGTACATAGCACCAGTTCCACCACCAACGATAGGTTTAGGGAACATACCAATCTCCATATATGTATGATTAACAACAACCAATGGAATATCTTTAAGGTTCAAGTGTGGTGTAATCATACGGAACAATGACTTCATCTGCTTGGCACGACTCATGTCTGCAACAGATTTGCCATCAAGTGCATCTTCTACTTCCTTTTTAGACGCAAGATTACCAATAGAATCAATAACAATAATAAGATGGTCGCCACGTTCAACTCCTTGTAGCTGTTGCATGATATCAAACTTCAACTGTTCAACGTCAGTTAGTGGCGTATGGATAACACGATCTGTATCAATCCCAAAAGAATCAAAGTATGCCTGTGGTGTTCCAAACTCTGAGTCATAGAACAACAATGCAGCATCTGGGTACTTGTCCATGTAAGACTTAGCCATTAGCAAACTGAATGCTGTCTTGAAGTGTTTGCTTGGTCCAGCCCACATTGTGATACCTGGAGTCAGTCCACCATCAAGACGACCAGACAAAGCAATATTGATTGCTGGTACAGTGGTAGGAATCATATCCTTCTTGGTGAAGAACTTTGATTGTGATAGAATAGCAGAATCTTTAATTGTACTATTCTTTTTAATTTTGTCTAATATGCTCATTTTCAACTCCTAAAATTTTATTATACACGAAGTATGGTTATTTGTAAAGTTTATTTTGGGTTATTTTTGTGATGTGGAACATCGAATACAAAGGTTACTCGAACTTCGTTGCCAACATTTTCTGTTCCATGTTGCAATTTATTATTGAACCACAACAATGTTCCTGGCTCTACTATGTATTCTTCATCTCCAACCATATATTTGTATCTACCTGCAATGGATAAATGATAACGATCCCTTGTCTGATAGTAGCTACCAATGTCTATATGTTTACCAACTGTTCCACCAACTGGCAATGACAAAAATCCACAACGTGAATGGTCGTGGAAGTTTCTCTTCATAAATCTAACAATTTCTGTGTGTCTGTTATACGCAGGTGTTTTAATGCAGTACTCAGTGTCCCCAACGTATTGAGTTTCATTCTCAACTCCACCAATAATTAATTGCAAAACACCTGCGTTGATTTGCGGGAAATCAAATTCTTTCTGAACTGTTGAAGCACCTTTCATCTGTCCTTCAGAATTCCAATCATCTTTATAAAGTTTTAATTGCGCAAGAATCTTTGATACATTGATTCCTGTTTTAATTACTTTAATGTTATCCAAAGAAATCCTCCAATGACGACTTGGCTTCAACATTCCAACCAATCGGCTGGATTACAGTTTGCATTGCATCAAGGAATGTCTTTTCAAACTGAGTTTCATAATCAATAAAATCATGTAAACCAAATTCTTTCGGTAGTGATTGCGGGAAAGCAATCACATCTTCCTGAAATGGATTTGGTTTTCTTACATATACAAACCTAATCTTCTCACCCTCTTTAATCAACTGGTACTTCTTCTCAAGTCCAAGTTTCTTCACATAATGATTGTAAAGTAACGAACCTCTAACATGGATAGGTGTTCCCTTTGCATAGATGGGAGAACCAGCATAAGTTCTCAAACCATTTACGCTACGTGGAAAAGCAATATCCTCTAATGGCATTTGGTTGAATTCTTCACGGAACTTTTCGATATACGAGTGTAAGTCCGCTTGATTACCCTTGAGAATAACTTCGATCGAACTCTTAAGTTTGTCACGAATAACAGCAGGTGTACTTGACTTGACCATCTCAAGCCCCATAACTTTGAGTTTCGGTTTCGCATACTGCACTCCTTCAGAATTGTGTACGTTCAATATGTATCTTTTCTTGGCAGTCCAGATACCTTTATCAGCAAGAACCTCACGTTTCATAATCATCTTCTGAGAGTATGCGTTCATATACTCACCTAACTTTTGATACGTTTGGTCAATGAATGGTTGGAAGATCTCCTCGCAAACCTTATCCATATATTTGATCTTTTGCTCATCGGTTTTACCTTCGCAAACTTTCTCGATCAGTTCTTCCAATGTTAGATAGATTGAATCAGTATCAATCGCAATAACAAAATCTTTTCCTTCAGTCTTAAGAACTTTATTCATGTAACGATTAAACTCATTCGCCATCCAACGAATGGACAACTGACCAGAAGTAGTAATACCCTCAGCCATACGAATATCGAAGTATCTGAAGTATTGATTACCCAAAGCACCATAAGCTGAATTCAATGCAATCTTCATTGCCATCTGCAAGTTATTCAGTCGGCTAATCTCTTTGAGAAGTTCTTTCTTGGACTTGTCGTTCTGGTATTCCTGTTCAACCTTTAGCATCTGCTTTTTAAACTTACTGCGATCGGTATACATCTTTTCCATCAACTCAGGAAGGAAACCCTTAACATCTCTACGGTAAGTCCAACCATTGGCAGTCAAAGCAAGATCTCTACGCTTTAAATAAGAAGTATCAACTTCCTGATTGAGAAGTCGCTCAACACTACAAGAAAGTTTTTCACCACTCATAGTTTCAGGTGAGATGTTGTATTGCATAATCAAGTGAGGATATAGACTATTCAAGTCAAATGACGCAACCCATTTATGCATACCTATCAATGGATCTTTAACGAAAGCACCTTCAAATGCTTCGTTCTTACTGGATCTGCCAGTAGTAGGAATAGCAATCTTTTTCTTGCGAAGATGGTTATACGCAATAGCATCCCACATGCGAACTTGCGAGAACACATCTTCATAGTTAATCTTTGCATTATATGCCATGGTAAGACACAACTCAATTAGTCGCATCTTATCTTCAAGTTTGTCAACCAACTCTACGTCGTGAATGTTATACTCAACGAAGTCTTGCCAGTAATTGTTATAGAAGTCTTTGAATGTATCTCCAGGATTTTCTTTCTTGGCATCACCAAGTTCTTCTTGCGCAATATAATCGAGACGATAAGACTCTTGCTTTTGATAAGTAAACTTCTTATACAAATCAAGATAATCAAGTTGGCTTACACCATGGATGTCAAATGAAATTTCTTCGTTACCTTTAACAAAGATCTTTCGTTCATTAATATATCCCCATGGTGAAAGTTTGGCAGCAATTGCTTCACCAAGTTCACGCTGAATGCGTTTAGTTAGATATGGTACGTCAAAGAATCCAATGTTCCATCCAGTGAGAACATCAGGATAGTTCTGTTGCCAGAAAATCATAAACTCTTTGAGAAGTTGTTGCTCGTCTTTGCAACGGAAGTAAGTAACATCCTTGCGAGTATTTTGAAACTCTCGTGTGCCGAAAGTAACAATACTCTTGGACTGAAAGTCTTTAATTGTAATTAGTAGGATCTCTTCATTCGCCTGTTTGACATCAGGGAATCCATCTTCAACTGCAGTTTCAATATCAATGGTGAATACTTTGATCTGTTCCATATCCCAGCGAATGTCACTCTCATAAGTGTCGCTGATATATTGGTGAACATAATTGGTGTTTCCGTAGACGTTGAATCCCTGCACTTCTTTGTATCGATCAAAGAACTCACGTGTCTCTTTCACAGTTCCAGGTTTAACTTCATCGATGACTTGACCATCGAGTGTGCGCCATTGGCTTTCTGCTTTGTTTGATGTTACATAAAGTGTTGGGTAGAAATCTATCTTACGTTGAAACGCTCTGCCGTTTTCATAACCTCTGACACACATTTTGTTGCCAAAGGGAAATACGTGCGTATAAAAAATCATCTATTATTTTCCGTACATAAGTTGCATAGCATCCAGTGCGCAATCGTGGACTGGATGGTGTTTGATAACGTCGTGACGTTTAAATGTTGGGTGGTTAACTTCACAATAACCATTCGTGGAACCAGTAAAACAATCAACAGCAGTTCTCACGTCCCTCCACATATTATACGTGGTAATGGGATTAATGTCAAGTCTAACACACAAACTATCTATTGCAACTTGGTCAAGAGAACCACGTGCCCACATAGTTCGCTTACTTGCATTTGGATACTTCGCCATATAATCTTTGAGTGTTTGTATTGCATCTTCTGCAATTAAATCATCAGGACTAGCATCGAAAGAAACCTTGCGAACATATTCATGTTGATTCTTCCACCAATCAATCGTATCCTTTGAAATGGTGCGACCAAGTCTTTCAACTTGGTCTTTGGATTTTAACTTAACGAAACATGCATCGTCAAGTAATTGTTGATAGTCAGGTTGTTTCTCTGGATCGAAATAAATCAAACCTGCAGATAAAATCACGCAGGTTGATTCGATACCCAAAGTTTCCACATCAAAAATAAACATTACCAATCTCTCTCATAGCCAATCGGTGTGACGAATACATCAATTTTCTTTTCGTCATCCCAAGATTGAGCATAGTCGTTATCCTTATCGCACAAAGGAACGATCTCTTCTTTAGCAAGTTCTCTAGTGCTAACAATAGTTTCACCGAGCCACAACTGCGAGAACTCTTTCATCTCTTCAGATGTAACTGTATCCGCTGCCCATTGTTCAGCAGTACAAGGATACTCACGATCATTATGGTCATCAGGTACTTCAATAACATAACGCATACGATATTGAGAAATAGTTTCAACCAAAACAAACTTACTCATCAATCATCTCCTTAGTAATAGCAAGTGAATTCTTCAATGCCTTTTCGGCAACACGCAATCCATATTCCATCTCACGATTTTTCTTAACAACCAAATCATTCTTTCTCAATGCGTCTTGGTAGTTGTCATACAACTCTACAGTATCTTTCTTAAGTTTCTCAACCCAAGTAGTTACTTTATGAATAGTGACCCAAGAACCATCAGCAAGTTTAGTGTGTCCATCACGAATACGAAACTCATCAGTCCAGCGTTCACCATTCTTATAAGATGGCATCGGTTCAAACAAAAACAATTCTTGTTGTTCTAATTTCTGTAGGAGAACATTAAAGTTTTCTTCAATCATATCTTTACCATAAAACATTATTCATTCTCCTCATACTCATACTCTTCTTCTTTACCGTTCATCGCAGCGTGAATATCGCAGAGAGTCATGTGCCAACCATCAGTGTATGTTTTTCCTGGAGCACCACATGATTCGCATGTACGATAACTCATACTCTCAGCAAATGAGATATAGCTGTAGTGCTTATCAGTTGCAGCCTGAACATAGAAACGCAGTCCACCGAACTTCTCTTTGACCTGAACAGCAACTGGAACCTTTAGAGTTTCTTCATCTAGTTTTGCTTTGGCATTATCAATCAGTTCTTGAGTGACAATTTTACCAACTGGATCTCCATTATCTTTGAATCCAAATGTTGGTTGGCCAACTTTATCTTTGATGGATTCATAACGACTTTGTGCGCTACGATATTCAGAAGTCAATAGACCACAAAGAATATCGATAATGTTATACCAACCATCACCACATTCAAAACCCCAGCACATGGCTGTGCGTTGCATATTCTCATTGCGATCTTTAAAGACTAGTGGATATTTTGCACATAGTGCTTCGTCAAGTTCTTTTCTCACGACAATTCCTTACTCATTTGATACTGCCAAAACCTATACAACTCTTCATACGCTCGAAGAACTTCATCAGGTATTTTGTTACCTTTCTTTATTTCTTCTTCAATGGCACGACCAAGTGTTCGAGCCAATCTAATCTCTTCAATGTCAAACATATTAACTCCAAGTTCTATGATTTTCTGCCACGTGCTCAAGTCCATCGTATTCATGGATATGCCACTCAACATCATCTGGAATATCAACGATGGCTAATTCTGATGCCCAACCCCATGACTCTTTACCCAGTTCTTCAATCACTGCAATCAAATCTGGATCATTGCGTTGTTCATAGAACTCATACTCACTTAGGTATGTCGCATCAGATTGTGGACTACCAGCTTTGTAATAGTCTGAGTCATTTCCACGAATTGGATATTTGGCAGGCACTTTATCGAATGCAATACCCTTGCGTGTTAATAGTTTTTCAAATGCTACATTTGAAATACCGAATCCACCGAAGCAACGATTAATAGCTACTCTTGTCATTTTTAACTCCTAATACTCTATGTATAATTTTATCCTGAATCATATGTGGGATTGTCATATATGGAAACACGAGGAAGAATGGACATCCATTA